>Ga0105051_10001997_pt1 | contig 26931 bp, 17 predicted proteins | sample FRY02_FD_78383 | JGI IMG/M metagenome (GOLD analysis project Ga0105051, IMG submission 78383) | Freshwater microbial communities from Lake Fryxell liftoff mats and glacier meltwater in Antarctica - FRY-02 (megahit assembly) | ecosystem: Environmental > Aquatic > Freshwater > Ice > Glacier... | reverse complement strand
GATGGGGGGATTAAATTTTGATTATACTGAGAATTTTAGAGACGGACGTGCTCGAGTTTGTAAATTTAATAAATGGGGTTATTTTAATCTTAATGGAAAGTTGTTGCAAGGTGGTTTGCAATGGGACCAAGCAGGTGAATTTATTAATAGATATGCTGAGGTAGTAAAAAATGGAGTTACGTATTATATCAATACCAAAGGCGAATGTGTTGAAAATTGCCCATAAAAAAATGCAAGCAAGTTTTTATTACACCCACCTCGGCAAACGCTCCAACAACCAAGATGCTTTGTATATTGATGGGCAAGGTGTTTATATAGTGTGCGATGGTGTAGGCGGCAGCATAAATGGGCATTTGGCTGCTACTTTTGTAGCAGATACTTTGGGCAAACAGCTTAGCGAGTTGCCCAATGTAAATGCAGAACAGCTTTCAATAATTTTAAAACAAACTGAAAAACAACTGCTTAGCTATTTAATGCAACAACAATCTGTGGGTGCTTCTACGACCTTAGCTTTGATAGTTGAGTTAAATAACAAGTTAATTATTGCACATTGTGGTGATAGCAAAGTGATGGTGTATAGGGAAAAACAAAAAATATTTGAAACCCGCAGCCACACTTATGTTAATTTCTTAGTTGAAAAAAAAATCATAACTAGCCAAGAAGCTTTGACGCATCCTCAAAAAAATAAAATTACCCGTTTTGTAGACGGTGTAAACCCTGCGGTTTTAGATATTACTCAGATAGAATGCCAAAGAAATGATATTTTTATCCTTTTTACAGATGGTGTTGAAGAGGGTATCGATATTCATGAGCTACTTTCTAATTCAGATAATGTAACAGAAATAAATGAAACCATTATTGCAGCCTGCACATTAAAATCTAATGATAACTTTACTTTTATTTTAAAGAAAGTACAATAGTGTTTCTGCTAGTAAAATAGCCTTAGGTATAGTTAGAATTGGTATAATATTGTCTGTAAGCCTTAATATCATTAGCTTTGAAGCCAATCAAAGGTTATGAATAAAAAAAGTGCTTTTATTGCGGCAGTCAAATTGCAAAGAAAAACAATTGTAAAATTAAGGCAATAAATCAAGGTTTAAATTAGTAATAAACAGCAAAAGTCCAAATAATAATAGGTGTTTGTCAAAAAATCGGGTTCAATATAAAACAAAGCCCCCCCAATCCTTAAATATCCACGACATCTTCAAAATCAGCTTTAGCAGTTTTGAAAACCAAAAACTTTTGTCCAAAAAAGTTTAAAAAGGCACTGGCAAGGGTAGCAAAAAAGAAAGCCAAAAACTTATTGCCTTTAAAAGAGAGGAAGTTAATGTATTGTGTTTCCGTTGTTATGCCAAAATCAAAATTAAACTTTGGAAACCCTGTTAAACACAAATGATTTACCAAGAGATTGAGACCCAAAGACACCATGTATATCATTACAAAGGTTAAAAGCATGCCTTTGTTTCCGCTGTCAGCCATGCGCCAAGTCCATCTTTTGTTAAGATAATAGGTATAAAAAGTACCCGTTAAAAACGAGCAAGCTTTGGCTACATTCACATTTATCTTCAAAAATTCGGACAGGGTGTAGTATATTATTAAGTCCACCACAACGGCAGACAATCCAATAATAATAAATTTAGTTATTTGTTTAATTACAACTTTCACAAGGCGTCAAAGGTAAGAAAACCATTTTGATATTTTGCAACATAGCCCATTGGCAAAGTTAAATTTTCTAAATGATGCCCCACATTCACATCAAAAACAATAGGAAAATGATAATCTGCACAATGGTTTTTTATAATCTGTTTCACATCCTGCCCAAAAGGAATGGCGTGGTCTTTCATAGAGATAAAACTACCCACAACTAAAGCCTTTAGTTTGTCTAATTTGCCTGACCGTTTCAGGGTCAAAAACATACGGTCTATGTGATAAAAATACTCATCTAAGTCTTCAATAAACAGCACCTTATTTGCCCAATCCATGTCTGAAACGGAACCCAAACCGCTCAAAAGCACAGAAAGGTTGCCGCCAATCAATTCGCCTTCAAAATTTTGTGGACGAATGGTTTCATTACTTTTTAAATCAAAGGTTTCAAACTTGCCTTGCAAGGCATTCAAAAAACTATCCAATGCCACCATTACTTGTTGATAATCATCGCCTATTTTTTCATTCATAAAAATAGGCATTGTGCTGTGCAAACAAGCCATGTTTTGGTTTTTTAGAACATGGTTAAGCAGAATGGTAACATCGCTAAATCCTGCAATCCATTTTGGGTGTTTTTTCAATAACTCAAAATCAATACTATCAATCATTCTGGCGCAGCCATAGCCGCCCCTTGCACACCAAATTGCTTTTATTTCGTTATCTTTGAGGGCAGTGTTAAAAACCGTTGCCCTGTGCAAATCGCTACCCGCAAATTGGTTTTCAACTTCAAAAAGGCCTTCAATAAATTTAGTTTTGAAACCTTTTTCTTCTACATAACAAATTGCATTTTTCATTTGCAAAACAGAGATGCTTCTTGCAGGGGCAACAATGCCAATGGTGTCGCCTTTTTGCAAAAATGGGGGAATAATTAAACTCAAAATAAGGTATTTTTTTATTGAATGGTGTATCGCATTCTTGTTCCAAAAGTGGTTAACGCTGTTGGAAAACTAGTGGAAACATAAGGGGTGGACATTTTTCTATCGTAAAAAATATCAATATTGATATTTTTGTTCACCATGTAGGATATTTTCGGATTAATGGTAACAATTCTTTGTCCATTGCCTGGCACACTCAACTCTTGATCCACTCTTCTAATAATGGTTGTGTTGTCTCTAATGCTAAAGTCGAATGTAATTTGCAAATCATTTTCTAAGAAAATTTTCTTTCCATTAAATTTCACAGGCAATTTAATGCCGCTTACTCTATAACTCAAATTGAAATTGACTTCTTTGCTTCGTGCCTCGCTAACTGTTGCAGCTTGCACAGCTAACAAAACATTTCGAGAGGTGTTGTATTTAAAATTAGCTGTCAATCCTTTTTTGGTTGTAATGTCTATTCCAATCAAAGGGCTAAACTGCTCTCTGATGCTCACATTTTGGATATTAATCTTGCTAACAAGGTCTTTTCCACCTTCCACTTCGGCATTTTCGCTATAAAACAAATTTGATGTGTAGCCATTAATATTATAGTTGCCTGTGTATCTATGTTGAACTGTAATATTACTAAAATAACGATTAATGGCTTTAATTTTGCTCAACCCATTGTAGTTGATATTCCAATTTGGCAATGGAATGTTTCTGAAAGGGCTAAGTGATACATTTGCTTGATTGGTTCCCGTATAAGCGGCTATAAAAGCCGGAATCATTGTGTTTTGAGCCGTTGGCCCATAGCCAGCAAAATATTTACCTCTGTTTGTGGTGTCTATATCTTTAACAACGACTCTATCATCTAAATTAACCTGTCTGCGAGAAACTACAAATCTAAAGTTCTCAAAATTATCAAAAGCATCACTTTGCCAATTGTTTTTAGAGTTTGGATTGTCTCTTGCTGTTCTAATAAAAATACTGGTCATGGAGAAATTGCCAGTTTCGGTAATTGCAAAATCCTCCCAACGCCTAGAGGTGTCATTAAATTTAAATAGAGATTGCACATTGCTAGACCTCGACAAACTAAATGTCGCTTGTATTTTAAAATCTTTGAAAGGCTCTACTGTTGCGTTACCTTGAATCGTTTTTGTACTTGTTTGAATAAAAAAGTTATTTAAACGAATGTCATTGGTTAGTTTATTATTTTCCGCAAGATTATATCTTATGCGTTGGTTTTGGTCGCCCATAATAAATGCAAAACCGGGAGCGCCTTGTGCAAAATTTTGTCCAAAATAATCTATGTTTTCTTTAAAACCAGGTAAAATAATACCATCACGACTTGTGTAGTTAATTGTTCCATTTTTTAGCATCATCAAAGATTTTAATAAGCCTGAACCAACCGCCACCTTCTCTTTGCTGTCTTTGTTTTTCGATGTTTCTGCACTGCCAGGATTGCTTGCACTTGCAGGTGTGCTAGGTTTTCTGCCTCTCCCTTGATTAATTTTTTTAAGTGCAGGTATTTTATTATAAAGATTTACAAAATTTAAATTGTTATTAATGGCAAGTTCTCTGCTATTAGATATTGTGTTTCCAAAAGTGGAAAATGCAGGAGGCGCTTGAGACCAATTATAGTTTGCACCATATTTTACCGAAGTCGTAATCCAATTTAGCAATCCAATTTTAGCAAAAGGAATGGTATAGTTAATGTTTACAATTTGATTAAAATCCCTCATTCTTCCCATTGCCCAAAACTCTTTGCGCACGCTATCTCTTTGTTCTCGCGTTTTCAGTTCACCAAAAGGTTCTTGAATCCTACTATTAACAATGGCAGAGTAATCTAATTTCAAACTTTTTGTAATCGGGAAATTAACATTATAAACCCTTTGCGTGGTGAAATTTTTATCAACTAATCTAGGCGTAATTTGTTTAAACAAATCATTGCCACGGTTTTGCGTTTCTGAATAAAACCTGTCAATATCTGTCCGTATGGTTATGTTTTGAGGCAAATAATTGAAGTTAATATCCTTAATTAAGGCCAGTTTTTTACTTTTTATGAATTTGAAAGGTTCAATTGGCTTAGTTTGTGGCGAATAATTATATCCAATACTGCCATGATATGTTTTTGTAAAATGCTCTTCAATCTGGATATTTCTTTTTTGAACATGAATATAAGAATAAGTTAAATTGAAATTGGAAATGCTCCAAGGCATAATCTTTCCTTCGCCTGTTCGGTTTTTTCTAACATTCGTGAAGTTGACACTGTATCTGGAATTGTAATCCTCGGCCGCTCTCAAAACCTTGTCTCTTTCGTCTGGGGCAAGCCTTGCCACAGAAGATTTTAATTCAATATCAGGATTTAGCGGATTGAATTTCGGACGGGCAATTGTACCACTATATCCAATAAACATTGGGATATTAACCCCTGCTTTTTGCGAGAAAAATTTTCCCAATTCAAAAGCAGACGAAAGGTCAAATTGATAATTATTGCTCAAATTTCTTTCATTCAATCGTTTATCAATGCCTCCAAAACCGATGGTGGAAATATTACCCGATGCAGAAAGTGTTGCAAAGTCGGCCATTTGTGCCACTACCCTACTCGTTGCTGCCCATCCACCCTTGTTTGAAATATCTGTTACGCGCATTTCATTAAACCAAACCTCGCCACAAATTGGGTTATCGGTATTGTTTTTTATACCCAACATGATGGTTCGCACATTGCTTAAATCTGGCAACCCTAAGATAGAAACTTTGTGTCCTCTTTCATTAAAATAAGAAAACAATCTTGCAAATTGTCCATTGGCATCCTCTCTTTTTGTTTTTGTGTTAAACAAATCTGCCAATGGAAAATCGAAATTGTTGTTTGTGGGCCATATTCTATCCGGAGCAATAGCGCCATTTGGGGTAATTTTTAAAGGAATTTCATATTCATAATAGTTTCCAACTAAGTCTGTTCCTATTCTAATAAAAGCTGAAAGATCGCCATCTTTAAGGTTTTCGCCTTCGGCATGCGCAAACATTTTAAAGTTTTTGTAATTTCTAACATCAAAATTTAATGCTTTAAAAGCCCCTCTCGAATCGCCAGGTTTTAGGTTGCAGGCTTTCAAGGAAACGGATTGTTCATTTTGTTCAACAACATTTTGCGATGCTGGGTCTCTCACTCTATTGATACCAGGAGGAACAGCATATTTAATGGGCGTTCTTTTTCCGTTTTCTTCCACATTCACAGTAGAAATAACAAAAGATGTATTGTCATTTGGGTCAACAGGCACAACAGCACCCGGGGCGTTCAATGTGTTTAAATATCTGCGCCAGTCTGCTCTAACAAGTTGTAAATTAGCAAATCTTAAAATTGTGCTATCAGAAAATCCTTTCATATACATACGCATGAAACGAATGGACTTAAAATCAGAAATATTTCCCACTGCTTTTTTATACTCTCTAATTGGAACTTTTATTTGGTACCATTTTATTTTTTCAGTTTTCCCATTTTTAAGCGATTTGTTTATTTCATTTATATCTGTAACAAAACCATTGCCAATAGTCATTGTATTAGGATTTAGGTCTATTTCATAATGAAAGTAATCTTCAGTTTGATTCATTGTAAAATCATTGTTGATATCCTCATTATCTGGAAGATTTGTAGCCGACTCGGGCGAGCCATCTGCTAGTTTATTAATTGTGGCATTCCCTTCATGATTGTTAAATCTTTTGTATCTAGAAATAACCGATGCCTGAACACCATCGTAACCAGGCACTCTGTTGTGGGCATAATTGTCATTTGAAGGGTCGTTCAATGCCTCTAAATAAATTCGAGAGCTTGATCCATAATTTGTGCTTAATCCATCTAAATAATTTTTGTAAAAGCTTCTTTCACTGTCATCATTCATTCCGTCTAAGCCAATATCTTGATTTGGTCGAGCACTTGGCTCATTGTCAAAAGCATTGTTCAATTGCGGCAAAATTGGCACTCTACCAAACAATGCTGTGTCAACATTTCTTAGATTGCCCTCAGGACTTAGCCCGTTTTCAAAAAACTTTCTGTTGTCGGGCAAAATATCTTCGCTAATATTTCCTAAATCAATATAAAGCTTTCCTTTGTTGCTGCCTGTGCTGTTGTAAACAAAAGGATCCATCATCCAAATTTCTATATAATCGATGTTGGCCGCTTCAAAATCATTGCTTTCTATTCTTCTCATTACACCAGCCCATGTGTTTTCTGGATTACTAAAAAATCCTTCTGCATTAAAATCACCAGCTTTAGAATTGTAATTATACATCCCTCTTTCTCTCGGAAAAAAAGCCAAATCAAAGGTTGGCAAAATATTGGGCGCTCCTTGAGGAATTTGTCTATTTGGAAACACTTCATTTACCGTAACCTCTCTCATATAATGATTACTTTGCATATCTACATCGTTTCTTATATGGGTGGGTGTGAATCTGTCATTTCTGTAAAAAGTGGGGTCAACATTGTACCAAGCCATTTTAGCCCTATAAAAACCCCACCCAAATTTAGCATTGGTACTATTTATCCATTCTGGAAAAAGCGAAGGGTTAAACTGTGGAATACTCGCAAGTTTCCAATTGCTTAATAACCTTAAATCAAAAGAAGTTTCTGCGCCTTCAAAATCATCTAAATAACTTACGCCTCTTTGTTTGTTTTGTCCCAATGCTTGACCTGGAAAAATACGCGCATATTCGCCCTGAGCACTAATTTTACTCTCAGCCTTTGTTTGAATAAATGGCAATTTGTCTACGAGTTTTGTTAGAAATAAAGAAGGTGAATTATAACTAAAATCGAAACCCAAAATAGTGTTTAAAAGTGGGTCGTCATTAATGTTCGTTTTTGGGGTTAGTGCCCTTTCGTACATGTGCAAAACGGTGCCCCCAAGCAGTAGTTTTTTATTTGCGGCATAATCAAACCTCGCACCTAGCAATGTTTTTTGTTGAATATTAAACATGCTATTGCTTTCTGCGGAAACCCTAATAGTAGCACCCGACTGCAATATGCCTTGGTTGATAATAGTTACTTTTCCTGCATTGTAATCTACTACAAAATCTACACCTTCTGTTAGTTTTGTTCCATTGGCCGTAACCACCACCGAACCTTGCGGAACATTGAGGGCGTTCAATGAAATTTCATTACTACTTGTGCCTTTATAAGTGCCTTTCAAAAAGAACTTATTGTGTGCCACATCCTGCTCTGCCAGCCACTTTGTGCTGTCATACAATGCGTCAAAAACATAGCGATCGGCCACAGAGTTGTTACCATCAAATTTGCTTCTTAAAAAATTACCGAACGGCTCTCTCACAGGAAAAATAACCCTACCAAACCTACTTTGAAAAGTTACATCCTCCAAAGCATCAAAAACCCCGTCTGGTTTTGCTTCTTGCTGCCTGTTTACATTATCCATGTTTAAAACACGAATTAATGGAATACCACCTGCCATTTGAGGAAAATCTTTAAGTGGCATATAGTTTAAATCTGCGCCTGAAGGGTCGTCATTGTATATCACATTAAAATCTAAATCGGAGGCATTGATATTAAAAGACCCTAAAGAATAAATATTTTTCATCATTAGTTCCCACAATGGCAACTTGGTTCTAATGATATTGTTTTTCAACATTTTTACAATCAAAATCTGAGGATTATCTCTGTCTCCATTAGCCTCTGACGCAAATTCTCCCACCTGGAAATTTTGTCCATTATAAGAGTATTCAAAAGCCACGCCCAATATTTCATCATTGTTTAATGCAGAATTTAAAGAAACATAACCCAATCTTAGGTTAAAAGTAAATTCATTGGCATTTAACTGTCTGGCATAGGTCAACAATTCGTAATCCAAGCCTTGTTTATATTCCGGAAAAGTTGTGTTTAGTGCATCAATAGTTGATTTAGAGTTTCTAACACTGCCATTTGTAGAAAAATCTTTGTAAATTGAGTTTGCGCCATTGGCTGCAACTGGATTTAAAATCGCGGGGTCGTTTGCCACTGGATTGTGCGGATTGGTTTCTCCCAAATCCATAACCGTTAAAACATCTTTAGTGTTTTCAAAATTTCCGCTCCTATTTGTTACCCAAACCTCTACACGATTGATAAAAACTGATGACTGAACAAGCGGCAACGATGACATAGCATTGTCATATTGGTCTTTGAAAAACTGACCTAAGAAAAAGTGCCTGTTTTGGTCGTAGTTGTGTGCTTGAATATTAAAATTTGTAACCTGCGCACCACCATTCACTGTTGTTTCTGTGCGTTGACCTTTGTTTTGTGTTGCAATTGCAGACATTTTTAGTCGTCCAAACTGCCAATCTGTTTTTAATCCAAATAATGATTGCCCGGCTTGAATTAAACTTCCATTAAGCGGCAGACTCACATTTCCCAATTCAATGTTTTTGAGCATTTGGTCTTCTTTTCCTTGCCAAGCTAATTTCGTTTGGTTATCAAAATCAAAGGTTGCGTCTGTGTCATATTTTATACCAATGTTGAGGGCATTTCCTATTTTTCCTGCCACATTCAATTGTATTTTTTGATCGAAATCAAATTGACCTGTTTTTTGTTGACGAGCGCTAAATTGTGGGTTTCTAACGGTGTTGAAATTTCCTCCAAAAGTTAATTCGGCCGAGCCGCTAGGCTGAATATCGATTAATCCTCCTCTAAAAACTTTGTCTAAAACATCTGGTGTTTTTATAAGCTCGGGCATTTTGTTGTTGTTATAGCCACTGCTGCCTGCGTTGCTTTTGGCTTTTTGATCAAAATAGCTTTTCTTTTCTTTTTGAGCACTCTCTTTCATGTACTCGTCTCTTGTTAATGAACGCAAAAGTGTTTTTTTGCCAGCCACTTCTTTAAACTCTTCATACATTTTTGTGATTGAATTATATGAAATTGATTTTTTAGCAGAGGGGTCTAGTAAATCAATGTTGTTTTTGTAGTTTGGATTGTTCGGATTGTCAATCGGATATTTCAAATCCTCTTTTTTACTGCTGTCTTTTCCGCCATTTTTGCTCGAATCTTGCGGATTTAAAAATGGAATTGCATCAATATTTGATTTGATATTGACTTTTTTAGTTTCTAATTTTGATTCGTTTTTTGCTTCCGATTCAAAATCATCAGCAATAATTTCATTTAGAAATTCGACAACGCGTCTCCCAGAAAAACTGTAAATTGGCATGCTAATGCCGGCTATAGCTACCCAAATAAAGTTTCTATAACCAATGCCAAAAAAAGATCTATTTAATTTCACAATAATACAAAAGGGCTAATAAATATTAAAATTTCGTTAAGTAGGTTTTTTACAATAGGCGTTATTTCTTTTTTTAATGTGCGAATATAACGATAGTTTTCAAAAAATATTGTTTTTGAAAATTTATTTCTAGAAATATGACAAAAATATTACAATTCATCGATTTATAATTGATTTTAAGCGATGTTTTATTGGCTTTTTTTCAATAATTTTGCGTTCTTTTATAATCACTTCATGAAATCTATCATTATTGGGTCGGGCATTGCAGGAATAGCGGCAGCCATTCGTTTGAAAGCAAAAGGACATGGTGTTCATGTTTTTGAAGCCAATTCATATCCTGGCGGCAAACTATCAGAATTTAAAAACGATGGATTTCGTTTTGATGCAGGACCATCTTTGTTCACCATGCCTCAATTTGTTAATGAACTTTTTGAATTAATGGGAGAAAACCCTAAAGATTTTTTTGAATATGAAAGATTAGACACCTCCTGCCATTACTTTTTCGAAGATGGCAGCAAGTTTTTTGCCCCTTCGGATATTAATGATTTTGCAAAAATGATAAACACCCATTTTGGAGAAGACAGTCAGTCTGTTTTGCGTTTTTTTGAAAAAAGCAAGCAACTTTATGAAATCACAAACCCTGTTTTTTTGGAAAACTCTTTACATCAACTAAAAACCTATACCTCAAAATCGGGGATAAAAGGCATTTTAAATCTTTGGCGATTGAACATGTTTACAACAATGAACGCTAAAAACAAGCAGTATTTCAAAAACCCAAAAGTTGTTCAGTTGTTCAACAGGTTTGCAACCTACAATGGCAGCAGCCCTTATATTGCGCCAGCCACTCTAAATATCATTCCTTATTTGGAGTTTGGGTTTGGCACTTTTTTCCCTAAAAAAGGTATGGTGGATATTACCAATGCCTTGGTAAATTTGGCAAAAAGAAAAGGGGTTCAGTTCTCTTTAAATTCTAAAGTAGATGAAATAATAGTTGAAAATAAAAAAGCCATTGGCATAAAATCTAATGGGGAAGTATATTTGGCCGATGCTGTTATTTCTAACGCAGATGTTTATCCATCTTATAAAAACCTTTTGCACAACGAAACAATGCCAAGCAGGGTAAAGCATGTAAATTCGAGCAGCAGCGCTTTGATTTTTTATTGGGGCATAAAAAAGAGTTTTGAACAATTGCATTTGCACAATGTTTTTTTTAGCAATGATTATAAAAAAGAGTTTGATACGATTTTCAAAGAAAATGCCATTGACGATGACCCAACAGTGTATATTAATATTACATCAAAAAGAAAAGCAGACGATGCGCCCGAGGGTTGCGAAAACTGGTTTGTAATGGTTAATGTGCCTGCAAATTACGGACAAAACTGGGCGCAATTAATTGAAAAGGCAAGGCAAAATATCTTAACCAAATTGAGTAGGATTTTAAAAACAAAGATAGAACCATTGATTGTTAACGAAGAAATATTAGACCCCATTAAAATAGAACAAAAAACATCTAGTTTTAGAGGGGCTTTGTATGGGAGTTCGAGCAATGATATGATGGCTGCTTTTTTTCGTCATGCCAATTTTTCATCAAACATTAAGAACCTATATTTTTGTGGCGGAAGTGTGCATCCTGGCGGGGGCATTCCGTTGTGTTTGCTTGGTGCAAAAATTACCAGCGAGTTGGTGAAAGACAGCACTCAATAACTAAAATCTTTTTTCTTTTTAAAAAAACTGTATATATTTGCAATTGTACTGTCAAAAAGAAAAGTTTGTTTACTGAGTGTTTTATTTTGTTTCGCTTGTAACAAAAGCATGGTTTTTGTGCAAGACAGTCTTTTTTTCTTTGAGACAACATTTACATACGAAAATCAAAGTAAACATATCATAATCAATATTGAATGAGGATTAACAAAACAACAATCTTTTTTTTAATTATAAGTTTAGCATCTTGTTACAAGGATGCTAAACTAAATAATGACGATAAATTTATATTATTGGGAGGGATGATTTCTGGTCTTGCACCCGATATTAAATTATACCAAACCAATGTTAAATCAATTGGATATTTGCCATATCCTGAATATGAACTAATTATATCGGACGAAGATGGTGCATCCGAAACCATGAAAGATGGCAAATTCACTTTAATAAAAGCCAGATAAGGAAAAGAATACACAATTAAATGGAAACAAAAAAACGAAACCAATTGGCACCAATTTAAGAAAAGAATGCCCTTTGAGTCCGATTTGTCAAATGGTGTGGTTGAAGAAAACGAGCAATGGAAAATTAATTTGAAAACAAAAGAAAACGATGTTTTCTTTCTCTCAAATTATTATGATGGCATTCATCAATTTGTTTACAACATTTATCAACCGAATATCAATTATTATACTTTAAAAGTCAAACAAAATGATTTAATTGTTTGGCCAACTACACGAGTCAATTTAGGACGAGTAATTTCGCCAGATGCCGCAGATGAATATTACTGTTTTCAACCATTTACTTGGCAAAGATTTGCAGTTTACAAGGGCAATAATTTAACAAAAATAGTAAATTGCAAAAACAGTTTAAGTTTATTTAAAATATCAAAGTCGGATGAGCTAAACATTATAAATGCTAAAGAAAATGTTGTCGGAAAAAATGATGCCCTATTCTTGGGACAACCCTTTTTTTATGATTATCAAAATAAAAATAATTTTGCTATGGTGAAGCTGATAACCCATCAAGCACAATTCTCATTTAAAGATTTAGTTGTTGATAACACTGCACCTCTAACTTTTGAAATTTATAAAGATAATCAAAAACTAGACACATCACAATATGTTTTATCTAGTATTGCGATTATATATGATAGTAAATTATCCGACTTCAAAAATCGATACTCCTATCTTGGAGGGTTGGCGAACTCGAATTTTCCAGACAACTATTTGATAACAAAGGAGTATCTTGAATATTTGTATATTATTGGAGAGAAAAAAGGCGTTTGTAGCAAATTAGATAAATATGATTTGAATTTACAAGTAATTTATACCACTAAATCAAATTTAAGGAAACCATTTTACTATAATACAACTGCAACCTACGAAAACCAAAGCAAACATATTATAATCAATATTGAATGAGAATTAACAAACAAATTACACTTTTATTAATATCACTTTTTAGTATTGGATATTTAATGGGACAGCGACAAGTGCAATTGAAAATAAAAATTGTTAACCTGAACAAAGAGGCCATTTATGCCTTTGGCATTGGTATAAATCAAATCAACTACTACAGCAATGCCGATGGCATTGTAGTTGCTTTTGTGAACAAAGGAAGTTGTAAGATTAGTTTGTTGAGCAGTGCAGATTCTCTAAAACCCAGTTATCAAATCAATGTTTACAATGATACTTTTATTGTTTTTTCAACAACACACAATTCAGCAGAATACACTTTAAAGCCAATTGAAATAAACAAAAAACGAACTGATTTTAATGCGAACAATTCAATATCAATTTCTCAAAAACTGCTAACAAATGTTAGTCTTCCGTTTTCTACTAACGACCCCATCCATCTTGTAAAACTTTTGCCGGGTGTTTCAAACAGTCAAGAGATGAATGCAAACATCAATATAAGAGGCGGTAGTTCATATAACTCCACTGTGTTTTTAGACAACTTGCCGGTTCCCAATTTAACTCACAGTTTTGGGCTATTTAGTTTTTATGACAACAACACACTAAGACACATAGATTATATGAACCATGAGGTTTCATCTGAGTATGGCAGCAGAGGCGCAGGTTTACTTAAATTTTATTTAAAAGACCCAATCTCAAACATTAACACTTCTTCTCTTTTTATAAATCCTTTTTTTGTTACAGGCAATTTGAATCTTAAACTTATGAAAAACAAATTGGCTGTGTTTGCAAATTACAGAACCTCTATTTTATCTAATCAATACAATGTAACCTTACCTTTATTTAGTCGTTTTAACGATTTATTGGTGAAAATAAAATACAATATTAATAAAAATTCGTCAATCTCTGTTTTTGGTATGCAAAGCAAAGATTTTATTGCCAATATATATAATGCAGGATTGGACACCAAGGATAGTTCCAATTGGTCTTTTAAAGCGATTTCAGCAGTTTATGACCGCTACTCAAACAATGGAAACAAACACCAAATTTCTTTTTTCTTAAAACAACAAAAAAACTCAAACAAAGGGATAGATGACTTTTCACAAATTCTAAATAATACCTTTACTGAATACAATCTTAAATATTCATATTCCTTTAATTTATTGAAAAACTTAAGCAGTCTTTTTGGCATAGAGTTTCAAAACCATCAAAACACTAGCCAAATTGATACAGGATTCAATTTGATAAAAACACTTAATGTAGCATCTGCCTTTATCGATTTAAAATATAGATACAAGGATTTTAAGTTTTATGCGCAAAACAGGGTGAATTATTTTTCATTTAATAAAATTATGACTGAGATAAAATACGGAATAGCCTATAAAATTGACAACAATCAATCTTTGTTTGTTGAAAACAATCGATTTATAAATAACATTCATGGAGTTTCAAATAATATTTTCGCCATTTCAAGCGATTTTAAGTTTTTGCCTAACAAAACCTACTTGCCATTAACCACAATTGAACAACTTTTGGGATACAATTACAAAAGAAAAAACATTAGTTTTCAAACCATTGTTTTTAACAGAAATTATAGAAATGCCCTTGAATATGTTAATTTAAGAACCATCAATTTGAATTTAGCTAATAATATTGCAATAGTAAATCACAGAAGTTATGGAATAGAAAACCAATTTGATTTTACAATAAACAAACAAAACTCCTTAATGTTATCCTATACTTATTCTAGGTCATTGGTACAGAATGATGTCATCAATCTAGGCATTCGCTATGCAAGTAATCATGACAGACCTCATAACTTTAATGCGCTTTACAATTTTAAATATAAAAAATTAATGGTAACCGCACAATTTACTTTTCAATCTGGAAGGCCATACTCTGCACCGCTGTTTTTGATGCCTAATAATTCAGTAGCCTATTCGCAAAGAAACGAGTTTAGAATTCCAAATTTTCACAAATTAGATTTGGGGATTATTTACACCCCAAAAACTAAACTAAAACAAAGTTGGCAATTCAATTTATATAATGCCTACAATCGTCAAAATGTATATGCAATAGTATATGAATTAGATTCTAAAGATTATGTTTATAAGTTTAGACAATTTACGGCTTTCCCAATTTTACCTTCATTAAGTTATTCAATTAAATTTTAGTTTTCAGTTGCGAAAACTTCTAATAGGATAGAAAAACGCCATCCTTACCACATCTTTTAACTATTATAAAACAAGCGCTTTATTTCCTAAAAGAACTACTACTTTTTTACTTTAGCTGCAAAATCATTTTTCAAGCCGCTGTAGTTTGTAATATCTACTTTTATTGAACCCACCATAATTTTAGCCTTCACTCTAATCGGTATTTTGTTCTCGTCATTGCTCACCCAAACTGTCATATCGTCTTTATCTTTAAAAACCCTATCAATAACAAGAGTAGGAATAAATCGTATGCATTTTATTTTTCCAATATCGGTATTAATGGTTTCTTTGCCATCGTATTTAAAACCAAGGTTGTAAATTTTATTGTCCAAGTAAATATCCAAAGGGTAATTGTCGCCTTTTTTGGCGTTGGAAAAGTCAATGTTTCTAACATAATATAAAGCAGAAATAATATCGTGGGTATATTCTGGCATGTCCAAAACACCTTTTATGCCATACAATTTCTTTTTGCTGTGTTTGAAAGTTACCAAGTCGTTGTCTTTATACTTATCCTCCTGCACACTTTTATTGTAACTTATTGGTGCAATGGCTTCGATATCAACATAACTTTCAAATTTGTCTCTCACTTTATAAGCCCAATCAAAAGAGCTAAAAGTTCTGCCATCGGCTTTGATATGATAGCATTTGCGGTCGTTTTTTTCTACCAGCTTTTCTCCCACTTCTAGCGTTACAGCGGCAGCGTTCAATAAACCATAGTGAACCCTAAAAGTTAGTTTTTCATTAAACCCAAACGCTTCGTTGGTAATTTTCCTGTATTTATAATTGATGTCTTCAGTATCTTTTTGTGTTGTGCTTGGCAAAAAAGTAAAAGCACTTAAAATAAAGACTGTAACAATTGCAAATATTGATTTATTTTTGTTTAAAGTTTTCATAATGTTATTCTTTTATATAATGTTTCAAAAACTGTTCCAAAGTATAGATACTATTAATTTAATATTCAAAAACGCCATTTTCTGACTGAATACTCAATTGTTTTTTGTCTGCGCCCTCCACATAACCAACAATTTGCGCAGCGATGCCAAAAGATTTTGATATTTCTATCATATCATTTGCATGTTTTGGGTCAATGTAAATTTCCATTCTGTGGCCCATATTGAAGACTTGATACATTTCTCTCCAATCGGTTTTGCTCTCTTTTTGAATCGTTTTGAACAAAACGGGGGTTTCAAACAAGTTGTTTTTCACAATTTTTAAAGCTGATTTTACAAAATGCAGAACTTTTGTTTGTCCACCACCCGAGCAATGCACCAATCCATGAATAACTGAACGGTGGTTTTTAAATATTTCCTGCATCACAGGCGCATAAGTGCGTGTGGCAGATAAAGCCATTTTGCCTGCATCCATGTCTAATCCATCAATCTTATCAGTCAGATTTAGCGAGCCGGCATAAGCCAAATGCTGTGGCAAAAGATCGTCATAACTTTCTGGGTATTTCGCTCTGTAATCAGATGAAAAAACATCATGTCGGGCGCTTGTTAGTCCATTGCTGCCCATGCCTGCGTTATAAAATGTTTCGTATTTTGCTTGTCCAAAACTTGCCAAACCCACAATCACATCGCCCGCCTGAATATTATGATTGGATATAATGTCCTTTTGTTTGGCTCTTGCAGTAACAGTGCTGTCAACAATAATAGTTTTAACCAAATCGCCCACATCGGCCGTTTCGCCACCGCCACTTGTAATTTCGATACCATAAGGTCTTAAATTTTCAATAAACGCTTCACTTCCATTAATAATTTCGGCAATCACCTCGCCCGGAATCCTTTTTTTATTGCGCCCAATAGTACTCGAAAGTAACATATTGCTCGTAACACCTACACACAACAAATCGTCTAAATTCATAACAATTGCATCTTGTGCAATGCCTTTCCAAACACTAATATCGCCTGTTTCTTTCCAATAAATATAAGCCAAACTGCTTTTTGTGCCTGCTCCGTCTGCATGAATAATATTACAAAAATCTTTGTCGCCTGCCAAAATATCCGGTATAATCTTACAAAAGGCTTGAGGAAACAAACCTTTATCAATGTTGGCAATCGCTTTATGGACATCTTCTTTTTGTGAAGAAACGCCTCTTTCGTTATATTTATCAGTAGGATTCATGAAAAAAATAGTAGCTGCAAATATAATTATTTTATCTCTAAAAAATGGCGAATGGTTTTTAGTTGAAAGGTGAGCGGTTTTTAGGTTAAAAACTGATTCATCGAAATTTCAATTTAAAGCATCATTTATACCCATTAGATATTAGCAGTTTCTGTTGAGTGTAGTCAAATGCTTAATGGTTTATGCTCTCAACTAATTATACAATTCACTAATATATAAATTTCAAATCCATTAAATGATCTCAATTATTGGTCGTTGTTACATTAGTGCAGAACAATTAATTTGTAAACCATTTTGTTGTTTAAATCCTTCATAAAATAAACTCCATTTTTAAGACTGCTCACATCAATTTCATTCACCCCTTTTTTAACAGTCTGAATCAAAACCATTTGGTGGAGAGAAGAATAAAACTCTATTGTTCCATTTTCTGTGGTTTCAATAAAAACTTTGTTGGCACAAGGATTTGGATAAAACTTGGTTGGGATTAACATTTCCTCATTGACATTTAAACCATAGCCCCCATTGTTTTTTGTTCTTAAAATAAGCCCACCATAGCTTACAGCCAATCCCATAGATCCATAAAAGCTCATATTATTAATGTCTGATGCTGTTGCTACTTTGAGCAAAGACCTTTTTACTAAAACACTGTCTGTTTTAGTAATTAAGCCACTGCTACCTCCAATAAAACCTGTATCTTTGTTCAAAAACCAGGCGCAAAATATTGATTTCATTTCTGGGGCAATTGTTTTAGACCAAGTTTTTCCGCTATTTTCGCTTCGCAGAATTACATTCAAATGCCTGCCCACTTGACTGGAATCTCGCATACCGCCAAAAATTAAAACGATGGAATCATTAAAAGTCAAAACTTTATTCAAATTAACAGCAGTTGGCACATTTATTTTTTGCCATAAACCTCTATTAATATCCTTTTTTAACACATAGCCGCTGTCGCCTACCGCAAAACAGGCTCCATTATTTGTAATTGCAACACTTTTTAAGACAATATTGGATTTTAAAGTGGTGTCAACTTTCCAAGTTTCACCTAAATCTTTAGAACTTGCAATTAGCAAATCGACACCAACTAAAAGTCCATTATTTCCGCTAAAAGAAATGCCATAAGCATAAGCAGCGGTGCGTACATATTTTGAAATCCATGTTTTTCCACCATTTATTGTTTTAAAAACCCTCGCATTTTCACCTGCAATAAATCCAATGTTAGTATCAACAAAACAAAGGGTTCTCAAATGGGTTGGAATACTAATGAATTGATTTTTCCATGTTTTTCCGGTGTCTTTAGAAACCATCACCGTGTTGGATTGCCCCACAATAAAAGCATAGCCATTTATTTGTTGAACATCATATAAATCGGCAACATTATTGGTGTAAACCCTCCCCCATTGTGCCCAAATTGGGGTGGTAGAAAAAATAAAACAAAAAATCATAAATCTTTTAAGCAACATACTACAAAAATAATATAATTTTGCACAGTGCAATCAATTTCTCAAGAAGATTATTATTTTAACGAAAAAGGATTGATGGTGTTTACAGAACTGTTTCACCAAAAGAGAGGCTATTGTTGCGGAAATAAATGCAAACATTGCCCCTATAATTTTGTAAATGTCAGTGACACCAAAAGTAAAATAAAATAACAATGGATGATATTTCTGTTTTGGGCAAAAAAATTTTGTCGCTTTTAATCTTTGAAGAAACATACACAAATATTCTTCAAGACCTTAGGCTAGAAAAACGCCAACACATTGCCGATGAATTAAAACTTCTTATTGTCAAAGAGTTTATAAAACCCTCTCGAAACATTGCAACAGAAACCAAATCGGGTATTCTTTTTGATGGAGATGCCTTAAACGATTATTCGTTCATTCTAACTACCAAAGGTGTTGTTTTTTTAGAAAAAAACGCACTTTAAACATTTCAGAAAATTCATTATTTAAAAAAACTTATTTTAACAATATGCGTAAATAATTTTTTTTATTTAGTGCTTTTTATCACCATATTTTCAACCGCTCTAAATATTTCTCTTCCACGACTGCAGTGGAAATTGATTTTATTGCTTCCTTTACCAGAATTGGGTTAACAATTTGAATCTCATTTTTTTAAAAAAACAAAGTTTTTTAGTTCCCAATCAATTTAATTTGGTTAATATTGCAACACAAAAACTTATACTTTTATAAAATTTGAAATTTGGAGCAATAGATATTGGATCTAATGGAGTTAGGCTGTTAATTTCCAGGCCATTACAACTAGATGTAATAAAACCTGAATGGAAAAAAATTGAATTTACTAGGCTGCCCATTCGATTGGGCGATGATGTTTTTTCTACAAAAGAAATAAGTAAAAATAAGGCAGAATTATTATTAAAAGCAATCAAAGCTTTTGCTTTATTATTAGATATTTATAATGTTGATTTTTTCAGAGCTTGTGCTACAAGTGCAATGAGAGATTCCAAAAACTCGGATAAAATCATCAAATTAATAAAAAAAGAAACAGGCATTGACATAGATGTTATTAGCGGTTCTGTTGAAAGCAAAATAATCATGAATGCTTTTATTCATAAACTAGACATAAAACAAACCTATCTGCATGTTGATGTTGGGGGTGGTAGCACGGAATTAACGCTCATTCAAAATCAAAAACAGTTGGTTTCAAAAAGTTTTAATATTGGCACTGTTCGTGCAAAAGAAAATAAGGTTAAACCCGAAGAATCCTTAAAGCTTCATGCATGGGTAAAGGAAAATATAAGCTGGATTCCTGGGTTAAAGGGTATTGGCACAGGAGGTAATATTCATAAATTCGGAGAACTGGCTGGTATTGGTTCGGGGCAATATTTACTAATGTCGAAATTAGCAGAATTAAATGAAGACATTGAAAAACTAAGCCAAACTGAGCGGATTTATCATTTAAAATTAAATCCTGATAGAGCAGAGGTGATTGATATTGCAGGCAGAATATATTTAGATATTTTTAACAGGACCTCTGTTTCAGAGATTTTAACACCCTATCATGGGTTAAAAGATGGAATTATTCAGGATCTTTGGGAGAAATATTATACAAATCAGAAAGTTTAATTTTTTAAATTCTAAACTTTAATTATTTTTGTACTATTAAATGTATTAAAAAATGAAACTTCGGATTAAAATATTATGTTACTTAATTTTTAATTCTGCTTTATTATTTAGTCAGCCTTTAAACGATAATTGCGCTAATGTGAGTGAGATTTTAATCTCTGAATCTGGTTTTGGTTTTGGAAATTTTGTAAGCCAAAAATCTATTTTAGACAATTCAACAAAAGAATCTGGCGAAATTTTTCATAAAAGTATTATTGATATTGGGAACAATGACAAAACCGTTTGGTATAAATTTCAAATACCAACTACAAGAAATATTGAAATCATTTTAAAACAACAAGACAGTGTTATCCCCCAACTATTTGTCGGTTTTACTATATACAAAACGACTGGCTGCGATATAAATATTGGCAACATTGCCGTAGGACTTACACCAATCGTTAAATTTGGCTCTTCGGGAAATTCTTGTTTGCAAGCAGGCACTTACTATATTCAAGTATGTGCCAAACAAAGAACAAAAGGGGAAATTTGGATTGACCTTGATGTCAAAAAACCCATTAATCAAAGTTATGATAATTATTCAACGCCTTATGATTTTGGTGTGATAAACAATCAAACTAAAGAACAGTCAATTGACATACAATGTTTAACAACAGAACGCAATGAAAATAACAACATAAACAATCCCAATTTCAATAAAAGCTTTTGGATTAAAATAGAATATAATGTTAATAGTGTTTCAGATATTTTAATCCTAGGAACTGATCAAGATTTCATGTTTCGTTTTTTTAGCAATATGCCAAATATTGACAGCATAAACAGCACTAAACCTTTTCAACTTGTTAAGTTAAATAGCTATTCTAATCAAACCTTGTATGACTATAGGTGTAGAGGAACAAAGTATAACACTCTATATGTTCAAATTGTTGTGAGTAATGCCACCTCATTTATTCAACTTCATGCAACAAGCTATAATAAACTTGCAGATTTTTGGAACACAACAAACACAGATTTTAAAGTTATATCAAACAACACTTATGATCAAACATTTACACGAAATGTAAATTGTGAATCGCTGCTTTCTGGGCACAATTGCAAAAGCAAAATTCCTGATTTTTATACAATTAAAGATAGATGGAGTCAAAAATTTGACACATTAAAACACGCAAATTATTTAATTGTAAATAGCAATGCCAAAGGCATTATAAATATAAATGTATATAATATTCAAAACTATCCTTATCCCGTAAAATTTATAGTTTTTGAAGGCGACATTTCTTCTAATTGTAATTTAAATAAAATATTTGAATCAAATACTAAGGCAAGCAATTTTAGTTTTTGTGCTGAAAGCAAAACCTACACTATTTTAATTGTTCATGCTTTTAATGTTAATCAATTGAAAATAAGCATCAACCAAAGTGGCTACTCAAATAACATCAATCATTTTCATCATACAAATGTGCATGAAATGGGCAATTTTGAGCCAGGAACAGAATTATATTCTAGAACTCTAAATTCTGCTGAAAAAGACAGCATTGTTCAAATTAAAAACTTCGCTAAAACAGGGCGGTTTATTTTTCAAGACTTTTATTTGAATAGAGCTTCCACAATAATAATTTCCGAAAGCTCAGGATGTTCAAGGTATAATTATTATATATTCAAAAATAGATTTCAAAATAATACAATAGATACAATTACTGGAATAGATTATCAAAGGCGGGGGGGTACGACCCTTGCAAAATATTTAAAGAAGGATTTTATACTATCATATCTTATTTTGATACCACAGGTTATAGAACCCTAACGCCATGCAAATTGCCAAATAGTTGTTTTAAAATAGCAAGCGAATTTGTTTGTCTTGCAAACATAACAAACAATCAACCGAATAAAACTTTGAAAATCAACAACAACTTAGATGTTTTAAGTAACAATGCAAATAAGATTGGAATTAATTATATTTATAATGTGCCATTTTGTATAGATTGTATTTCAAAAAGCACTTCTATTTCCCCAGTATTTGTTTGTAAGTCTAAACAGTATTTAATTGATAATGAATATACACCAACATATTTTTCGTTTTATTTGGGCTCAAATGCGGAAATTCAATTACCAAACCAAAGCTTTTTATTCAGAGGTAATATTAATACAAATCTACAACTTTGTATGGATTCCAATAATTTAATTGATCCATGCAGCCATGGTAATATTTATTGCAATTTGGAGGGTGGCAAATTTTATACAATAGTATATTGGAGTGGCCGTTTCCACCATCCTTATAAACTTATGGCTACGCCACACAGAATTTCTATAAACGACCATGCCAAAAATGCTTACAATCTTGGACATATTTTAAACAACAGTTCTATTAGTCCTGCCATTCCAATAACCTGCCATACAACTGCTGCATTTTCTGACCCCCGTCCAAAGCCAGGAAATGGCCATCATATTTACGATAGATATACTTATCCAATACCTTACAAAGACACTCTAAACAAGCTGAGAAGAATAGAAAGGCGAAATTTATGGTATACATTCACAACTTCTGGTGCTGGGCAAATTAGTGCTGAAATAAATACAATTAATAAATGTTCAGCAAGGATTTTAATTTACAGATATACGAAACCATATTCTCAAATTTTTGATAACAATTTTGATAGTACATTAAATAGTCTTGAAGAAATTGCAATCAATGGATCAAATAGCAACTCATGTTTTGATGATTTCGTTAGCTTTCAGAATTTTGGTTGCGACAACAATCGATATTTTATTTTAATAGAAAATCAAAACACTATAAACTCTCAATTTACACTGAAAATTACTCAAAATCCGAATAATGTACCTACTAATGCAGGAAATTTTTGCACCAATGCAATATCTAGAACTATTTCTTTATTAGGAACACATGTTTTACAGGGATTTAACAATTGCCATAATTATGGTGGCTCACCTTTTGAAGAAGAAAACTCAAATATTAAATCTACATGGTTTGAATTAAATGTCATTAATTTATCAAGATATGATTTTGGTATTAGCTATACAGGAAGTGCAAATCTGTTGAATTATAACATTTATGGCGGGTATTGTAACAATCTCATTAAAATTGCAAATTTGAGAAATGCAAATTCATATATTAGTCTAAGTTGTATGGGTTCAGGGAAAATTTACATCCAAGCCATTTCAAAATCCAATACGAGTGGATTGCTTTCTTTTGAAGCTGTTTTAAAAACACCCAATATTATTAATTGCAAACCATTTGATTTTAAACATCCTATTGCGCAATTCGACTTTTCTGGAGGGTGCAGCGATGACACCCTAATTTGTATTAATAAATCTAATCAAGGGGCTAATATTATTTACAAATGGTATGTAAACAACATATTATACAGCACAAATAAAAATCCAAAACTTTTTATAACTGACCCACAATTTACAAGAACTAATACTATAAAACTTGTTGTAATAAATGTTCTAGATAATTTGAAAGATTCGATGGAAAAAACATTTATTAAAAGAGACTTTAATTACTCGTTTAAAATTAAAAACCCTGAACCATTTAATTGTTATGACACTTTAAAGATGGAAGTTAACACCAATTTTCCCGAGAAATTAAATTTCGAATGGTTTGGTTTCAATTACCCTAATAAATATAAGATCCTTCAAAAAGTTCACGGTAAAGTTCAGTATTTCATAAAAGAGAATGCGACAAACAACAATTGTTTTTTTAGTGATTCTATTGAATTAAAAGTTAAAAAACCGAATTTGTTTTTTGGCGATAGTTTGTTATGCAATGGAAATTTCATTATTTTAAATCCAGATACTTTCGACTATTTCATAATTAACAATTTTCGGGTATTTCAAAAATATGAAATTACAACCTCCGGAAAATATGAATTGAATTTTAGGTATAAAGGTTGTAATTATTTTGAAACATTTAACGCAAGCATTACTAATAAAATTGACACCATTATCAAAAAAGATACAATTAATGTTTGCAATAGCCAAGTCATTCAAATAAAACCCACGATTAAACTATTGAATTATTTATGGGACAATGGAGATACTTCAAATTCTATTTTAGTATATGTTCCCAAAGTCTATGAGCTAAAAGGCTCCATAAATAAATGTAAAACCCTTTTTCAAAACTTTACAGTTATAAAAGACTCTGTTTCAGAAAAATTTTTGAAAGACACTAGCCTCTGTCAAAATGACATTTATTACTTTAAATCTCCAATTACAGCAGTTCCTATCTTATCAAAGCTTCCAAACATGGATTCTTTCATTATTTTGCATAACACAAAAATAAAAATGACTTTAGGTATAAATAATTGTATTAAACCTGATTCAGCCTTAATAAAAGTAATATACAACCCCAATATTTTTAAAGACACTATAATTTGTTATAATGAAAACTTTCAGTTTTTGAGATTGGACGCAGGCAATGCACAGTCTTACAATTGGCTTGGACAGCAAAACTTTACGCAGTTTTTGAACTCTGATGAATATCAAACCTTCAAAAATGCTAGAGTCAATTGGAACAATTGCAAAGACACAATTTCTTTTAATATTAAACAAGATTGCCCTCTTAATGTATTTTTCCCCAATGCTTTTAGTCCAAATGATGATAATTTCAATAACTTTTTTAATGTTTCAATTAAAGGTAATTATGATAATTATAAATATATTATTTTTAACCGATGGGGGGAGATTATATTCAAGGCAAATAATGGAGAAAACTGGTATGGAACATACTTAAATGAAAAGGTTCAAGAAGGTGTTTATGGAGTTTCAATTAGTGTGCTTTCGAAAGGAAAATGGTTTAAATTTTCTGGAACAATTACATTATTATATTAAAACAAAAACTTCCTTTAAATTCTATATTTTTGCAGTTAGGAATAGGCTTTGTGAAAATAATCAAACAGATTTTTAGTTGGGTGATGTTGTTATCGCTTTTCATTACGCCATCCATTAAAAATTTTAATGGATTGTTTGACTTGTATTGGTTTTATCCCATTTATTTAATTCTAATTGTAATAGGGATATTTACTTTAAAGAAAACACTTGTTAAAGGGAATAAATTTCTCCTGTTTTGGCTAATTATTTTTCTTATCAGTACAACAGCCAACTTAATTCACCCCTATCCTATTGAAAATTTATTGAAACAATCGTTTGGGTTTTTATTTGTTGGCTTGGCTTGGTTTGTTTTTTTTAAATTAAAATGGTTAACAATCCACGAAACATTTAATGCTTATCTAAAAATTGCTATTATTGCGGCTTTTTTAACGATTCCTGAGCAAATTTTACATTATAATGGCATTCATTTAACACCTATGAAAGGGGCGTGGCTTGGGATGTTTCGCTGCTACAGCATTTGCGAAGAGCCATTTTATTTAGCACTTTTAATTGCCCCAGCTTTAATACACCTTTTAAAAAATCTCGAGCAATCTAAAGATTATATTATTTTAACAATCCTAACAATAGGCTTGTTTTTCACTTTTAGTGGAGCCGCTTGGTTAGGCATTATCCTTTATTTTATTGTTAAGCTATTTAAACAAGAAAACTACAAACAAATTATTGTTTCCATGGCGTTAATTATTGGCATACTTTCAATCTTGTTTGCATACAAGGGAACGCAAACGCGAATAAAGCAATCCTATGAATTGTTTGCCTATTTTCCACAAATACCAAATATACAATTTCTTGAATCACAGAACACCTCTTCTCGTTCTATTTATTTAAACTCAGTAGTTGCTTGGCAGCAATTTAAATTGAATCCATTAATAGGAGGCGGAATTGGTAGCCATAAATCGGCTTATGAAAAAATTATTATAAAGAAAATGCCCGAAAACGCCATTGCTCATTATAATGTAAATGATGGCGGTTCGGGCTTAATAAGATGGATTTCTGAATTTGGATTATTAGGAATTTTTCTTATCCTATTTTTGTTAAAAAGCTTAGTTTTATCTAAGAAAAATAATATAAAAGAAGCATCACTTTCATATTGGTTGATACATTTAATACATGCTGGGAATTTCTTTAGTCATGGCACTTTCTTTTGGATTTTTATTACTAAAAACAGATGGTTTGAAACTGACAGTAACAATAAAGAAGGCAAACCATAGCTGCCAAGTATAAGGATTTAAGGAAGCCACCATATAACTCTCAAAAAAAGCCATAAATAAAGCTGAAAAAATAAAAGGGGCTAGCCAAAGACTCTTAAATTGAAATTTAATGGTGTAAACAAATAGGCCAATTAAATAGGCAATCAAACCTATAAGCCCTGTATTTAACCATATTGTAAGATAAGAATTATGAATATTTCCATAATTATGGATTAACATTGGCAAAATTTTAACATAAGCTCGGTCCCATTTCGAGTATTCTTCATAAGAAAAACCATGTCCAAAATAAAAATTATTTTGAATTTCCATCCAACAGGCTTGCCAAATATATATCCTTCCCGAGGCGTAAGACAAAGTATCGAGACGCAGTTCTTTTTCTAAATTGGCTGCTACAACAAGTTCCTCTAACTGCAATAGAATAAAATTATAACTAAACGCCAAAACCAAAATAATAATTAACCCAAT
>Ga0105051_10001993_pt1 | contig 26981 bp, 29 predicted proteins | sample FRY02_FD_78383 | JGI IMG/M metagenome (GOLD analysis project Ga0105051, IMG submission 78383) | Freshwater microbial communities from Lake Fryxell liftoff mats and glacier meltwater in Antarctica - FRY-02 (megahit assembly) | ecosystem: Environmental > Aquatic > Freshwater > Ice > Glacier... | reverse complement strand
GTTTTGAGGGGTATATCTGTCTTATATGTGAACATGACGTAGGTGCGTGTGTGAGTAGGTCTGTGTGTACTTATTTATTTATTTATGTAACAATTTATAAATATATATAAGAACATTCCACATTTTCAGATACTTAGGCGTGTTACAGGGCTTAGTAGCAGATCCGTAGCGAGACGTTACGATGTTACGCACTTGATTTTTATGTGTTTTTCAAGCTCAGGTCAGATTGAATGTGATCAGGATCTGGAAATTTTCACCGACAACGCCTCCGAAAACATATAATTTTTCGCAAACTTGATGATGACATTACTTTGACGTCTTGCATCCTGATGATATTCTCTGTCATACCTCTTTTCGCAAGCTCGCATTCCGGAGGCCCTGATGACTCATCCCGAAAAGAAAACCGATCCAGATCCGGACGCGGTCGACGCGGGGTCCACCCGTGCCGGACTCTGGACCCAAGCCGACATCGAGACGCTGATCGAGATGTGGCACATGAAATATACGAACTCGGATATCGCCGACGCTCTGGAGCGTGCGGAGAACGCTGTCGCAATCAAGGCGTCCCGCTTATCCCTGCCCCCACGGCGGGACCTGGAGGGTCAGACGGATGCGAAAATCCGTAAATGCCTAAGGTGTTCGACGCGTTTTCATTCATACGGATCCGGAAATCGGATATGTGACACCTGCAAGTCCTCGCATGAGTGGCGTTCCGGGGGTGAGGACTACTATCGCGTGATTTCGGGGAGATGAAGATGACGAAAAACGTACAAAAGACACTGAGCGGCCCGAACTATCGCGACCAGCTGCAGGCCTACAAGGACCAGGTGCGGGAGACATACCGGATTGATCATGCGATCGAGGCGATCGCCGGTGTGCGATTCGTTACCCGCGCTGGCTCGTCGGCCCGGATGGCCTGCTGCCCCTTCCATGCTGAAAAGAGCCCCTCGTTCAGTGTGAACCCGGAGGCTGGGTATTACCGTTGCTTCGGGAACGGGTGCGGCGCCAAGGGCGACGTTTTCACATTTATCATGGATTATCACGGGGTCTCCTTCATGGAGGCGCTGTTTACGGCCGGTCGGGCCGTCGGCCTGGAGCCACCAACGCCAGACGGAAAACCGTACCGGCCTGGGAAGAGCTCTGGCCAGACCCCCGCAGCCCGTCCCGCGTTCCTCGATCGAAAGACCCACCCGGCTGACCTCGCCCCGCACGGCCTGATGCCGGTCCCGGACAGGGTCCGCCTGCCTCGCCCTGACACCTGGGCGAAGGGCTGGCATGAGGGTAACGTGAAGGACGCCCCTGCCCCCCGGGCCTACAAACCCCGAATGGTCCATGAATACCGCAACATTGAGGGTCAGCTCCTGCTCTCGATCCTGCGGGTTGAGCGTCAGGAGAGACGAGAGAACGGGAAGGTTGACAAGTACTTCATGCCGTTCCGCCTCGGTGAGCTCCCCGATGAGGCCCCAAAAGAGATCATGACGGACTGGAAAGCGCGGATCGGCTGGCTGATCCGTGGCGTCCCCCAGGGCCGTCTGCGCCCCGTATACGGGATGGAACTGGTCCCGGAGTGGCGTGAGCAGGGCGGCCGCAACATCCTGATCGTCGAGGGTGAGAAGACGGCGGACGCAGCCCGGCGCCTTATTTCTGCTTCCCCGGACCGGGCCAACTGGATCGTATTCTCCCCGCTCGGGGGCGGTAACTCCGCCCTGCACGCGGATTGGGGGGACCTTGCTGCGTCGCTTGCGGAGGTGACGAAGACGGAACAGCCGCTCCGGATTGTGGTTTGGCCTGATGCGGACACCCCGACCATCATGCGCAACACCGGCGAGCAGGTCGACCGGCAGGCCGGATATGCGCGCGACATCATCAACGGGCTCGCTTACGCCCTGTCGCGCAAAGGCGGAAGGGTGGACGAAATCCACTTCTCCCGGGTGAGCCCGATGAGCGGTGTCGCGAATGGATGGGATCTTGCTGACGCTGAGGCGGAGGGGTGGACCGGCGAACAGGTTCTTGCGAAAATCTGCGATGGATATCTCGCCCTCCCCCCCGACAAGGCCTTCCTCGAGGTTGCGCAGTCCGCCCGGGAGGAGGCGGACGGTCCTGTCCCTTTTGAACATGACGACTCGCGGGTCGACGTTGAAGCATATGATGCGCTGATCCGCGAGATCAGTGAAAAGGATGAAGATGAGATGAGTCATACGACACAAGGCCAGCGCGCAGATGCAGACCTCCTTCCGGAGCCTGGTTTGATGATCGTGGACCCCAATGGTCCCAACGCTGAGACGCATGTCCGTGATCTGGCGGAAGACGACATCCTTGCACCGGACGCCGATGGAGATGATGCGGATAAATATCACGATGCGAGTGTGGTTCAGGTTCTCGAAAACCGGAATTTCAGATGTTTGGGATATATGAACGGGGTCAGCTTCTTCATGTCGCTCCACTCCGGACAGGTCTTCGCACTGACCCCGGCCCTGATGCGCTGGAACTATCTGTTCCATCTCGCCCCAGCTGAGTTCTGGCGTTACCATTTTCCGGGGCCCGTCGACCGCAACGGGGTGATCCGGACGGATTGGGAATCCGCCGTCGACGCCCTGATCAAGGCGACAAACCTCGTTGGGCAGTATAACCCTGAAAATCAGGTTGGACAGGGAACCTGGATGGACGGAAAACGCACCGTTTTCAACAGTGGGCGCGGTCTCTGGGTCGAGGGGGAGGGTCCGGTCCGGATTCAAGATTTCAACGGTAATAAGAACTACATTGTGGGCCGGTTTTGCGGGATGCCTGACTTTGACAACCCTCTCCCGGCTGACTCGGCAGAATCCTGGGAACTTCTCAACATCCTTAAATCCATCTCCTGGGCTCATGAGGGGCGCAACGTCTCCGTGATGAACATGTTCGGCTGGCTCGCTATCGGTCCGATCTGCGGCGTCCTGCCTTGGCGTCCGCATCTCTACCTTAGCGGGGAGCGGGCAGTCGGAAAGAGCTGGATCATCAACAATATCATCAACAAGATTTTCCGGGACTACGGGGTCAACGTGAAGGCCGACAGCACGGAGTCCGGCCTTCGCAACCTACTCAACGGACACGCATTTCCGCTTATCTTCGACGAGGCGGAGGGGGAGACGGTCGAGGATCGCCAGCGGATGGCTAAGATCATCCGTCTCGCCCGTCACTCCGCGACCCCTGGAGAATCCGTGGTCGCCATCGGGGTGGCCGGCGGCGGTGGTCAGCGTCAATACGCGATCGCCTCCACGTTCCTGATGTGCTCCATTACTTCTCAACTGACCGCCTCTGCCGATTTCACGCGATTCGGGAAGGCGCATCTGACCGGTGGCCTAAGCCACTACGACTTCATAGAACGGATCAAGAAGCCGGCGGAGCGCCTACTGACGGAGGATTTCTCTCGCCGATTCATGGCCCGGATGATCATCCGTTCCAAGGATATGGAAAAGGTTAGCACAATGATCCAGCAGGGGCTCTCCTCCTACAACATGGAACAGCGTCTCATTGACGTATATGGAACCTATCTTGCGGGGGCCTGGCTCCTGCTGCGCGATGACGTCCCGGCATCCGGCGCGGCCGCCATGGACTGGGTTCGTAAAACGTTCGATATGGTTGATAATCTGATGGAGCAGGCGCGCGAGGTCAGTGAGGACAAGGATCACAACCGCCTGTTCCGGACTCTTCTTTCCACGGAGATCAAGGTTGAGAGCCTGTCCTTAGGCACACGTAACTACTCCGTGAGCGAACTAATCGACATCGTCACCGATCGTTATGAGTATGAGGATGCGATTCAGCCTATAGAAGCTGTTCGCGCGCTTGCGAAAAATGGTATTCGGGTAAGTGTTGGAAGTAAGCCGGTTGACGCCAAAGGGGGTGGTGACAGCATCGTTATCCACAAAAACTCGCCCCATATCGAGCGACACCTCAAAGATACACCTTACGCGAAGAGCTATGCTGATGTTATGTGTCAGGGGAGAGGCGTGCGAAAAGGTGGGGAGAAGGACGTTGTCCGGTTCCACGGTCTTGGATCCTCACGGATCGTGATCGTGCCGCTGCAAAACCTATCCCTGGGTGAGGATGAGAAGAATGGCGGGAATGAACAGGCTCGGGACGAGTGAGGCGAAGCTGGACCGATATGAGACCTACAAGCGCGGGTTTCATTTGGCCACGATCGCATTGGGAGTGATGGGGGTTGTAACCCTTGTCTCCGTCTCAATGGCCTACTGGGCGTTCACGAGTAAACCGGAGCCGCGATATTTCGCAACACGGGAGGACGGGGGGATCATCCCCCTGATCGCCGTGAACCAGCCGTTCCTCCAGGACGGTCAGGTGACTAACTTCGCCGTCGAGGCGGTGACCACCGCGATGACGATGAACTTCGCGAACTGGCGTCAGGACCTTGCGGCCTCGAGCCGCTACTTCCAGCGTCCGGACGGGTACCAGAACTTCCTGTCTGCGCTTGAGGGTGCGAAAATCCTTGAATTTGTCCAGGAGCGGAACCTGGTATCAACCGCGATCGCCAACGGGGCCGTTATCGTCGGCCGCGGTGTGGACACACAAGGCAGATACAGCTGGACCCTTCAGATCCCGCTGCGCGTCACATATCAGTCCGCTAACGAGCGGACCACCCAGGAGCTTCTCGCAGAGGTGGTCGTGTCACGTGTCCCGACCTGGGAGAGCCCGAGCGCGATCGGGATCACCCGTATCACCATGAGAACGGGCCGCTAAGGAGGGGGACCCAGATATGAAAAAAACACCCAAGATGATGAGTGGCCTGACGGTCGTCATGCTGATCACAACAGCAATCCCGGCACTGGCCCAGCAGGACATCCTGTCCCGCTATGAGGGTCAGACCGGACGCAATCTGGCCCCTGTAGGCGCTCCCCCCGCCACGGGGTCGGGTCCGGGGGCCGGCGCACAAGCGCCGGCCCCGATGGACCCGCTTACCACCGGAGGGAACATGAACCCGCTCCGGATCGAGGGGTTCAACCAGTCGATCGAACAGATTTTCCCGATGACCCCGGAGATGATTCAGAGGTACCGGGAGATCTATGAGGATCAACAACGCGCGATCCTGGAGCGGCCCGAACCTGAGGCGTTGAGCACAACAGGTCTGGTCTCCCTGGAGCCCGGCGAGGCGTCACCGACCATCTATGTGTCCCCTTCCGTCGCCTCCGTCATCGGATTTTATGACGCGACCGGAGCGGCCTGGCCGATCAACCAGTTCGTGGTCGGTGATGGCGAAGGTTTTCAGACGGTCCGACTTGGGGAGAACTCGAACAACCTCACGATCAGCCCCTCGAAGCGCATCGGCCATACGAATATCGTGGCCCTTCTTCAGGGGGAGGACAAGCCGGTCACCCTTCGGATCCGCGTTTCCGAGACTCAGGTCAACTATCGTCATGACATTCAGGTCATGCGGGTCGGCCCCAACGCGGAGCTGAACAATGCGGTCAGCTCCTCCTCGCGCACGGTTGAGGAGGCAGGGAACTCCCTGCTTCTGGCCACCCTTTCCGGTGTGAACGTCCCAGCGGACGCGATCCCTGTTCGCGTCGAGGGTGTTGATGCGCGCGCCTGGGCTCATGATGGGTCCGTATTCCTGAGATCACGCCACGCGCTCCTTTCCCCGTCCTGGACAGAATCGATGTCCGGCCCTGACGGGGTCCGGGTTTACCGGATTAACGCCTCCTCCGTCGCGCTGTTCAGCGTCGAGGGGCGAATCGTGCGTGCCGAGCTGAAACTTCCTTGAGGGGGACCCGATGAGCGATACCAACATTCAGGATGATCAGGTCGATATCCCCGAGGGGGCGCCTGAGAACTTCGCAGATAAGCGTGCGAAAAAGGGAATGTCTCCGGGCCTCAAGCTCGGGATCCTGGTTGGAGGCGTTTTCAGTATCCTCGGCGCCTCCCTCTTCCTGGCCAGTTCTGGTCCGGAGCAGGGATCCGTGATGCGTAGCGCCCCAAGCCTGGACGCAACGCCGGGCGGGGCCCTCCAGGCTGAAAACCCGCTGTTCCGTGAGCTGCTTGAGCAAGCAAATGATCAGCGGGCTCAGGATGCGCTTGCCCGTGGTAATACCTTCATCCCGACCCCGGAGGGGCAGCTTGAGCCCGTGACCCGTTTTGATGCCGCAGATGCGGGGTCTGCCGTGAACCGGGCGGAGCCCGCGTCGCTTCCCGAACCTGCTGTCCTGCCAAAGCCACCCGCACCGCGGGTGATCGAGCAGCGCGCCATACCCGCACCGGGTGGTAGTGGGAATCGTCCCGCTGTCACGACCAACGCGCCCCAGAATCAGCAGAACCCCTATGTTCAGGGCATGATCCAGCAGATGGGGGCGATAAGCCTCAACCTCACGCGGGGCAGCTCGATGGCGGTAGCGGATCAGCCGCCCGCGGCCAAGGAGGAGCTGGTCGCGGTCACAGGTGGGGACCAGACAGGCCCTGACGTCACCGGAGAGGATGCAACGCCAATTATCCCAGCCGGGACCATCCTTTACGGGGAAACCCTCACCAGCTCCAGTTCCGACCTGCCCGGTCCGGTCCTTGTTCAGGTGACCAACGGTCCCTTCAAGGGGGGACGCCTTGTGGGCAAGTTCACCACATCCGAGACGGTTGACCGCATGATTGTCGAGTTCACCAGCATGACGCTTCCGGACGGGTCCAGTGTCTCCGTATCCGCCTTCGCGGTGGATGGGATGAGTGCGGAGACCGCTGTCGCGAGCGATGTGAACCGTCGCTACATCAGCCGCTATGCGCCGATCCTGGCCGCTGCGTTCATCACCGGCTACGCGGGTTCCGCCGCACAGCCGGAACAACAGGTGATCGAGCTCGGGGACGGCAACACGGTCGTATCCGGAGCGACCACCAGCGAACAGAACCTCTACGCCGGCCTTGCGGCCGCTGGAGAGGCGGTCGGGGCGGATCTGCTCCGGACAGCACCAAAGGGGCCAGAGGTAATTCTCCGCTCCGGCTGGCCGATCGGGATCATGTTCGTCGAACCAGTCATCAAATAATCGCAACCTAAATCATTCTCAGGGGAAAACATGAGCACTGATCAGGATAAATCCGGAAAGGCCGGCGGCGACCGTCCTGTCCTTTTCGGGCCGGCCAACGACCCTTCTCTGTCGGATCGTATCGAGAAGCTGACGGGGGACGCGCTGGATGGCACGATCGCCCGTTTGGACGCATTCGCGGACAAGATGTTCAGCGATACGTCAGAGGAGGACCCGTTCCCGTTAGGAGTTGGCGCTGAAGAGCCCATCCAGCCTGAGGTGGTGTTCACCGCTCACGCCGTTGAGTCGGGCGACGTGGAGGCTGCTGATGGTCTTGACAAGATTCTCGACACCTTATCCGAGGAGCAGGAGCCTGGATTCGGCTCTGACCCCATCACCGATCTCGCCCCGAAGGCCTCCTTGCGGGACCTCGAACGTCAGTTTGATATTAGTGAGGAGGTCCTGACCTCTCCCACCTCTCCCATCGGCGAAGTTCTTGCACGCACCGGGGCTTTCGGTGCGGAACGGAACGATGTGGATTATCATGATCCGGGCCTCGAGGCCACGGGCATTGACCATTATTTTGATATGGATGCCGGGTCAGAGCAGATCGAGAAGCAGGCTGAACCTTACGAGCCGCTGGGTCTGGCCTATGAGTATCTGGGCGATGATGTCGAGCCTCTCTCGCCTGATGACATGGACCTCCTTGATCTGGATGAGGACATGGAGGACCTGCCTGCCTTGTCCGTGAATGACACGGACTCGGACCCGCTCGGGGACATCTTCCCTGATGAGCAGGCCCCCGCACGGGGATCAGACACGTCCGGTTCGGACTCGTCTCAAGGGCACGGTCTGCCTGAGCCCTCACCTTACGGTGATCAGGACGGGATGGGCGGCTTGTTTGGATATGCCGATGATGATGGAGAGGCGGAACGTTCCGCGGATCGTGATGCGCTGCAGGCTAAACCGGACTCTGGCGACACTGATGTGACGAAGGACTGGCTTATGGCTGATCAGGATGAAGAGATCAGCCGTACAGACCCCTTGCCCTACATGACAGTTGAGGATGATCGGGTGGAGGTATCTTCCGCATCCGATGCAGAACCTAAGGACTATGGTGCGATGAATGAGTCCGCCCTGGACGGGCTGATCACGGACCTGCGGTGGGGGCGGGCAGATGCGAAGCCGCTGACCGCCGATCCGGACCCTGTTGTTGCGGACGAGCCTTCAGATGAGCCGGTGCGAGAGGCTGGAGTCTCACCGAAGCCGACAAATTCTGAGAGCCTTATCCCCGCCTTCCTGCGCCGGGACAGCTCCCGCCCCCGACTTGGCGACCTATCAGATCGCGCCCTGAAACCCGTCTCCTTGCAAGCGGAGGTCACGCAGGACGTTACTCACCCCAACGAAGTCAAGGATCTGTTCCCTGCTCAGGAGGAGACGGGTCATGGGGATGAGGAGATCGCATCCTCTGGTGATGAGCCGGTTCAGGAGACACCGTCCCGGTCAGGACGCAAGCGCCTGATGGTCGGCGTGGCGCTCGTCGCGCTGGTGGCTCTGACCGGAGCGGGCGCTTATTTTTTCATGCCGATAACCTCAGGGCCGTTCCAGGTCGCGCAATCACCGAGTTCCGTCTTCTCTACGGCCCCCGAGTTTGCAGCGACTGATACGCCCGCCCCCATCGCGCTTGGGACGGGATCACCGTTTACAGAGGCGGATGCGTCAGGGGTCATGCCCTTTGAGGCCATGACGTCCGGGGCGGGATCCTTAATAGCCCCAAGCCTCGCTGAACAGGCCCCCGTCAACCGGGTCATCGTCCGGGCCCCTCTGGAGGAACTCGAACCCCCAATCATGACGGAGACCTCCGGTGAGCCACCCGTGGTGACTGCGGGGGATCTTCCCGGTGGGGATCTGACCATGACGGAAACGACCCCGGCTGCGACCCCAGGAGAGACGGTCCCGCCAGAAGTTGTGGACCTGCTTGCGCAGATCAACCGGTCAGGTCCAGATACGGCCACCTCCGGCGCGAGCAGCGAGCAGGTCGAAGCGATCGGCAGTCGCCTGTCGGACGTGGAGGAGGTAACAGCTGCTGCACAGGACCGTGCCGTCGAGATCTCCAATGAGCTGACCGGGCTGACCGATCAGATCACCGCCCTTCTGCAGCGCGACAGTGATCAGGCGGGGCGGCTGGAGCGAATGGAGCGGCTGATCCGGGGGCAGAGCGCGATCCTGGCCCAGTTCGGCCAAATGGAGGAGTCTCTGGAACAGACCCAGGTGGTCTTGTTGGATGTGTCAGCCCGGATCGGGGCGGTCGAGGGACAGAACCCGGCGGACCGGGATGCGGTGAACCGGGCCCTCTCGGATGTTGAGGGGCGCCTGCAAGCGCTGACCGCGAACATGTCCATCCTGGCCCGCATGTCGATTGAAGGGGTGGACGCGCTCCGCGCGCCCGGCGCCTCCTCCGCTACGGTTGGGGTGCAGACCGCACTGCAGGCATCTGACCAGCGCGGCGGCGGTACCGATACGGTGTTCCGCTCGGAAACAGGCGGGTTCCGGATCAGCTCGGACGCGGCGGGGCGGATCCCGGCCGCGGTGAAGAAGGACGACTTCATCGAGGGGTACGGATACGTTCTTGACGTGCTCCCGGCCAGTGACGGGCAGCGTCTGGTGGTGATGGAGAACGGGTCCGTCTTGATCCCCAAAGCCGAGTGAGGCGCTGAGCTTGTGAAGACCGGGCCGCCGTTGTTTGAAAAACGACGACGGCCCATTAATTTTGGAGACCGGACATGGTTGACCTTTTCGAGATTATCCGAAAACTGACGGACCCAACTGACGGGTACCTCCCCTCTATCATCCGGCTCACCTCCATCATCTTCTTCCTGATGGGGGTGGTTTTCGCGATCAAGGGGTTGATGGCGGCCGCCAAGCGCCAAGAGATGGGGGCGGGCCAGGGGAGCTGGGGCGGCCCGTTGATGATGTTTACCACCGGGGTCCTCTTTGTCGCTTTCCCGGGCGTTATGAACACGCTCAGCCAGACCTTCTTTGCGATGAGCTCCCCCCCGTCCGCGGACAGCATCTTCTCCTACGCGCCCGCCACGATCGGGATTCTGGACGGGGCTGAGGCGCAGTCCCTGATTATCGGGATCACCCTGATCGTGCAGTTCGTGGGGGTGATCGCGATCGCCCGCGGCCTCTACCTTCTTAACCTCTCCGCCCAAAGCGCTCAGGGGCCAAAAACCTTCGGACCCGGGCTCACCTTCGTGATCGCGGGTGCGATGGCGACGAACTTCCCGATTTTCGTGGGGGTGATGGAGAACCTGATCTCTACCGCCCCCTGACGGACGCGTCCGGCTCTCAGGCCGGACGCGTCTCCCGCTCTTCTTCCGGATCCCGTCCGCGGTGGGCCGTCTCCGGTTTAATCTCTGGGAACATGATCCGATGATGCCCGCGCAAGCGCAACATCGCGCGGGTGAACCCCACGTAGAGCAGGTTGAACTCCTCATTCGCGGCTGTCACGTGTTTCTCGGACTTCTCGGTCGCACTGGTGTGGCGTTTCTGGAGCCGGTCAACATCAGCCCAGTCCTCCCCCATCATCACGGCCGGGAATTCGAGCCCTTTCGAGCGGTGACCGGTGCAGACCATCAGTCGGGCCCCGTCATGGTCCCGGTGATGGCGACGCCCCAGCTCCTCCACCTCCCCGACCCGACGGGTCTTGACCAGTTTTACCAGCTTGTTGAGGGCTGGATCCCCCTCCTCTGCGGCCAGCTCCAGTTGCTCGAAATTGTCGAACTGGCGCAGCTCCGGGCTGGTGATATCATCTTTTCGACCCTCAAACAGGGCCTGTGCGGACCGAACGTCAGCCAGAAGTTCCTCCATCTTGTCCACGTGCACGGAGTGACCCGAGTTCAGACATTTGATTGCCTCATCCAGCATGCCGATGTTCGTCCGGCAGATGATCGCCCCTTTCGGCCCGATGTGGGCGGATTGGTCCCCGGGCCCGAGCCCGATGAGCCGTTGCGCGGGCCCACCGTCGGGACGGGTCCGCAAGATCAGCCGGGCGATCTCTGCGATATCCTCCCCGAAGCGGAAGGACTGGGTCAGGTGCATCTCCTCCCCCTGCATGAGCTGGAGCGCGTTCTCCGCCCCGCGCCAGGAGTAGATCTGTTGATATGGGTCTCCGACGGCAATGATAGGAAGGCCGGTCTTGAGGATGATGGAACGCTGCACCGGGTTGATGTCCTGTGCCTCGTCGATCATCAGATATTGCAGCCGGCCAAAGGCGTCCTGCCGGACCCCGTCATCCAAATCCAGCATCTTGAGATACATGTCGTGGGAGTAGGTCCCCTCCTCAATACAGCGGAGCCAATAATTTGTTGCAATCTCCGCAAGCGGGGCGGTGAGGAACCGGAGGGCCTCCTCAGCCTTCATCCGGGCCTCATCGCCGATTATGAAGTCCGGGTCCCCGACTGAATCCATGATCGCCTCCGTCGCATGCTGGGGCCCGATCTCCTGGTCGGCAGAGTTGGAGAAGGCGACCATGGTCCGGACCACCCCCGCGGCGATCCGGTAAGATCCCCACCCCTTGATCAGGGGCGGACGGTGCCGCTCCATAAGGCCAGATTCGATTAGGCTTTTCGCATTGATGCGGGCCGGCTGTCCCATCACTTCTCGCATGACACCGTAGGCGAGCCCGTGCATGGTGGAGGCCGCACATTTGGTCGTCCCCAGTTTCCGCTTCGCCTCTTCCGCTATCGCCTTATTGAAGGCGAGATACATTCCTCGGTCGTGGCGTCGCTTCGCGCAGAGCTTGAGGGTGGTCGTCTTCCCGGTGCCCGCAAATGCGATCACCTTAAGCACCTGTCCCGGGCCCAGCCGGGTCGCGCGCTCCCCGATCTGGTCCTGTTCATGTGTCGGTTTCATTTTACCCCCTGACATTTTTCTCGTCGAACTATAGGGGGGTCATGCGAAAATGATAAGTGTGTTCTTTATTTTTTGCCTGATCAGCGCCTCATCTTTTGTTTTCGCTTACGTTTTTCATGATCTCCCCCCATGATGTGAAAAAGGATATCGAGCATGAGGCGGGCACTGATCATCATCGAGGCACCGGGCAAGGTCCGCGCATGGGAGCGCGCGGCCCGGAAGATCGGTATCGCGTCAACCCTCCTGACAACCCGTGGGCACATGTCCCGGTTCCCGGACAGGCTCTCCCCGTTCGGTGTCAGGTTTGAGAGTGGCCGCGCGGTGGATGAGGGTCGTGTCCCCAGCCCGGCGATCCTGCGCCGGATGGAAAACGCACTCCTTGACCTCCCCCTGTCCGCAGATATTCTCATCGCGACCGACGATGACCCGGAGGGGGATGTGATCGCTCTGGACATATTCCGGTCCCTTATCGGGATCGACCGATCCCTTGTGGGCCGGATCCGGCGGGTCCGGGCACGCTCCGTGACCGTTTCCGGGATCACGGACGCGATCGCGCGCGCAGCGGAGGATCCGGGCTTGTCGGATCTGTTCTTGCGTGCTGTTCCGGGTCGGGCCCGTGCGATCTCCGACCGGTGGATCGGATCCGCATTCACGGAGCTGGCCGGGACCGGCTGCGGTCGGGTACGCGCCGCCCTCCTGGGAGCGGCCCTGCTTTGGCGCCGCGATCCGTCCCTCCTGCGCGGGGTTCCGGAAACCGGGGAGATGACCTTCACGGCCCGTTCTGACCCGACCGGTCTACCCTTCTTCGCGAGGATCGCGCTTCACGGATCCGTGTCTGCCCCGCTGCGGTCGATCGCGGAGCGGTACCGGGGCCGGATGATCCCGGGTCATGTGACCCCGATGGCCTCCTTGAGTGCAGCGGTCGCACCCAGGATCGGGGATGTACAGCCATTCAACACGGGAGACGCGCTCGCCTATGCGAGCCGGTTGCACGGGGTCCCACCGCAGGCGGCGATGCGGGGGCTCCAGAACGCCTATATGGCGGGGCGGATATCCTACCCCCGCACCTCCGGCCGACATCTGACCGAACAAGCCTGCGGTCTGGTTGTACAGGCCGCGCGGGCTTGCGGTGTCGTGGGTGTAACGGACCGGGGCGCGCAGCGTCACCTTCCGGACCGCTCCGAGATATCTGCCCATGAGGCGCTGTATCCGACTCCGGAGCTTCTTCAGGCTGATCTGCACCGGTTGAAGACCACGGTGCGTCGCGCCGCGGCCCAGGTTGCGAGCGGCGGCGCCGCCCAATCGGATGAGGAGATCGAGGACCTGATGGTGGGATTGGTCGCCCGCCGCGCCTTCGACGCGGCGCGGCTGATCGAGCTTATGCCCGGTATCTGGCATAACCGGGAGGGGTCTGACCTGACTGCGGAGGAGGTTGACGCTCTGGATGAGATGGAGTGGCTTCGCCCCTCGGGACCTTCCGCGCCGTGGTCAAACCAAATGACCACTGGCCTGAAAGTCTGGCCCCTCCCCTCTATCTTGGTAGACGGGATGATGATGGAGGAGATCGGCCGGCCCTCCACCTACGCGTTGCATGCGGAGACGATCAGCGGGTCCGGTCAGCTCCGGACCCCGTTTCCTGGTGCGCTCCCCGAGCTGACCCCGGAGGGGGCCCGCGTTATTAAACGTATCCCCAAGGAGGCCCTTCTTCCAGAGACCTGTCGGGCGATCGAACGCGCCCTCTCCTCCGCCTCTGACCGGGAGGAAGGGGTGATGGATCTTACCCGCCTGATCCGGATGCGGATCGACGGCTGGATGGCCGCGGCTCCGGACAGCTTCCGATCCCCGTTGATCGAACATCTGATGCGGGTCACTGAGGCGGACCTGTCAGAACCGCAAACAGATCATCCGGACCCGTTCGGCACGGAAGCTCTCCTACCGGATCCGGACCCGATCGACCTTCCCTCCCCGGAGGACGCGCCCACGGAGGATCCGCTCGGGGATCCGGAAACACAGATTGCGGATCTGATCTTCTGATCAGCCGACCCAACTCCGCATCTGTCCGGAATCGATATGGATGAAGCTGCCCGGGTAGTGGCCCACACCGCCCACCTCGAGCCAATCCGCGTATTGCGCAACGGCGGCGACCGGGATCCCTGGGAGGGAGAAATCATTGGCACGCGCGCTGATGTGAAGACTATCCTCGGCCGCCCCGTACCCTTGCCGGCGGAGGAGATTGTTCGTTTTCCGGCTTCGGTATCCGGACAGGAAACGAACCTCCCCGTCGTGACCGTCCTTCATAGCGGCCTGCCTGATCGCCGCCATCGCCCAGAGGAGGCGGACATCGACCTGTCGCGTCTCACCCTCACGCCAATCTCGCATGAACCAGTTGATCCGCCTTATCTCGCCCGCATCGTAACCGGTCGGGCCGAAGAACCGCGTGCTCATCCGCTCGTTCGTGTTGGCGTTGAACATGCGCAGCTCTGGCCTGATGGCAGGTACGAGTTGATCGAGACGGGAATTCCGCCGGACCGGCCCAGGAGGCGCGTCGGTCCCGGCCAGGGCCGGAATACCTAAGGAGCCGGCCAGCAATATGGCCCCGCCCCCCAGAAGAAGCTGCCGCCTGTCAAGCATCTGATACCCCTGATCAAACCGAAGATGGGGCACGCATAGCATATTTTCTGGTGAGCTTGGAGTGCGAAAACGTCAACCGTTTATTTTTTCGGGGATTTCTTGTTCAAGATACAGTTTCCCCCTCTTGGTGTTTTCACCCGTTCAATCCAAAGTAAGGCAAGGAAGACAACAGAAAGGGTACGGTCATGCACATGCCGTCGAAAAGCGACCGGGCCTATGCGGCCCTCTTCGCGCCGCCGCTGCCAGACGGGGTACTTGTGGAGAAGGCGGTCATCATCCGTTATGACGGGGTCAGGGTAGGGGACGATAATGTCATCTACGCAGTCCTTGGCTCCGATGACCTGAGCCGCCTCCCCTCCGAGGTTTTGGACGGGTTGGAGTTCAGCGTCATGGATGCTGACGGAGAGCTGCGGGGAAGCCCGAGTGCTTTCTTCATCGGATCAGAGCGGCACCTGAGCCTTTACGTGGACCTGGATACCTATCCGGAGTTTATCGAAGAGATAAAGACGGCCACCCTCGAACGCGGCTATACCCTTCTGAGCGGGGAGGGTGATCTTCGTTCGATGATGGGCCCGGATGGGGACATCTCCGCACCTGCGGTGCCCGCCTTCATCGAAAATGGGATGGGATATGTCCAGTCCCGGTACGCCATGTCTTATATTGACCGGATCCGACCTGACCATGAACCGTATTCCGGTCCTGAGCTCGGCTGAGCTTTCCAGGTTCAACCTGCCTGACGGGGCGTTTCGCGTCCCGGCAAGCGCTGTGCGCGTCGTTGATGGGGACACGATCAAGGTAATGACCGGTCGGCGTGGTCCGCTCGGGGAGGATATCACCGCGGTCCGGATCCGGTTTCGGTCCATCGCGGCCCCGGAGACCCGAAAAACGGGATGGGCGGACAAGCCCCTCGAAGCGCTCGGTGCGGACCCGAACCGGTTCTGCCCTGGTCGCGCCGCGCGTGACCTGCTGTCACGCTTCCTGCGCGGTCGCGACGTCATCATCTCGCATAACCGACAGTTCGACCCCTACGGGCGGCTGCTCGCCGACATCTCCGTCATACCCGTGCGAGGTGCTGCGGAGACGGAGGCTGTAAGCCTTGAAAGGGTCATGCTGGCCCGAGGCGTGGTGGAGCAATTCAGGACGGAGATAATTCCCCATCTCCACCCTTTTGGGGATAACCTGTCCCTGTCACTCTGATCCGTTTGCGTCTTGTCGGTCTCCGCGGTATGCTTTGCGAAAATCGAGAGGTTACATATGCGTCTCATCACATCTTTTCGTCCCTTTGTCCTGTCGATACTCCTCTGCGCAGCACCGGTAGGGGTCTTTGCGGATCAGCCCATGTCACCTAACCTGAACATGGCCATCGACCTCGCCCTTCAGAACATGTCCGTAGGGGACGTGGTCCGCGTGGACCTCGACCTGGACGGTCAGGAGGAGGCACTCCTTCTGCTCACGGAGGCGTGCGAGGGGGAGGCCTGCCCATGGCGTCTGCTCGGCGCGGACCCGTTCGGGGATGGGTACGGGATTGTTGCAGCCGGGTTCGGGTCCCGAACCGGTCTTGTCGAGACCTATCCGGAGGGCCATGTGATCCAATCGGACGGGGTTCTTCTTGCTTGGGATGGGACTCAGTTGCTGCCACATCATGGCCTGCTTGCCATGTCGACCGACCGGTCCGCGGATGCGGGTGAGGCGCGACTCCTCAACCGACTGCTCTCAAGCTCATACCGCGCTTTGCAGATCCGGGCTCATGAGGTGGATCCGTTCGGGTCCGGTGCGATCTGGCCCCTTTACGTGATCCAGCCGGATGGGTCAGCGCCGGATGCCGCCGGAGAATTCTACCTGCTCACGCCAGAGGGGGAAATCAGACATAGGGGAAGCTCCCTCGGCCGACCCTGGCTCTATCAGGACAACAGCCCGGACGGGGTAATCTTGCGTCTTGTGAGCCTGACGCGGGACGGAATACTGGTGGAGAGCCTCTATGAACGATGATGGTGAGAGCAATGGCACCAAGCCGGGCCGTGTAAAACGGGTCGGCTCCTATTTCGGGCGGCGTGTCGGAAATCCGTTCATCTCCCGCGTTGGCCGAGAGACGCTTTCAACCGGGGCCGTTGAGGCGCGTGGTGTCCTCAAGCCAGAACGCATAAGCCAGCAGGAGGTACGCGGCGCGATCCAAGGCCGTTATGCGGATGGCGGGCGATTGCGCTTTGAGGATCTGATGCGCCATAACGGGCTCGGCGCAGACGACCTGCCACGACTGGAAGCGATGCGGACCCGGCAGTTCCGGGCCATGTGCGTTGTGAGCGGTCTCTCCCTCCTGCTCGGGGCCGGCGTGCCCTTCTTTACGGACGATTGGCTGATCATGATCTCCGGTCTGATCTTCGGACTCTTCTCGCTGGTATTCCTCACCGTGGGGGTCAGGCATGACTTTGCTGCGTGGCAGATCCGTGAGCGCCGTTTCGGTGGACTGCGTGAGTATCTGGATCAGCGTTGGGGCCGCTGACGGAGATTTCCCTAAATATTTTATTTTAACCACTTTAGGATTTTTCGCATTGCTATTCTAAGGTCCCCCCTGTGTGATCGGGAGGGACGGATGACGGGGATAAAAACAACGGCAGGGTCGCTTGAGCGGATCCGGGCCCATGAGCAGGTGATCAACATCACCCTGCGGATCACGGATGATGAGCTGGCTCAGGCCATCGTTGACCTGTCGCGGACAGCACGCCGCGAGCTCCTTCGGATCGGCCTGACGCCCTCTTACGTGGAGGCTGAGGTGAGCAGCTACGAGATGCTGCTGACCCAGCACCTGATGCCGGAAATCGCGGCCAGGCTCAGTCGGGGCGCTCAGGCCCCGCTGATGCTATCGCGGGAGGAGCTGGGCGACGGCTCCCCCTCCCGCTTCTCTGACGCGGAGCTAAGGCGGGTGACCGGGGCCTGTTGGTCCCGGACCGACTATTCCCGGATCGGCGCGGTCGTCCGCGCCCGTTTCGACCCGGACGGGGAGCAGTCCGGCCGTGTCTTCGCGACGGAGGTGATCGGTCAGGAGCCGTGCAATGGAAACATTGTCGAGATCGCACTCTCGCGTGCCGCACCCGCCGCCACCGCCCCGACCCGGGATGCGGACTGGTTTGCGGACCGTATCCTTCGGGCCGGAGAATTCAGAGGGCTCGAGACCCCACTCCCCTTCTGGACACCTGATATGCAGATCGGGACCGTTCCGGAATCATCCACAAATGAGCCGGAGCCGGTTTGAGCTTGCGAAAAATGGTATAATTTGGCTATGGTGAAGCAGAACCGTTCCGTTCTCGGAACCCCAAGGCCGGAGCCTGCAGATGAGCCGTGACATCCTGTCCGTCACCACACCAATGATCCCCGACCGGGATGTCGCGTCCATCCCCTTTGACACATATCAGACGGATCTGGACGGAGACGGATCCCCGGAACGGGTCGAGGTGGACACCCTTCCCCGGATATCCGGGAGCCCTTTCCGGGAGTGGCGGGTCTATCGTGCCGGGGGGGCTGCCCCGATAGGGATAGGCGCCGGCATCAACGTCAGGTTGAGCGCCTCCCAGGGGGAACGTGGGGCAATTGTTTCGGATGGCGCTTTCTGGAGCCTCCATGAGCGGTTCGGTCTGCTTCCTTATGGGGACCTTCTGACCCCGCGCACCCGGTTCATGAAGAGCGGGGACCGGGAGGACCAGGAGGCGCTGCAGGCATTCGGCGTGACCGGGATTTTTCGCGAGAATATCCACACTATCACGCTCAACCTCACCGGACAGCGGGGGGAGCACCGGGTGATCTCCGGATCCGGCTTCGCCTTCATGGATGAGGCGTCGGAAACTTCGCCGTTCCTGATCACCACCCCGGACCGCCGCCCCATTTTTGGCGGGTGGAGCGGAGCACATCCGTGGCTGTTCGCGAACGGGGATGACTTCACCACGGTTGCGAAAAACAGATTTGGATTTCAGGTCAGCATTATTCCCGGGGAGCTTTTCAAATGAGAACACGCAGGCAATTCATATGCATGGCGGTCGGGATCACCACCCTGCTCACTCCTGTCCGGGCCCTGGCCTGTGAATTCGTCTCCTTTTCCAGCTACGAGCCCCCCTCTGGTGGGGGTGGTGGTTTCGAAGGAGGCGGGGGTGCGGAGCCGTCCCTTTATGGTCACACCTCCAGCCCGGAGGGAATCGACGGACTGGACCCGACGTTTAGGGCAAATGTTGCCGCCCTGATCAGCGCGGCCGGTCGCGAGTTGGGCGGCACCATGGTCATCTATTCCGGGTACCGGTCGATCGAGCATCAGCGCCGTCTTTATAATGACGCCCTCGCCCGGTACGGGTCGGAGCGGGAGGCGCGCCGTTGGGTCGCCCCGCCCGGGGCCTCAATGCATAACTTCGGACTTGCGGTCGACCTGCGATATAACGGGGCCCGGGTGGAATATGGTCAGCGCGTCTCGAACTGGATGAGCGCGAACCTGGCCCGTTTCGGCCTGGTTCGTCCGCTCAGTAACGAGGGTTGGCATGTGGAGCCTATCGGGGGCCGCGAACGGCGCAACCAGATGGTGGCAGAGAAGCGCGGATCCGGACAACTACCCCCGCCAAATTCGGATGCGAGTGGGGTCCCGAACTACGGCGCCCCGAGCGGCGGCGGCGATTCCTGCGAGGAGGTGCTGCGCGACCTGCCGATGGCGGGGCTCATGCCCTGGGGGGACGGGGCGGACGTCGCGGTAGACTGAACCGGACAGGTTCGGCCTTGTGCCCATACAGATGATGTGCGAATAATTATAATTAAGGAGGTTTACGCATGCCCATCATCGCGTCACATAACCAGACCTACCGGACGGAGGGGCACACCCCCTCCCCGGACTGGCCCGCTGACTGTCGTGTTCAGTGGGGCGGGTCCGGTCTCGTCCTTCGGCGCGGTGGCGGGGCATACGGGACCGCCTTCTTTGAGGCATTTCCGACCGAGGGCGGATTTTTCCGCGGCGAGGGGGCGGACATCGCGACCGCGGAGGCTGACTGCCTGGTTCGGTACCAGCGGTTTGCGCTCTGCGACCACCTCTGGGGGCGCGGGAAATACATAAACGGTGGGGCCATCTGCCGGCGATGCGGCGCCTTCATGACCCGGTTCCACGATATCCCCCGTCTGGGAAAGCACCTTGACCCGATCTCCGTGATAGAGCTGAACCTTGCAATGAACGGTGCGTGTAACCCTGGTCCGCGTCCAGACACGCGTTCTGAGAAATATGCGCGCCGGCTCTGGCTGCGGCTCGCACGGGCCGGGATCCGGCTCCCCAACCCGGCGACCCAGGATTATGAGAGCGCTTGTCGCGAGGCGGTCCTGTTCTGGTTTCGGGACAACAGGTCCCGCACTGACCTCGGGGAGACGGACGGGATGGCGGGCCTTTTTGATCGGCTGTCTCTGCGTCGGATTGAAGCGGAGGTGGCCTGATGTTTCCGGAACTGAGCTCATTGATCTGGGGTTATCTCGGCGTCTCCTTTCTGGTCACGCTGATTTTTATAGGCCTTCTTAGGGGTGGAAGAGGCCCGTCTCATGACGGGCATGACCCTTATGTGATCGACGGGGACACGATCGTGTCGGACCGGGTCCGGATCCGGCTGAGCGGGATCGACGCGCCGGAGATGTCACAGCAGGGCGGGTCGCGGGCCCGGACCTACCTGATACGGCTCATCGCCGGGGGCGCGGTTCGGATCGAGCCGATAGGGACGGACCGGTACGGCAGGACCGTGGCGCGGGTGCATGCTAGATGCGGTGACCTTGGCCGTATATGGTGAGGGACGGCTACGCCCGGGCAGCCTATGGGACGGACTATGAAACGGAGGAGCGCCAGGCGCGGAGTAACCGCGCTGGCCTCTGGGCCGGGTCCGGGATCAGCTCTCCGGCTGAATATCGGTCCCAAGACCCTGCGAAAAGATACAATAGGGGAGGATCCGGATGGACCTAAGCCAATATGACGTCCTTGACGAGAAGGTGACGGAGGGGGCCCGGTTCCGGATCCTCCAGTACAAGGAGCTGAAAGGGTCCTCGGACGTGCGCTCCGCGGAGCAGCTCTTCTTTCTGACAAGCGCTGGGATGCGGCTCAAGATGGTGCAGATCACTCTGAACAAGGGGCGTATCCGCAACGAGCCGGGGGCACTTTATTTCATGCGCGGAAACCTCGAGATGAAGAGCTCCACCGGGGGCGGGATCATGCGGGGCCTGAGCCGGAAGGTCCTGTCGCGAGAGTCCTTCTTTGTCAACGAGATTCACGGGTCAGGGGACATCTTCCTGGAGCCCACCTTCGGACATTTCCTTCTGGTCGATATCGAGGATGACGAGGTCATCGTCGACAAGTCCATGTTCTACGCGGGGAGCGGATCCCTGGATATCTCGGCCGCGGCCCAGCGTAACATCTCCGCTGCCGCCTTGGGCGGGGAGGGCCTCTTTCAGACCCGCATCAAGGGGAGCGGGGTCGCGGTCCTGTTCTCCCCGGTCCCGATGTCTGAACTGCAGATCATAGATCTGAATAACGATACTCTGTCCGTGGACGGGAACTTCGCGCTGCTGCGGACCGGAAACGTCACCTTCAGCGTCCAGAAGAGCTCCAAGAGCTGGCTGGCCACCTCCGTCTCCGGGGAGGGGCTGTTACAGACGTTCCAGGGGACGGGTCAGGTCTGGTTGGCCCCCACACAGGGGGTTTATGACCGGCTGGCCACCCCGAACGGGCTGGCAGCCCTTGCCGGGCCGGGCAGCGCGATGGGCACGAGGACGAACAGCTGATGGGGGATAATGACCGCAACGTGCCCCAGGGCGGGGCACCGGAGCCGCAACCTAACCGGGGTGCCCGCGAGGACCGGATCGCCTTCGGGGTGATCATAGGCCTCATATGCATTATTGGTTTCTGCCTGATCTGGGGCCTGGCCGCACTCCTTGACCTTCTCGGCATCGCCGCGGAGGCGACCGGTGCCGGTATAGGAATTCGAGACGCGTTCCTGATCTCCACCCCGATCTCCTTCTCAGTGATCATCCTGTTCGCCCTGGTGGCGGGGGACGGGCTTGTCGGCGAGATGGGGGCGATGCTGATTGGATTTTTAGTCCTGCTTCTCTTCTTCACCGGGTCGATCGCGATCCTGCTATGATACAGTTTGCGTTTTTTTGCAGATCGGCCTAACTTTATTCTCAATTGCGAAAAGGATGACATGATGTCTTTTCTAAGTACAGGCGGGGTTCGGCTTCTCAAGCCGGTCGTCAGCTTCACGATCGGGTCGCTCAGTGACCTGATGACCTCTGCGGTCCTATACGGGATCGTCTACATCGCCATTGCGGACCGGGTCACCCAACTCCTTGGGGGGGCCCGCTGATGAGCGCCGAACAATTACGTTGTAGAACGCCGCGCGACCTGATCGGCGCGATGGATCTTGTTCATGAGGCGGCCATGATGGGCCGTCTGATCGCTGAGAGCGATGACATGAAGGACCAGGAGGCGGCGCAGCTTGATGCGGTGAGCACCGTGTTCGATTTCATCTCCAACCATTATGAGGAGATCGAGGATAGATTTGCGGAGGACGCGGCTTTTGACGCTGCCGTCTCTCCGCCTGAGCTGGATCTGACCAATCTGCGCGAGACCCCACTCGATCACCCGTTGAATGACGCGATACTGATCACGCTCGAGCTGGCCGCCCAGCAATGCGTCGAGGAGGAGACGGGGCTTACGAACCGGCTCAGCACCGCGCTCGACCTTGTTGGTGACTTCTGGGCCCGTCGCGGCTCAGAAATTTGTGCGAAGACGGACAGCCTCACAATCTCTGAAGGCCCAGAATGAGTGGTCTGGTCTTTCTGGACTGTGACGGGGTCCTACTTGATTACGTATCCGGGATCCGCGCCTTCATCGAACCCCGCTACGGGGTAACCCTCAATTCAGAGGGTCCGTGCAGTTTCGATATGGAGGTCTGGACCGGTCTCCAGCGGTGCGAGATCCGCAAGATCATCAACGACTTTAACGGCGGATCTGAGACCGGATTTGACGCGTTATCTCCGATGCCGGGCGCTCTTGAGGGGGTGCGCGGCCTGCTCGACGCCGGGTACCGTTTACGGGTTCTGAGCTCTGCGGACGCGGGCGGCGTATCTATCAGCTCACGGCTGAAAAACCTCTCCAGCGTCTTCGGGGATGTCTTTGATGATGTGGAACTGATCGGTCTTGGGGTCTCTAAGTTGGACATCCTACGCCGATACGCTCCGGCTGACTGGGTTGATGATCATCTGCCGAACGCGATCGCCGGGCTTGAGGCGGGTCACCGCTCTCATGTGATACGGCAATCCCATAACCGGTCCCTGGAGGGGGCCTGCATGCACCCGCTCCTGTGGAGCGCTGACCTATTGGAAGTCCGCGACCGGATCCACCCGGATCCGTCCCCTGTCCCATAACTGGTTGCGCGCGACGCGTGAACCAATTAGGTTTTCGAAAAAGGAATAGTTATGCAGATGTGGACTGAATGGCGCCCGTTCCCGGGCCGACTGCCGGAGCAGCAGATATTCGTGATCGGGGACGTGCATGGGCGCGGTGCGGCGCTCGAGATTGCGCTTGCGTTCATGGCACAGGTGCCGAGGACGGCGCCATTGCGCCGCCTTGTCAGCTTGGGTGATCTGATCGACAGGGGTTCAGCGAACCTTTACGCCATCAACGCGGTGATGAATGCAGAGCAGACCGCTCTGGTGGACCGAGTGGACCTTCTGCCTGGGAATCACGAGCTGATGCTTCTGGACGTGATTGACGACCCGAGCTGGGCCAACTCATACGCGAATGTGGGCGGTATGGCCTTGATAGACGAGCTGGACCCGAAGGGGCTTGCGAAAACGTCACGGGAGGTGGCCATCCTCCTCCGCGAAGGGGTCCCGGACCCCTTCCTACACCGGATGAGGACGGGCCCATCTCATCTGCGTCTTGGGGATCTTATCCTTGTCCATGCGGGGCTGTACCCAACTCGGGACGAGAAGGTCCAGGCAGCGTTCCTTGCGCAGGGCCGGGTTGTGACCCAACCCGAGCACTGGGCCTGGATCCGCCACCCGTTTTTGGGCTGGACCGGAGGGTGGGATCCGGACCGGCAAGTCGTGGTGATGCACGGGCATACAAGCGCGGTAGTACGGCCTGTCCATCCGGACGTGTTCTTTGAGGCGGCGGACCTGTGCGAAACGAAACGTCGGATATGTCTTGACGCGGGGTCTGCGGGCTGTGAGCAGGTCGGGTTCGCGGAGCTTCGTGGTGGTCCGGATCCGGTCTATCGGGTCGGGATGGCGCGGGCCTGTCCGGCTCCGGAGGGGCCATGACGGCTCCGGCCTGGACCCGGCTCGGCGACACCCCGCTCTGGTCCGCCGCAGAGCGGGCTCACCGGCGCCGTTTCGGCAGAGTTTATCACGACTGGGGCCGCGTTCTGCGGCTCTACCATCGGGCGGATCGGCTCTTATGTCTGCCCTACGACCGCCCCCTTGACCTCGCGATCTTGTCCCATTCCGCCGTCATCGACCTGGGCGGGGATCGCAGGTCCCGGTCCGCCGCCTGGCTGCGTACGCATGCGGAGGCTGAGGAGCCGGTCGAGACGGCATGCAGTCTGATCCTGAACGGGCCCTACCGGGACATGACGGACACGCGTCTGCCCCTCTTGGAGCTATCCGACCTCGCGGAGCCGGGGACCGCGGAGCGGGCGGTCCTCGACATGGTAGAGCAGGTCAAACTTCTGACCCGGCTTGACGGGAAGGAGGTCTGGGGCGAGATTTCCGATGAGCTGAACCGGATCCGGCGGGCGCTTTCCGGGGCCCTGCCCCGGATTTCGGGGGAACCGGAAAGGGATCTTGCAAGACGGATTATCGAACAGACGGACCGAATATCAAGGCTTGTTCCGCTCAAGGAGATCCAGGTTTGACTTTTTTCGCAAAAGTGGGTCTGATCAAGTTCGTGTCATACGCTTACGAGGTAAAATGATAAAAAACATATATTCTGCCGTCTCAGTAGCCCTCCTGTGGTCCGCGCCCGGCCTCGCGCAGACGGACCTGGACGGGGTGCGGGCCTTTGACCGCCCCTTCCTTGAGCTGATCGGCGCAATCGAGGCCCCGGCCGGCTATGACGCGATCACCGGCTATGCCCCGTTCCAACCGGACCGGCGGATCACGCAGATGACGATCGCGGAAATTCTTGACTGGCAAAAACGGATCCGGGAGGCGGGGGCGGAGGCGACCGCTGTGGGCAAGTTCCAGTTCGTCCGTGACACGCTCGAGTTTCTCACGCGGGCTTACGATGTGCCTCATGAAACGGTTCTGGACCGGCGGACACAGGACTACCTTGCCCGGGTCCTTCTGCATCGCTGCGGATTTTATGACCCGGACGCAGCGATCCCGGAGCTGGGCGATTGCCTGGCGGGGACCTGGGCTGCACTCCCCCTCCTGAGCGGAAATAAACGGGGCCGGTCCCGCTATGAGGGGAAGGTGAACAACCACGCCCGGACCACCCCGGAGGTGGTCGAGGCGGTCCTCGCGGTCCGGTTCGCCCCGGACGCTCTCACGGTCGCCGCGCGCGGGGCCTCTGATATGGGGGACGGGGTGTCCAGGGTGATGGCGACGTTGTCGCGCCAGCGGGTCGGAACCGGGGCCGTAATCACCGATGCGAGCTTCAAAAGATGAATTTTTGTGGACAACGGGGCCGTTCCGTCAGGCCGCCCCTTTGAAAAGCGCCCGACATGATGAATACTGTGCGAAAATCGCCATGAGCCGAGGATAAATATATGACCCTGAAGAACGTGGCCCTGGCGGCCGCCCTCATCCCCACCCTGCTTGCCGGCTGCGACGTCACCCCGCAACGCCCCTCGATGAGCCAGCCTACCGGATACGAGGCGTCCAGGGCCGCCTCTGATCGGGCCCGGATCCGGGATCTGCGCGTCGAAGTGGTGGGCCAGATCGGCTATCTCGAGACCCACCTGGGCCGGGATCGCTCGGACATTCTGGACATGGGGGACTCCCTGCTCGTCACCCTCCCGGGCGCCGGGGCCTTCGAAGGTCGTACGGACCGTCTCACCCCGGAGGGGATCGACCAGGCGGCGCGTGTCGCGGCCAGCATGCTCGCCTACCCTAATTCGCGGATGACCGTTATCGGTCACGTGGAAGGGTCGATGAGTGAATACTCTGACAAGATCCTGTCAGACCGCCGCGCGGTCGCCGTGAAGTCTGTCCTGGTGAGCCGCGGCGTGGATGCATGCCGGATCGGGGTTCTGGGTAAAGGGTCCTCTGACCCGATCGCCGTGCCGGCCACGGACCGCCAGGATCAGCACAACAACCGGGTTGAGATCATGATCCTGTCGATGCAGGACGGGGCCTGCACCTGAGGACGCTGAGCGTCACAGAGATCCGGGGGGCCGCTCTTTAGCGGCCCTTCTTGTTTTCCTGGGGGATGATGATGCCGAGGATCAGACTGTCTGACCAGATCATGCGGGACCTGACCGGGGAGGCGGACCGGAACGGGCGCACCGTTGAGGACCAGCTCGCGCATTGGGTCTGGCTTGGCCGGGTGATCGAGCGATCCGGGTTCTTCTCCCATCTTGAGCTGACGGACCTCTTGGACGGGGACCACAGGACTGACCCAGGGGCGAACCCGGGGCATCGACCTTATGATCAGAGGGACGTGGCGCCCTTTACCCCATGATCCTCATCATAGCCTCGAGGAGCACGTAGCCGGCGCGCCGGTCCAAACCTGAACGGTTTAGATGTCCATCGACGGCTCGGGTCGCGGGCTCACTTCGATCACCAGGTCCGGGTCGAATTCGACCCCCTCTTTGGGGTATCCGCGCGCATTCGCGATGAACCGGACCTGGCCGTATTTACCCTCCAGAACCTTGTCAGCATTATCATGGGAATGACCTGACACCCAGGTATGGACGTTCCGGTTCCGGATCTCCCACCACAGATCCGAGGCGAACCCGGCGCTGAACAGCTGCCGCTCGAGCGGGCCGATCTGCCGCGCGGGGTGGATCATCTCCCGGACCGGGACATGATGGGTCATTACCAGGGTCTCCCCGGCGTAAGGCGTATCAAGTATCCCTAAGACGGCGTCCCGGTCACGCCAGTGCATCTCAAGCCAATCCGCTGCGGCGAACTGCCGGACCGGGTTAGACCGGATCATCCTGAAATCGTTTAGCCCCCGCTCGACCACGTCCCGGACCCGGTTGTGCTCGCCCGGGTGGAGGTCGAGGTCCGTCCAGAGGGTCGCCCCGATCACCCGGACCCCGGCCACCTCCGTCGCCTCCCCGTCCAGGATCCGGATATCCGCGCCAGCTGCGTTCATCTCCGCGACCCGCCGGCGATCCGTAGCTGTCATCTCGGAAATCTCTGAGTGGTAGAACTCGTGGTTGCCGCGCACCATAAGCACCGGAACCCGGTACCGGTCCCAGATCAGGAGCG
>Ga0105051_10001990_pt1 | contig 26988 bp, 28 predicted proteins | sample FRY02_FD_78383 | JGI IMG/M metagenome (GOLD analysis project Ga0105051, IMG submission 78383) | Freshwater microbial communities from Lake Fryxell liftoff mats and glacier meltwater in Antarctica - FRY-02 (megahit assembly) | ecosystem: Environmental > Aquatic > Freshwater > Ice > Glacier... | reverse complement strand
CGCACCGGGGTCGAGCTGCGCCACACGCGTGGCGAGTTCGGTGATTTGCCGGGTAACGAGACCGGCGATCCAGTAACCCAGCGCGGCGGCGACGATCGTGATGGTCACCAGTGCAAACAACACCAGCTCTTTGAATTGCTGCTCGCGTACTTCGTGCGGTCCCGCATCATAGGCGACGATAAAACGGGTGCCGTCAATTTCGCGAACAGAGACATGCTGTTCCGCGATGCCCTGGCCGACCTCGTGATTTCCGGTGCCCAGGGTGCGCAAAAGCTCGGGCACCCGCAGCAGTTCTTCCGGGGTGCGCACTACGTAATACTGCAGGTTGGGGCCGGGTTCGCGGGCGATGCCCGGATGTTCGAGATGATGCCTGACCAGAAAGTCCATTTCTTCGCTGACAATCTGGTCGACCAGTGCTTCCTCCAGATCCTCGGATGCGATGTACAAGGTCAGTGACAGCGCGGCGACTACGGCAAAGCAGCTGATGGCCACGGCTGCCGCCACGCGCATCCGCAGATCGAAGGTTTTCAATGGCCCCCGGATTGCAGGCGGTAGCCGATGCCGTGCAGGGTTTCTACGGGATCATGGCCACCGGCGGCGGTCAGCGCCCGGCGCAGCATGTGCAGGTGACTGCGCAGAGTGTCGCTGGTTTCCTGCGCCTCTCCCCACACCAGGCGTTCGATTTCATCGCGTCCGACCACCCGGCCGGGTTCGCGTATCAGCAGTTCCAGGATGCGCAGGCATTTGGGAGGCAGTTTGACATCATTGCCAGCGAAATTCACCGCCATGGTCCTGGGGTCCAGTGTCAGCGTGCCGGCTTGCAGCATGCGGGTGGTGACGCGTCCGCTGCTGCGTTTATGCAGAGCCTGGAGTCGCGCTTCGACTTCCTTCAGCGAAAACGGTTTTACGAGGTAATCGTCAGCGCCGCGCGCAAAACCCTCAAGCTTGTCATCAAGCAGGTCGCGTGCGGTCAGCATCAGGATGGGAGTTTCGATATGCGCTTCTTCGCGCAGCTTCCGGGTCAGCGTGAGGCCGTCCATGCCCGGTAACCCCAGATCAAGCACAATGGCGTCGAATGTTTGCGTAACGGCGAGGTGCAGACCAGTTACGCCGTCAGCAGCGGCGTCGATGCTGTGCCCCCGCGCTTCCAGGAAGTCGTAAAGGTTGGCGGCAATGGTTGCATCATCTTCAATGATCAGAATGCGCACGGTGGAGTTAATCAGTCGGTGAGTGGCTGCCAGTTGCCGTCGCGCAGACCTTCCATCGGCTGAAAATGGATTTTGTAGGCCATTTTCCGGCTTTGTGCAATCCAGTAACCGAGATAGAGATAAGGCAGGTCCAGTTGGCGGCAGAATTCGATTTGCCACAGGATGTTGTAAGTGCCGAAACTGGCACCTGATATATCGGGATCGAAGAAGGTATAGACCGATGACACGCCATCCTGCAACTGGTCGAGGATGCTGACCATGCGCAGTACGCCGTTTTCGCGAAATTCCACCAGACGTGAATCAACATTGCTTTGCAGCAGGAAGTGCCGGTACTGTTCACGGCTATCCTGGTCCATGCCGCCGCCGGCGTGCCGCTGCGCCTGATAACGCAGATAAAGCGCGTAGTGTTCGGGATTGTATTTAAGTTCGAACAGGTGCGATTCCAGTGCCGCATGGCGATTCCAGGTACGGCGTTGCGTGCGGTTTGCGTGAAAAGCTTCGGTGACCACGCGTACCGGCACGCAGGCCTGGCAGTGATCGCAGTGGGGGCGATAGGTGAAGGCGCCGCTGCGGCGGAAACCCGCACGCACCAGTTCACTGTAAACGGGGCTGTCAATCAAATGACTGGGCGTGGCCACCCGCGACCGTGCCATACGCTCGGGCAAATAGCTGCACGGATACGGCGCAGTTGCGTAGAACTGCAGTACCGAAAGCGGAAAGTCCGTAAGGTATGTCACCGCTGTGTGCTCATGTCACCGGGTTCACGTTACCAGGTCATTGTCAAAATGCCAGACTGTGGCAGTTGCAGGGTAGTTTACCAATTTCGCCAGCTGCCGCGAAAAATCACTGCGCGGCATTTCCTGTGCGCCGAAGCGGGCGAGGTGTGCCGTATTCATCTGGCAATCAATCAGGCCGAATTGCCAGCGCTCCAGTTGGCGTACCAAGTGTGCCAGCGCAATTTTCGAGGCGTCTGGTGCGCGCGCAAACATGGATTCGCCGTAAAACGCGCGCCCCAGGGCGATGCCGTACAGTCCGCCGGCCAGTTCACCGTCTATCCAGGTTTCTACCGAGTGGGCGTGGCCTAGCCGGTGCAGTTCAGAGTAGGCCGCGATCATGGCCGGCGTAATCCAGGTGCCGGGATCATCGCCGCGCGGTGCGGCGCAGGCGCGGATGACGGACTCGAATGCGGTATCGATACGGATTTCGTAATCACGCCGGCGCAGCCGCTTGGCCAGGGAGCGAGGCATGCGGAATGCCGTGGGCAGCAGCACCATCCGCGGATCCGGACTCCACCACAGCAGCGGCTGGTTCTTGCCGTACCACGGGAAGATGCCGCGCCGGTACGCAGTCAGCAGCCTGTCGGCCGACAGGTCCGCGCCAGCGGCAAGCAGGCCGTTGGGTTCTGCCAGTGCCTGCTCCAGCGGCGGAAAATCATCGCATGCCTCAAGCCAGGGAATCATGATTGCCATTCTAAAAGCACACCGATGTAAGTGTGCCAGGGTTGATTTGGGGCAAATCGAAGGATTGCGACCGCATTTACAATGAAATCATGATAAATCAGTCGGTAAAGTGTATTTCATAGAGATGCATCAGGAATTCCAGCGCAATGCGTCCTGATGGTTGGCGAAGACCACCCGCGGTAACATGTGGCGGGTCGAAACTGTAAAGGCTCGCGCGGGACACATCGAATGTCGGTTAATTTGCACCAGCCACGCCTGGGCGGCAAGCTGCTCTGGATGGCCATCACCTTTCTGGCGGTGGCGCTCGCCGCTGCGGGCTTCACGCTGTACGAATCCTGGAAACTCGAGGGTGGTGCGGCCGTAATCAACGATATGGGCAGCGAGCGCATGCGTTCGTACCGGATCGCCTACTTGCTGGCGGACAGCGCGCGCAGCGGCGATCTGGCGACGCGCGTACAAATTCAGACCGAGGTGCGCAGTTTTGAGGAGATGCTCGTGGGGCTCAGGACCGGGGATCCGGTACGGCCATTGGTGTTGCCGCGGGATCGCGAAATTCTGGCTGAACTCGATATCGTTGAAAAACAATGGTTCAACATGATCAAGCCGTTGTTCGAGCGTGCTGCCGCTGCCGAGACAGTGGGGCGCACGGATGAGGCAATGACGCTGCGGACCGAACTTGACTCGTTTGTCGGGCATATCGATCAGGTGGTGCGCCTTACTGAGGCGAACAATGCCCGTACCATCGCCATCCTGCGTTATATGCAGTTCGGACTGATCGCGCTTGCGCTGATCGGAACCGTGGCGCTGATTTACCTGATGTTCCTGCTGGTGGTGCGGCCGGTGAACAGTCTGGCCGAAGGCATACGGCGCATGACTGGTGGTGAATTCAGCGCGCGTGTGCCTGTGGAAACGCGGGACGAGTTTGGCGATCTTGCCGAGGGATTCAACCGCATGGCGGCCCAACTGCAGGATTCCTACGCCACTCTGGAGGAGCGGGTCACCGAAAAAACAATCGACCTGGCGGTACGTAACCGCGAACTGGCGGCGCTCTACGAGGTCGCGCGTCTGCTCAACGAACCGGCTTCCACAGAGGAGTTTTGTCGCGGCTTCCTGCGTCGATTGATGGCATTGCACAATGCGGCCGGCGGTGCGGTTCGACTGGTTGACGCGGGCACTCGCCAGCTCCATCTTTATGCGCATGAGGGACTGTCCGGGGATTTCGCCTCTGAAGAGCGTTGTATCGACATGGGGCAGTGCCTGTGCGGGGCGGCAGCGCAGGTTAACCGCAGCGCGGTGGATGTGCTCGACAACATCGCACCGGATGTGGCCATCGATTGTCGTAACGCGGGATACCGGACCGTGGCCATTTTTCCGATCCGGTTGAAGGGTGAACTGCTGGGGATCTTCAACCTCTATTTCACGATACCGCACGCGATCAGCCCCGAGGATCGCGAACTGCTCAACGCGCTCGGGCAGCATCTGGCCATAGCCATAGAGAACCAGCGACTGGCATCGCGTGCCCGTGAACTGGCGGTATATGAGGAGCGCAGCCTGCTGGCACGGGAATTACACGACTCGATCGCGCAATCGCTGGCTTTTCTGAATATCCAGGTGCAGATGCTTGAGGACTCACTGCAGCGCGATGCGAAGGGCGAGGTGACAGACGTGCTCGGAAACATACGGGAAGGCGTGCGCGAGAGTTACAACAATGTGCGCGAGTTGTTGACGCATTTCCGCGTACGCGCAAAGCAGGAGGAGGATGTCGGCGTGGCGCTGCAGCGGATGCTGCTGCAGTTCGGCGCGCAGTCGGGACTGAAAACGGAGTTCTCTGATACCGGAACGGGTGTGCCATTGCATGCGGAGACGCAGTTGCAGGTCCTGCATATACTGCAGGAGGCATTGTCAAATATCCGCAAACATGCCACCGGTGCTGTGTTGGTCAGGCTTGCAGTGCATCGCGATGCCGACTACCGTTTTGTCGTCACCGACGACGGTCGCGGTTTCGACATCAACGCGAGCCCGGACGTTGCGGAAGAGCATATCGGTCTGCGCATCATCCGCGAGCGCGCCCAGCGCATCGGCGCGCGTGTCGAAGTTCGCTCTGAACCGGGCGTTGGAACAACAGTAACGATGATGCTTCCCGTGGGCCAGGGCACGGACGGTAGTGCTGAACCATTTCGCGAGGTGCATGCATGAGCGGGAAACTGAGTGTTTTGCTGGTTGATGACCATAACCTTTTTCGCAGCGGCGTCAGAGCGCTGCTGGCACGACAGGTTGATATCGAGGTCGTTGGTGAGGCTGCCGACGGACTTGATGGCGTCAAGCAGGCCCGCCAGTTGAAGCCCGACATTGTGTTGCTTGACCTCGATATGCCGGGTGTCACGGGCCGTGAAGTGTTGCATACGTTGCTGGAGGAGTTACCGCAGACGCGGGTGCTGATGCTCACGGTTTCGGAGGACGCGGAGGATTTGCTGGCGACGCTGCGTGCCGGTGCTGCCGGTTATCTGCTGAAGAATATCGATACCGAGTATTTTGTGGATGCTATCCGGCGCGCGGCGGCCGGTGAGTCGGTGGTGTCGCCCGAGATGACCGGAAAACTGGTAGCCGGTCTCAAGGGTCCGGTGGTTGGCGTGTCGCAGGCGGACAAGGACCGGCTCAGCGTGCGTGAACGCGAGATTCTGGTGGTGCTGGCTCGTGGCGCCAGCAACAAGGAAATCGCGCGCGAGTTCAATCTTGCCGAAAGCACGATCAAGATTCATGTGCAGAACATATTGCGCAAGCTCAACCTGAACAGCCGGGTGCAGGCGGCAGTTTATGCCGTCGAGCAGGGATTGTCTGAAAAGAATAATTAAAACAATAGGTTACATTATATTCGCGCAATACTGATGTACGTCCACCTTGGACTTGCACCAAAGGACTAGTGCTTAAGCACTAGTCGTCAGCACAACCTAGTCCGTCTGCAGGTTCCTTGTTACCCATCCGGGGAATGGTTGGGTGCGCGTGTGCTGCGTATCTTCACTCGCAAGATCCCAATGGAGTGAAGATGGTTACCCAAAACTACAAAGCCTGGTCGGTGGTGACCGCCAGTACGTTCGCGTTCACTGTCTGTTTCATGGTCTGGATGATGTTTGCCGTGATCGGCATCCCGATCAAGAAAACCCTGGATCTCAACGAAACCCAATTCGGCATTCTGATTGCGTTGCCGGTGTTGACCGGTTCGCTGTTCCGCCTGCCCGTGGGTATGTGGACCGACCGGTACGGCGGGCGCGTCGTGTTTTTCGCACTGATGGTGTCGACCATCATTCCGATCTGGCTGATATCCATCGGAACCGAATACTGGCATTACCTGGTGACCGGCCTGTTTGTCGGTATCGCGGGCGCCTCGTTCACCGTCGGCATCGCCTACTGCGCGCGCTGGTTTCCGAAGGAGCGCCAGGGCCTCGCCATGGGCATCTTCGGCGCGGGCAATACCGGCGCGGCATTGACCAAGCTGATTGCGCCAACCATCGTAGTTGCCTACGGCTGGACCATGGTGCCCAAGGTCTATGCAGTTCTGATGTTGCTGACTGTCGTCATTTTCTGGATGTTCACCTACACCGACCCCGATCACAGTTCGGGCAAGAGCACCGTAACCGTCCGCGAGCAATTGCAGGCACTGAAGGATCCGACGGTGTGGCGCTACAGTCAATACTATTCCATCGTGTTCGGCGGGTATGTGGCCTTGTCGTTGTGGATGACCAAGTACTACATCACCGAATACGGCTTTGATCTGCAACTGGCGGCGCTGCTGGCGGCCGCATTCAGTGTGCCGGGGGGGGGTGCTGCGCGCTGTGGGCGGCTGGTTTTCCGACAAATTCGGCGCGCATACCGTGACCTGGTGGGTGTTATGGGTGTCGCTGGTGTGCCTGTTTTTCCTGTCGTATCCGCAGACCAGTGTGACCATACAGACAGTGTCGGGGCCGACAACCTTTCATGTCGGGCTCAATTCGGTCGTGTTCACCATACTCATGTTCACGATGGGCATCGCCTTCGCCATCGGCAAGGCATCGGTATTCAAATACATCTCCGACGATTATCCGAAAAACATTGGTGTGGTGTCAGGTGTGGTGGGTCTTGCCGGCGGCATGGGCGGATTCATTCTGCCCATCATGTTCGGCATGCTGGTCGACCTGACGGGCGTGCGCTCGTCGGCTTTCATGCTCATGTTCGGCATCGTCTGGGTGTCGCTGATGTGGATGTATTTCAAGGAGGTGCGTCCGATGGGTCTGGAGCGTGCCAAGCAGCATCCCGAACCCGCGCACTTTACCTAAGTGTGTCTTAACTACAAGGATCGGTCATGAATGCTCAAACCGTTATGACGAAACCCAAGATGGGCAGCGTGCTGCAGATTTGGACGCCGGAAGACAAGGCGTTCTGGGTACGTGAAGGGAAAGCCATTGCCAATCTCAATCTGTGGATATCCATTCCCGCGCTGCTGCTGGCCTTCGCGATCTGGATGGTATGGAGCGTGGTGGTGGTCAATCTGCCCAATATTGGGTTTAAATTCTCAACCAATCAGTTGTTCTGGCTGGCTGCGCTGCCGGCACTGTGTGGTGCCACGCTGCGCATTTTCTACTCGTTCATGGTGCCGATATTCGGCGGCCGTAAATGGACTGCCGTTTCAACCGCGTCACTATTGCTGCCGGCGCTTGGTATCGGTTTCGCGGTCCAGGATCCGACGACCAGCTATCCGACATTTGTCATCCTTGCGCTGTTGTGTGGCTTTGGCGGCGGCAACTTTGCCTCCAGCATGGCCAACATCAGTTTCTTTTTTCCCAAGGAGCGCAAGGGCTCGGCGCTGGGATTGAACGCCGGTTTGGGCAACCTTGGCGTCTCGACAGTGCAATTCGTGGTGCCGCTGGTCATCACCGCGGGGGTCTTCGGGATGCTGGGTGGCGAGCCGCAGGTCTGGCTCAAGGGGAATGAAACCCGGCAAATGTGGCTGCAGAATGCCGGCTTCATCTGGGTGCCGTTCATTCTCGTTGCGACCATCGCTGCCTGGTTCGGCATGAACGACATCGCCAGCGCTAGAGCGTCATTCTCCGAGCAGGCGGTGATTTTCAAGCGCAAGCACAACTGGCTGATGTGCTGGCTGTATCTCGGCACGTTCGGATCCTTCATCGGCTACTCGGCGGGCTTTCCGTTGCTGATCAGGTCGCAGTTTCCGGAAGTGAACGCACTGGCTTTTGCGTTTCTTGGTCCGCTGGTTGGCGCTGCGATCCGTCCCTTTGGCGGCTGGTTGTCCGACAAAATGGGCGGAGCGCCGGTCACGTTCTGGAATTTCATGGTAATGGCGCTGGCGGTGATCGGCGTGCTTTATTTCCTGCCCAAAGGGGCGGGTGGGGTCCTGGCTTTGCCGTGGGGGCCGGCAGCCGGCAACTTCTACGGTTTTCTCGCCATGTTCATGCTGCTGTTCCTGACGACAGGCATCGGCAACGGGTCAACCTTTCGCATGATACCGGTGATCTTCATGACCGAACGTCTGAAGGCCGCGGAAGGCAAGGGCGCCGCGGACAAGGAGCAGGCGGTAAAGGATGCCAACAAGGAGGCGGCGGCGGTGCTCGGTTTCACGTCAGCCATCGGAGCCTACGGCGGATTTTTTATCCCAAAAAGTTACGGCTCTTCGATCTCGATGACCGGCGGACCTGAAGCGGCGCTCTATGTGTTCATCTTCTTCTATGTCACCTGCATTGTGATGACCTGGTGGTATTACGCCAGGAAGAACGCGGAAATGCCGTGCTGAAATGCCGGTGCTGCGGTGCGGACAGACTTTTGTGTTTCATGAAATTTTATAGACGAGGTTTTATATGAGTCACTTTCTGGATCGATTGAACTATTTCGCGAATCCGAAGGAATCCTTCGCCGAAGGATTTGGCGTGACCACCGGCGAGGATCGGACCTGGGAGGACGCCTACCGCAATCGCTGGGCGCACGACAAGATCGTGCGTTCCACCCATGGCGTGAACTGCACCGGGTCGTGTTCCTGGAAGATATATGTCAAAGGCGGTATCGTCACCTGGGAAACCCAGCAGACCGACTATCCGCGCACCCGCTGGGACATGCCCAACCACGAGCCACGCGGTTGCGCCCGCGGTGCTAGCTACAGCTGGTACCTCTACAGTGCGAATCGCGTCAAATATCCGATGGTGCGTGGCCGCCTGCTGAAGAGTTGGCGTGAAGCACGTATGGACAAGAGCCCGGTCGACGCCTGGGCCTCCATCGTCGAGTTCGATGCCAAGCGGCGCGACTACCAGAGTGTGCGCGGTCTTGGTGGATTCGTGCGTTCGGGCTGGGACGAGGTCAATGAAATTGTCGCTGCAGCCAATGTCTACACCATCAAGAAGCATGGTCCGGATCGCGTTCTCGGCTTTTCGCCGATTCCCGCGATGTCCATGATCAGTTATGCCGCTGGCAGTCGTTATTTGTCGCTGATCGGCGGCGTGTCATTGAGCTTTTACGACTGGTACTGCGATCTGCCTCCATCCAGCCCGCAGGTCTGGGGCGAGCAGACCGACGTGCCCGAGTCGGCTGACTGGTACAACAGCAGCTACATCATTGCGTGGGGCTCCAACGTGCCACAGACACGCACACCGGATGCGCATTTTTTCACCGAGGTTCGTTACAAGGGCACCAAAACCGTTGCAGTGACGCCGGATTATTCCGAGGTGGCCAAGCTTTCGGACATCTGGCTACATCCGAAGCAGGGCACCGATGCTGCGGTGGCCATGGCCATGGGCCATGTGATTCTGAAAGAATTCTATTTCGACAAACGCAGCGAGTATTTCGACGATTACGCCCGCCGCTACACAGACCTGCCGATGCTGGTGATTCTGAAAGAACAGACCCTGGAGAATGGCGAAAAAGTCATGGTGCCGGATCGCTACGTGCGCGCATCGGATTTCGAAGACCAGCTGGGCCAGACCAATAATCCGGAATGGAAAACGGTCGCTATCGATTCCACGGGCAAGGTTGTTCTGCCTAATGGCGCGATCGGATTTCGCTGGGGAGCTGACGGCCGTGCCGATGAGGGGCAGTGGAACCTAGAGCCGAAAGAGGCGCAACACGGCACAGACGTCAAGCTCAAGCTGTCGTTGATGGAGGGCGTGCAGGGGAATCCGGAAACCGCCAAGGTTGGGTTCCCGTATTTCGGCGGTATTGCCCGTGAGCATTTCCAGAGCAATACCCTGACCAGCGGCAATAGCGATGTGCTGGTGCGCACGGTGCCGGTGCAGCGTGTTTCAATCGGCAAGGGCAGTGACAGGCATGAGGTGCAGGTTGCCACCGTATTCGACCTGCAGGCCGCCAATTATGGTGTGGCTCGCGGTTTGCCCGGTGAACTGGCGGCAGCCAGTTACGACGACGATACGCCGTACACACCCGCATGGCAGGAGAAAATCACCGGAACACCGCGTGACCAGGTGATCGCCGTCGCGCGTCAGTTTGCTGACAATGCCGACAAAACCCATGGCAAGTCGATGGTGATTATCGGTGCGGCGATGAATCACTGGTACCACAGCGACATGAACTATCGCGGCATCATCAATATGCTGATGATGTGCGGCTGCATTGGCCAAAGCGGTGGCGGCTGGGCGCATTACGTCGGGCAGGAAAAATTGCGGCCGCAGACCGGTTGGTTGCCATTGGCTTTCGCGCTCGACTGGGTACGGCCGCCGCGCCAGCAAAACAGCACTAGTTTTTTCTATGCGCATACGGATCAATGGCGCTACGAGAAACTCGGTGTGTCAGAGATACTGTCACCACTCGCGGACAAAAAACTCTTTGGCGGCAGCATGATTGATTACAACGTGCGTGCCGAGCGCATGGGCTGGTTGCCGTCGGCGCCGCAATTGAAGACCAATCCGCTGCAGGTGGTGCGCGATGCGCAGGCGGCAGGTGCGGATCCCAAGGATTACGCGATCAAGGCGCTGAAAAGCGGTTCGTTGAAAATGAGTTGCGAGGATCCGGATCACCCGGACAACTGGCCGCGTAACCTGTTTGTCTGGCGTTCCAACCTGCTGGGTTCCAGCGGTAAGGGGCATGAGTATTTCCTCAAACATCTGCTGGGCACTAGCCACGGCGTGCAGGGCAAGGATCTGGGCGTGGATGATGCCAAACCGCAGGAAGTGGTGTGGCATGACAAGGCGCCGGAAGGCAAGCTCGACCTGCTGGTCACACTCGATTTCCGCATGAGCACGACTTGCTTGTATTCGGACATCGTGCTGCCTACCGCTACCTGGTACGAGAAAAATGACCTCAACACCAGCGATATGCATCCATTCATCCATCCGTTGTCCACCGCGGTGGACCCGGCGTGGCAATCCCGCAGCGACTGGGATATCTACAAGGGTTTTGCGCAGAAATTCAGTGAAGTATGCGTGGGCCATCTCGGTGTCGAGAAGGAACTGGTGCTGACGCCGCTGATGCATGACACGCCGGGCGAACTGGCGCAGCCATTTGAGGTGAAGGACTGGAAGCGTGGTGAGGTTGACCTGATCCCGGGCAAGACTGCGCCGCAAATGACTGTGGTCGAACGTGATTATCCGAACGTGTACAAGCGCTTCACTGCACTCGGCCCGTTGATGAACAAGGTGGGCAACGGCGGCAAGGGCATCGCCTGGAATACGCAAGACGAGGTCAGGCAGTTGGGCGAACTCAACGGCCTGAACAATGCTGAGGGCGTAACCAAGGGCATGCCGAAGATCGAGACAGACATCGACGCTTGCGAGGTGATTCTGCAACTCGCGCCCGAGACCAACGGACATGTGGCCGTCAAGGCCTGGGCAGCGCTCAGCAAGCAGACCGGGCGCGACCATACCCATCTCGCGCTGCACCGCGAAGACGAGAAAATCCGTTTTCGCGACATCCAGGCGCAGCCGAGAAAAATTATTTCGTCACCGACGTGGAGCGGTATCGAAAGCGAGACTGTTTCCTACAATGCCGGCTATACCAATGTGCATGAGCTGATTCCGTGGCGCACCTTGACCGGTCGCCAGCAGTTTTATCAGGATCATCCATGGATGCGGGCGTTCGGTGAAGGTTGCGTCAGCTACCGTCCACCGGTGGACCTGAAGACGACTGCAGGCATTCATGGCATCAAAAGCAACGGCAATCCGGAAATTCTGCTGAACTTCATCACACCGCACCAGAAGTGGGGCATCCACTCAACTTACACTGACAACCTGTTGATGCTCACACTAAGTCGTGGCGGGCCGTGCGTCTGGATCAGTGAAGACGATGCGAAGCTTGCAGGCATTGTCGATAATGACTGGATCGAGCTGTTCAACATCAACGGCGCCATCGCGGCGCGGGCAGTGGTCAGTCAGCGCGTCAATCCGGGCATGGTGATGATGTACCACGCGCAGGAAAAGATCGTGAACACACCGGGGTCGGAAATCACCGGTGCGCGCGGCGGCATCCACAACTCGGTAACCCGCATCGTGCTCAAGCCCACGCACATGATCGGTGGTTACGCGCAGTTGAGTTACGGTTTCAATTACTACGGAACCGTAGGCACCAATCGCGACGAATTTGTGGTGGTACGCAAGATGAAGAAAATCGACTGGCTGGATACGCCGGTGGCTGATGAATTGATCCGTCCTGTGCAAGCCCATGGAGAAAACGCATGACCATTCACACTCACATTCGTTCGCTGCCCCCCGAGGGGGCGTACGCCTCCCTAATGAACTCAATTCTGGCGGCCCGGCAGGAGGCTTTATGAAAATACGCGCGCAAATCGGCATGGTGTTGAATCTGGACAAGTGCATCGGTTGCCACACCTGTTCAGTGACCTGCAAGAATGTCTGGACCAGCCGGCCCGGCATGGAATACGCGTGGTTCAACAACGTCGAGACCAAACCCGGAATCGGTTATCCCAAGGAATGGGAAAACCAGGACAAGTGGAACGGCGGCTGGGTGCGCAAGGGCGACGGTTCCATACAGCCACGGCAGGGGGGGCAAGTGGCAGCTGTTGATGAAAATTTTTGCCAACCCCAATTTGCCGCAGATTGACGACTACTACGAGCCGTTCACCTTCGATTACGGACATCTGCAAAGTGCGCCGGAAATGCGGGCGACACCGACCGCGCGGCCGCGCAGCCTGATCACCGGCAAGCAGATGGACAAGATCGTCTGGGGACCGAACTGGGAAGAAATCCTTGGCGGCGAGTTCAGCAAGCGCTCCAAAGACCGGAACTTCGACGATATCCAGAAAGACATCTACGGCCAGTTTGAAAATACCTTCATGATGTATTTGCCCCGGCTGTGCGAGCATTGTCTGAATCCGGCATGCGTCGCGAGCTGTCCGTCGGGCTCGATATACAAGCGCGAGGAAGACGGTATCGTGCTGATCGACCAGGACAAGTGCCGTGGTTGGCGTATGTGCGTGAGCGGCTGTCCGTACAAGAAGATTTACTACAACTGGAAAAGCGGCAAGGCGGAAAAATGCATATTCTGCTATCCGCGCATTGAGGCGGGGCAGCCTACAGTCTGCTCGGAAACCTGTGTCGGCCGCATCCGCTACCTCGGCGTGCTGCTTTACGACGCAGACCGCATTCAGGAAGCGGCCAGCGTCGAGCATGACCGCGATCTGTATCACGCGCAGTTGGACATCTTCCTGGATCCGAATGATCCGCAGGTGATTGCGCAGGCGGCCATCGACGGCATTCCTGACAAATGGATGGAGGCGGCACGCAAAAGCCCTGTGTACAAAATGGCGGTGGAGTGGAAAGTGGCTTTGCCACTGCACCCGGAATACCGCACGCTGCCGATGGTCTGGTATGTGCCACCGCTGTCGCCGATCAGTGCGGCGGCCAATGCCGGTCATGTGGGTGCCAACGGCGAGATTCCCGACGTCAACCAACTGCGCATACCGGTCAAGTATCTGGCCAACCTGCTGACGGCCGGCGATACGGTTCCCGTGGTGCGTGCACTCGAACGCATGCTCGCCATGCGCGCATACCAGCGCGAGAAGCATGTTGACAAGCGAATCAACACGAAAGTGCTGGAACAGGTGGGGATCACGCAGGATCAGGTGGAGGAGATGTACCACATCATGGCAATTGCAAACTATGAGGATCGCTTCGTGATTCCGAGCACCCATCGCGAATACGCCGAAAACACGTTCAATGTGCGTGGCGGCTGTGGTTTTTCGTTCGGTAACGGCTGCTCGGAAGGTACCAGCGAGGCCAGCCTGTTCGGCAGCGAGAAGAAACGCACCATTCCTATCAAGCTGGAGGTTTGATCATGCGAGGACTTTCAAAATCGGCATCGGCCTCTGGCAGTCTTCGGGTGCTGGCGGCGCTGTTGAGCTATCCCGGCAAGGCTATGCGGAGTGATTTACCGGAGATGCGTGAAATTCTGCGCAGCGAGGGTGTGCTGTCGGTTGCGCGTCAAGTTGAACTTGAAGCCCTGATCGATACGCTTGCGAAATCGGATCCGCTGGAGTCCGAGGCCAACTACGTGCAGTTGTTCGACAGCAGTCGCGCCACTTCGCTGCATCTGTTCGAACACGTACACGGCGATTCGCGCGATCGCGGCCCTGCAATGATTGATCTCGCACAGGCCTACGAGAAAGCCGGGTTGTATCTGGAGCCGGGCGAGTTACCGGATTACCTGCCTGCCGTTCTGGAGTTTGTTTCCACGCAACCGCAGCGGGAAGCGCGCGCATTCCTGGGAGAAATTACTCATATTCTCAATTCCCTTTTCAGCGCACTGCATCAGCGTGCTGGCTCGTATGCCAGCGTGATGGCCGCCTTGCTGGAACTGGCCGGCGAAAAGGTGCAGATGGTCAAGCCTGCCGTCGAGTTGCCACTGGATGAAGCCTGGGCCGAGCCACCGGCGTTTGACGGCTGTTCAATCAAGGGGCAGGCCAAGCCCGGCGAGGTGCAACCCATCCATTTCGTCCGCAAAAACGTCAATACGGGAGCGGTCACATGAACGCCTTTGAAAATTATCTGCACCTTTTCTTTTTCAGTGCCTATCCCTACATCTGCATGGTGGTTTTCCTGATAGGCAGCCTGGTGCGCTATGACCGGGACCAGTACACCTGGAAAAGCGACTCGTCGCAGCTGCTGCGCACGGGTGTGCTGCGCTGGGGCAGCAACATGTTTCACGTCGGTATTATTTTTCTCTTTTTCGGCCATTTCATTGGTCTGCTGACGCCGCACTGGGTGTATGAGTCCTTCATCAGTCCCGCCAACAAGCAGTTGATGGCTATTACCGCGGGCGGCATCGCTGGCTTTGTCTGTTTTATCGGGCTGAGCCTGCTGATCTATCGTCGCGTATTCGATCCGCGTATTCGTCTGACCAGCCACCGTACTGATCTCGCCATACTGCTCATACTATGGGTGCAACTGACCCTGGGACTGATCACCTTGCCTTACTCGCTGTCGCATGCCGATGGCAGCACGATGCTGGTGTTGTCTGACTGGGCGCAACGCGTATTTACGTTTCGTGTAGGAGCGGCAGAAGGTTTGGTTGCTCTTGCCTGGCCATTCAAAGTGCACATGGTACTGGGTATGACCATCTTTCTGCTGTTCCCATTCAGCAGATTGGTGCATGTCTGGAGCGGATTCGCGACGGTGTTTTATCTGTTCCGGCCCCGCCAGGTGGTGCGCAGTCGCCGTCTCAATGTGCCGGTCGATCACAGCCAGCCGCGCCAACCCGGCGCCGGTATCTGAACTAATTGGGAGCGGACACCATGATTGCAGAACCTAGCGTTGCAAATCCCGTTGCTACCGTCAACAGCGTCGCTTTGAATGTGCCTGATGAAACACTGACCGTAGAGGAAGTGCGGCAGCGCGCCTGTACCGAACTGCTGCGGCAGGCGGCGCAGGCCGCTGGATTGCTGGCGGCGAGCGATACACCATCGGCCGACGGCGTGATCAGCGAAGCCGCCGCCACTGCTATTGAAAAGTTACTCGAGAAAGATATCGCGATTCCCGATCCGACCGAGGAAGATTGCCACCGCCACTATGCCGCTCACGAAAGCAGCTACCGTATCGGCGAACGCGTCCATGTCCGGCATATCCTGTTTGCGGTGACGCCGGGTTTGGATGTGGCGGCGCTTCGTAAACGTGCGGAGATCGCCCTGCTTGATGTGCGTTGCCACGACGACAAGACGGCCGGTGTTTTTGCCAGTGCCGCCCGTGAACTGTCCAATTGTCCCAGTGGTGCCGAAGGCGGTGACCTGGGCTGGCTTACGGCGGATGATTGCGCACCCGAGTTCGCCCGCGAGTTGTTCGGGCACATTGAAGTGGGCGTGTTGCCGCGTCTCGTGCACAGCCGTTTCGGCCTGCACGTGGTTGAGGTGCTGGCACGCGAGCCGGGCATGGAGCAGTCTTTTGCCGCGGTGCGTGGTGCGGTGACCAATTCGCTGCGTCAGCAGACCTTTGTCACGTCGCTGCGTCAGTACTTGTCGCTGCTTGCGGGTGAGGCCGTGGTGGAGGGTGTGGTGCTCGATGCGGCTGATACCCCGCTGGTGCAGTAATTCGAGATGTAAAAGGAGATGATATGAAATCGAATGTAACAAAATTTATTGTGAGCGCAATTACGACATTAGTTGTGTTCAGTTGCCTGACCAGTGTCGCGCGCGCAGATCACCAGAAAACGGTAAACGGAATTATCGTGAATATAGGAGTGGTTCCCGCAGGGCGGGCGCTGGACTTCTCTGGTGAGGCCGCGACGCACGACAAACGATTGCCAAGCGGTGCGCAGCACTTGGTAGTAAGTCTGTCTGATGCCAAGCTAGGAACTCACATTGCAGATGCTAAGGTTACTGTTGAAATAAAGGACCCTAAAGGCAATTTGGAGAAGAAAGTGATGGTTCCAGCAAAGACGGCTGGAACGCCGGATTACAGTGAAATATTTGGCTTTGGATATTCCGGGAAATACGTCATTCGCGTGGTGATTGTGCGTAAGGACACCAAGAAGTTACTCAAGGTTAATTTCACCTGGGAGCATCAGGTCATTTAACTTGATGTAGATCTGGATGGTATTGTGGGCTGTTGACTGCATGAGCCGTGGATGCATATCACAGGATGCATTAGGTTGTTGATCGCGCCTGATTTTTAACAGAGAGATGAATTATATGGAAATTTCAAGTTTTGATGACCTGTTACAGGCTGCGCGTCAGCAGCCTGAACCGCAGCGGCTGCTTTTTGTTTTTGCCGATGCGGTTTTACCCGACAACTGCACGCCCGAACAGCGTGCCGGTTTTCAAGGGGGGCAGGGAGGCACACTCATACCGCTGATGTCTGTAGACAAGAAGCCCGAGGAATTGGACACGTTTGCTGCACTGGTGGAGGAGTCGCGCCAGTTCAGTGATGACTGGGACATCGTTTTTGTGACTGGCCTGTCCGGGCGTGACGGTAAGGTACCGACCAGTGCGGAAGCAGACAAGTCGTTGCAGCACATGATTGAGTCTATCAAGACCGGTGCATTCGGATCGTTCATGCCCTTTGACCGGCTGGGCAATCCCATGCTGATCGACTGAGGTGGCACCGTGACAGGATTCGCCCTGTGGAACCTGGGCTTCCGTCCGTTTTACCTGTGCGCGAGCGTATTCAGCGCCATCAGTGTTTTGTTGTGGGCCGCACAGTATTCGGGCTTGCTGCCGTTCGCGTATCTGCCGAGTCACCTGTGGCATGGCCACGAAATGCTGTTCGGATACACGATGGCGGTGGTCGCCGGTTTTCTGCTGACAGCAGTGCGTGCCTGGACCGGGCAGCCGACGGCGGTCGGCGTCCCGCTGATGGCCTTGGTCGCTCTGTGGGTCGCCGGACGGGTGCTGGTGTTGACGCCCTTCGGCACGCCGGCTGCGGTCGTTAACGCAGCATTCCCCGTAGCACTTGCGGTGGCGATTGCGGTGCCATTGCTGCGATCGCGCAATGTGCGCAACTACTTTTTTGTCGGCCTGCTGGTACTGATGGGGGCACTGGTGGCTGCACTGCACCTTGGTTTGCGTGGTGTTTTCGAGTTGCCGCCGCGACTGGGCCTCGTGCTGGGCCTGGATGTGATGCTGTTCATCATGGCGGTCATGGGTGGGCGCGTTATTCCGATGTTTACCAACAACGGCGTGCCTGGTGCCGGTGCGTCGCGTCACCCACTAGTCGAAAAACTGGCGCTGGGGTCGGTACTGTTGCTGTTCATCATCGATTTTTTCCAACTGCCGTCTGCATACATCGCTGCCATCGCGCTGATCGCTGTGATGGCGCATGGCACTCGCCTCTACCTGTGGCGACCGTGGCGCACCCGCGCCGTGCCGCTGGTGTGGATCCTGCATGCGGCGTACGCGTGGATCGTCGTGCATCTTGCGCTACGCGCACTGTCCGGATTGGGCTGGCTCGCAGAATCGTACGCGATCCATGCGCTGACGGTAGGTGCGATCGGCGGACTGACGATGGGCATGATGACGCGCACCGCGCGTGGGCATACCGCCCGGCCGCTGGTCGCAGATGGTTATGAACTGACGTGTTTCCTGTTGATACAGGCGGCGGCACTTGTGCGGGTATTCGGTGGCATGGCCGTCCCGGCCGCCTATATGGCCAGCGTACAGGTGTCGGGTGTGCTTTGGTCCGCGGCTTTCGGGCTTTATGCCGTGCGTTACTGGCCGGTGCTGACGCGGCCGCGCCTGGATGGAAAGCCCGGGTAGGAAAAGTGCCTATTGTGATCAATCGCTATGCGTCGATCGGTGCAACCGTTGGCTGCACCTGGACTGATGCCAGTGCTATATCGGAATGGATACCGGATTACCGCAAAAGACGGTCATGTCGCGCATGAATCGAAAATTTCTGGCCGGTGTAATGGGCATCGGCGTGCTGGCAGCCGCGATGTTGTGGCTGGCGTTCAACCGCGGACCGCTCGCGCCGGTGCAGGTGCAGCTTGCGGTGGCCAAGGAATCCGAACTGACGGCGGGTGTTTTCGGCATAGGTGCGGTGGAGGCGCGTCATGCCTATGCCATCGGTCCGACCCAGGCGGGGCGTGTGCTTCGAGTGCTGGTGGATCATGGGGACTCGGTGAAGGCGGGGCAACTTCTCGCGGAGATGGAGCCGGTGGATCTTGAGCAGCGCTTGTCCAGTGCAGGCGCGGGGCGGCAACGCGCGCAACAGGCTGTGCTGATTGCCGAGGCGCAGGTGCGCGAGGCAGAAAGCCGTCACAAGGTGGCATCGACGAACGCCGCGCGTTACCGCGAGCTTGTGCAGAAGAACTTCGTGAGCCGGGAAGCTGTGGAAGTCCGTAACAATGAGGCCAGTGTGACATTGGCCGGGTTGGAGGCGGCTCAGGCCGCGTTGCACGTTGCGCGCAGAGATGTCGACCGTGCTGGACTTGATCGCAAAGCGATAGCCAGTCAGCTTGCTAATTTGAAGTTGATTGCCCCGGTTGACGGCCTCGTTGTCGCGCGCGAGGCAGAGCCAGGGAGTACGGTGGTGGCAGGTCAGGCCGTGGTACGAATGATCAACCCGCACAGCGTTTGGGTGCGTGCACGGATTGACCAATCGCGCGCTGCCGGGCTTGTGCAGGGATTGTTTGCCGAGGTGGTGCTGCGCTCGAGTCAGTCAAAAAAATTATCTGGACGGGTGGCTCGGGTTGAAATTCAGAGCGATGCTGTGACCGAAGAACGGGTGGTTACGATCTCGTTCGCCGCGCCGCCGCAGATGTCACTTGGTGAACTTGCGGAAGTCACGATACATCGTGAGAAAAGCGCGCGGGTCTTGGCAGTGCCCAGTGCAGCGGTGAAACGCATCGGTGATCAGCAGGGTGTGTGGCAGACCAAGGACGGCAAGGCCCGCTTTCGTAAGGTGAAAACAGGGATGCAGACTCTGGATGGCATGACCGAGGTGACAGATGGTCTTGCGGCGGGCGACTCGGTGATCGTATACAGCAGCGCGCAATTGCGGGAGGGCGTCAAGGTCGAGATCGGGAAGACGTCGTGATCAACCTGGCTAGCCGTGATATTGCCAATGGCCTGGGACGTTATCTGCTTACCAGTCTGGGCTTGGGGCTGTTGATCGGCGTCACATTGAGTATGGCCGGCATCTACCGCGGCATGGTGGAAGACGCGAAAGTGCTGCTCCACAGTTCCAACGCCGATATCTGGGTGGTGCAACAGCATACGCTCGGTCCGTTTGCGGAATCTTCAACCCTGCATGACGACGTTTACCGTGGGCTGCGCGGCCTTCCCGGGGTGGCGACGACAGGCAATGTGACGTTTTTGACCATGCAGGTGAAGCGAGGTCGCGACGACGTGCGCGTGATGATTTCGGGCTTCGAGCCGGGACGGCCGGGCGAGCCTACCTTGTTAGTGGCGGGCCGGCCTTTGACGCACCTGCATTACGAGGCGATTGCTGACGTCATGACTGGATTTAAGGTCGGCGACAGGGTTCGGGTCCGCCGCAACGAGTACACCGTAGTCGGATTGACCCGCCGCATGGTGTCCACCAGCGGGGATCCAATGCTGTTTATTCCCCTGAAAGATGCGCAAGAGGCGCAGTTTCTGAAGGACAACGAGGCGATCCGCAATGACCGCAACAGGCTTGCCGCGAATTCTGCGTTCAACCGTCCGGGCGTGCCGGGACTGCTGGCCGCAGTCGAAGCAAACCAGTTCTCGAATCACAATGTCAATGCAGTGCTGGTGCAGGTTCAGCCGGGGTGGGACCCGCGGGTTGTGGCCGACAACATCAAACGCTGGAAGTACCTGCAGGCCTACACCAGTGGCGATATGGAAGAGATCCTGATTGCCAAGCTGATTGCCACATCGGCGCGCCAGATTGCCGTATTCCTGATGATACTAGCGCTGGTGACTGCCGCAATCGTTGCGCTGATCATTTACACCATGACGCTGGCCAAGATCAAGGAGATCGCAGTGCTCAAGTTGATCGGCACGAGGAACACCACGATTGCCGGGATGATTCTGCAGGAAGCGCTGGGGCTGGGTGTGATCGGATTTGTGATGGGCAAGCTGGTGGCTACATTGTGGGGACCGTACTTTCCCAAGTACGTATTGTTGCTGAATACAGACGCCGTGCTCGGGTTTTTTGCGGTCATGATGATTTGTGCGCTGGCGAGCATCCTCGGTATCCGCGCGGCCTTGCGCGTCGATCCGGCGGAAGCGATCGGCGGCTGAATGGACGGCGGCGCAAACGAGCGTTCCCCGGCGATCCGGATAGAGGGACTGACCAAGCGATACGGCGAGGGGCCGACCGCGGTCGACGCGCTTAAATGCGTGGACATGGTGGTTTACCCCGGGGAGGTGGTTGGCTTGATCGGTCCGAGCGGATCCGGCAAGAGTACGCTGCTGAAGTGCTTGGGCGCCGTGATCGAACCGACTGCAGGACGTATGGTGCTTGGCGGCGAGACCATTTTTGATGATGGCTGGAAGATCCACGATCTACGTGCCTTGCGCCGTGATCGCATCGGTTTCATTTTTCAGGCGCCATACCTGATCCCGTTTCTGAATGCGATCGATAACGTTGCATTGCTGCCGATGCTGGCGGGCAAGAGCAATTCTGAGTCGCGGCAGCGTGCCGGTGAATTACTGATGGCGCTGGATGTGGGGCATCGTGGCGAAGCGCAGGTCGCCGAACTTTCCGGAGGCGAGCAGCAACGCGTGTCCATCGCGCGTGCGCTGGCCAACAAACCGCCGATCATTCTGGCGGACGAACCGACGGCACCGCTAGACGGTCAGCGGGCGCTGACTGTCGTGCGCATACTCAATCAGCTCGCGCGGGAATACGACACCGCAATCATCGTCGTGACTCACGACGAAAAGATAATTCCGACGTTCAAGCGGATTTATCATATCCGGGACGGACGCACCGTCGAAGAGACGGGGGAAGGACGTGAGGTAGGGGTATAAATATGAGAAAAAGACCGCCGCGAAATTTTCTCGCATTGCCTGAGCCTGCCGGATCGACAGAGAGGATCCTTGGGTGGGAATGTATTGGTTGCGGAAAAATTGAAAGTCCGCAACCCTGTATCGGCATTTGCCAGGACAGGAAAGTAGAGTTCGTGTACGCAGCAGATTATGACGAGGTGCTTGATGCACTGACGGATTCCCGGCACCACAATGAAATTCTGGTTGCGATGGTTCGGCAGATTTCCTGCACGACGCCACGCGAGGGGGCATGGGAACTTACCTACCGTGCGATGCAGGTGCGTGCGCGGCGGATTCTGGAAGATTTGGCTGAGAAAGAGCGCACACCGAAAGGAGTCGATCATGCATAAACGCAACCGCCTTTACGTCACCATAGGGTTGGTTTACGGGCTGCTTGGCGGACTGCTGATGATCGTCCGGCTGATCGATCCGACCCTGATTCCCGGCAACCTTGTCCACGCCCACGGCCACATGATGTTGCTGGGGTTTGTGCTGATGACGATCTACGGCGTCGGCCTGCATGTCATTCCGCGCTTCGGCGGCTATCCGCTGCGTTCGGAGCATGTAGCGAACGTGCAGTTCTGGCTGGCCAACGCGGGTCTGCCGCTGATGGTTTCCGGCTGGCTTGCTTATTTGAATTGGCTGGTGGCCCTGGGTGGTGCGCTGTCAGTGGCGGCCATGCTGTTGTTTGGCCTCAACATGATCTTGACGGTGCGGCTGCGCTCGCCGCTGGACCGCAGTTGAGGGGCGAAAATGATTGAGTATCGGGGCTGCGAGTTGCCGGAAGATCTTTGGTACGACCTCGACTACGTCTGGGTCAAGCCGGAGCCGGACGGGTTGTATCGCGTCGGCATTACCGACCCCTCGCAAACCATGGCGGGCCGCATCCAGTATGTCTCCATCAGGAAAACCGGCACCCATCGCGTCTGGAAGAAACCTTTGGCGAGACTGGAATCCGGTAAATGGGCGGGTGGCATACCGGCGCCGTTCGACGGCGTGATTGTCGAACGTAACGAGCGGGTGCTCGAGCAGCCTGAACTGATCAACGCGCTGCCCTATACCGACGCCTGGCTGGTGATGGTCAGACCGGATGCCCCTGAGCGTGTACTGGAACATCTGGTCACCGGGGCGGAGGCAATGGAGAAGCTCAAGGCGTGGATTGATCGTTACGATGTGCAGTGCATGCGTTGCGCTGACTGATCGCAGAGCATGGGCCGATGAAAGTGCAACTACTGGTTTCGGAATGGTGCCCGACCTGTCCGCAGGCGGAACGGGTCTGGAGTGCAGTCGCGACCGAGCGTGATTTTGAGTTCGCTGTCATTGATCTCGCGCAGCCGGAAGGACGCGTGCTGGCACAGCGGCTGCGCGTGCGTACCATACCGGCAATCGTCATCGACGGTGAACTGAAGGCCGTCGGTGTCCAGACTCCGGCTGAAGCGCGCCAGATGGTGGCAATGGCGCCCCCTAAACGCCGTGCATCGCCGCGTCACGCGGGTATGGTCCTGTCGAATGACAATCGCTGGTTCGTTTCAACGGCGATGCTGTATCTGATGATCAGCGGCATCTGGCAGTTGTGGCAGGGTGGTATCACTGCTGGAGGCAGTTTGCGCGGCGTGGGATTGCATCTTTTTGGCGCTGGATTTGTGCAGTCATTGATCTACGGCCTGGGTGCTCATATGCTGCCGCGGTTTACCGGCAATCCCATATCCACGGGCCTATCGTCGTGGACGCAATTGGCCGTGCACCATGCCGGCGTATTGATTCTGGTCGCTGGAATTTTTCTGGGAATGACGTATGTGACTATTGTCGGCGGAGCGCTCATCTGGTTGTCACTTTGCATGTTTTCATGGCGTGTCTGGCCTGTGTTGTGGCCGCCTGTGGCGAAGGGCGATAACATGTTGAACAACGGAGGGTGATGACAGTGCGTTTTGTTGATACGGCAGCCGCCTCGGGTTCGACGGAGGCAATTGCAGGCTCCATGACTGTAAATCGGCGGTTTTTTTTCAAACGAGCCCTGGATCGGAGGGCGCGTGCCTGACGAAATCGTCAACCGCCTGCGGCGCTTCCATACGCGCTATTTCCCGCGTCTGCGAAAACAGTTCAAGGGTCTTGTTGATCATGGACAGCATCCGACCGTGCTGTTCATCGGGTGCTGTGATTCCCGCGTGGTTCCGCATCTGTTGATGGAGAGCGGCCCCGGTGAGCTGTTCGTGGTGCGCAACGTCGGCAATTTCGTACCGCCCTTTGATGCCTCCCATGGTTACCATGGAACGGCGGCCGCCATCGAATTCGCGGTGCTCAACCTCCATGTGCGCGAGATCATCGTCTGCGGCCACAGTCACTGCGGTGCGATCAGGGCGTTGTACACCGAGCCGCCGGCCGAAGCGCTGCATATGGCGCAGTGGCTGGAGCTGGGCCGTGATGCCGTGTTGCCGGTTACATTGTCGGAAGAGGCGCTGCGCCGCACCGAGCAGCGCTCGGTGGCTTTGCAGCTGGAGCGCCTGATGGGTTATCCGATGGTGCGGCGGCGCGTCGAGGCCGGTGAGATTTTTCTGCGCGGCTGGCACTATCTGATCGAGGAGGGCAGCGTACTGGTGCTAGATGTTGAATGCGGACGCTTTGAACCGTTTGATGCCGACATCCAGGCGGCACGGGCAAAAGATCCGCTCGACGGCGTAAACCTGCTGCCCTGACCGGGTTGCAGACACTGCCGGAGGGAACTCATCGAATACACCTCACTCAAGCTGATCCACGTTTCCTGCGTCGTCATCAGCTATACGCTTTTTTTCGTGCGCGGCATCTGGATGATGCGCGATTCGCCGTTGCTGCGGGTGCGATGGGTCAGGGTGCTGCCGCATGTCGTTGACACCGGTCTGCTGGCCAGCGCCGTCGCGATGGCAATAATGACCCGGCAGTATCCATTGGTTGCCGGTTGGCTCACCGTCAAGGTGCTGGCACTGGTCTGCTATATCGGTCTGGGCATGATCGCGCTGCGGTTCGGCCGCACTCGCGGCGAGCGCCTGACGGCATGGGTGGGTGCACAGTTGGTTTTTTTCTACATAGTTGCCGTTGCACTGACGCACGATCCGCTGCCATGGCGTTCGTGGTTACAGGGGTAGCGGTGTGCTCCAAATTGACCGACTCAGGATAAGCGGCGCAATTGCGCGTAGCTACTAGGTGCGGGCCGGATATCTGCCGGTCATCAGAAATTCTATCAATTCGGCAACCGGCCGGATTGCACTGCCGAAGGGCAGGCTCTCCGAACCCCGAAAAAACAGCCCTTTCTTCACATCCCCTTTGAGTGCATAGGCCAGGCGGGTGTCGATGCAGAACTGTCCGGCCTGCGCGATGCCGTCACGCAGGCCGCACATCGTCAGGCAGTTCAGTCGCTGCACGCAGCGCCGCGAGTCTGCTTTGGCGTGGGATTGCAGCTGTTTTTCCCGACGCAGATAATTTTTCAGCCAAGGCGTCAGGACCGCGCGTGCCGGCAGCCCGGCCACGCTCATGAAGGTGACGATATCCTCGGGTTTTGCGGTGGCGAGTACCTGCTTGAAAGCAGGATGGGCATCGCCTTCTTCGGTCACTGCGAACGGCGTGCCAACTTGCACGGCAGCAGCACCCAGTGCGAGCAGCAGTCGTACCTGTTCGGGATTGTTGATGCCGCCGGCGGCGATCAGCGGGATACGTTCCTGTGCAATGCCCAGTTGCTCCATCAATTCGAAGATTCCGGTCAGAACGGGATCGAAATCAAAACGCACGTCGTTGATCTCTTCGGGACGGGTGGCGCCAAGATGGCCGCCGGCGTAGCGCGGATGCTCGATGATGATGGCATCCGGCAGACGGTTCTTGCGCAGCCATTTCTTCAAAACGATGGCAGTCCCGCGGACATCCGACAGTATCGGAATTAGCGCCACTTCAGGGAAATCGCGAATCATTTCCGGCAGGTCCAGCGGCAGGCCGGCACCCATCACGATGGCGTGGGTACCACTTTCACAGGATTGGCGTACGTACGCCGCATGACCGGCGACGGCTTTCATCACGTTGACGGCAATTGCGCCGTTGCCTGAGGCGAGCTCCAGCGCACTGCGGATTTCGCGATCCAGTGCGATCAGGTTGACCTGCTCGAACTGATGCTCGTCCCGACAGTCTTTGGTTTGTTCCAGCAGGTCGGGGTGGTGGTGACGCAGGTCCACGCTCGATATGGTGCCTAACGCGCCCAGGCGGGCGACGCTGCCGGCGAGACGATGAGCCGAGATGCCGACACCCATGCCGCCCTGTACCACGGGTTTCAGCGAGCGGCCCTTCAAGTTCCAGTTTGGCAATGCTGTCGACATGAAATTACCGGTTGATTGAATGCCGGCAGCGTAGCCGGATGGATTTCGCAATTATGCGGCTGCGGGATACGTGCCCACCTTGATGCACATCAACGATTTTCGGGGGTGCGCCGAAGTGGTGCGATCCGGTGGTGTCAGTCACCAAAGCATCTGAGCTTTTCACGGTCGATGATGTGGATGCGACGGCCCTGGATTTTGATCAGTCCGGCGGAGGCGAGCTCATGGAGCATGCGCGAGAAGTGTTCGTGGGTGAGGTTCAGGCGCGATGCGATCACGTTTTTCTGTGCCGGTAGTTCCACCTGCACGCCGCCGGTCGCTTGTTGATTTGCGAGACTCAACAGGTAGCCGATGATGCGTTGGGTGCCAGAATGCAGCGTGTACGATTCCAGATCGCGTACCAGGTGGTGTAGGCGCATGCTCAGGCTGGCAATCATGCGGCGTGCGAGCCGGGGGTCGCGGTCTATTTCGGCAAAGATCGCAGTGCGCGCGACATGCAGCAGTTTGCTGTCGGCGAGCGTTTCGGCGGTGACCATATAAGGTTTTTCGAGGAACATCACCGCCTCGCCGAAGCTCTGTCCGGCGCCGATCAGTTCGATGACTTTTTCGTCGCCCTGCGCCGTCTGCAACGCGAGTTTTACCTGACCGTAGATTACGACGTGAAAACCGGTGCACTGGTCGCCGCGCCGGAAAAGCACGCTGCCGCGCGGTGCCTCGATCTGCAGCGTTTGCGCGGCGATACGTCCGATCTCGTCGCGATCGAGTTCGCGCAGCAGGGGCAGTGTTGCGAGAAAAGCAGCCGACTTGACAGATTGCTCCGGTCGGGTCACGGGGGCGCTAGTGGCGATCGGCCGCCGACGAGAATTATCCGTAAGCAATGCAGTTTTCACAGACCGTGCCGCGCACATCACGTTTGATGTGGGCAGCACGCAGTTGCGCGAACTTTTCCGAGTTCCACGCTTCCATGAACGGCGTCGCGTTCAAATCGCCCATGGTCCAGTTCGCAGTGGCGTCGAAGCAGCACGCCGAGAGTCGGCCTTCAGCGGTGACATGGCCTTCGGTAAAGGCGGACCAGCATG
>Ga0105051_10001974_pt1 | contig 27071 bp, 28 predicted proteins | sample FRY02_FD_78383 | JGI IMG/M metagenome (GOLD analysis project Ga0105051, IMG submission 78383) | Freshwater microbial communities from Lake Fryxell liftoff mats and glacier meltwater in Antarctica - FRY-02 (megahit assembly) | ecosystem: Environmental > Aquatic > Freshwater > Ice > Glacier... | reverse complement strand
CTAGTGCAGCTTTAGCCGCCCTGCCAGCACTACTTGCGTGCCTTACTGCATTACCTGCGCGTTGAGCAACGTGACCCCCAGGCAAGGCGCCTAAATTACCAAACAAAGCGCCCCCAGGGCCTCCCGGAGTGACCGAATTTATGGCACCACCGTATGGGCTAAAATTAGCCGCGGCGCTAGCTGCGTCTCCGATGCTGAATTCCGTTAGTAAACTGTTGAACCTCTGAGCGTTCTCATATTTCATCTGAGCTTTAATGCTTCCGATGATTCCACTAGCTCTTTGGGTAATCTCAGCTTCGGCTTTTTGCATCTCCGTAATAGCTAGGTTGATACTTTTAGTAATTGTTGGCAACTTTGCGGCATGAGGAGCGAAATAAGCTTTGAGAGTGAGAAGGTCTTTGGTGACCTCTTCCAGCTCTTCCATATTTTTGGTGAAAGCGTCTGCGCCTTCTAGGATCAAAACACCGGCACGGTATTCTTCCAAGAGATATTCCGGGTTAGACTTAAGGTATTTTTTGCCCAGTGCCTCACGAAGAGTTTTTAATTCAGTTTCGCGAACAAATAAATTTTTTTCCAAAATAAGTGGATTTTCTAAATAATCTTGTGAAATCTTTTTCACTTCACGCAAAAGGGTGTTTTTTTTCATGTTGCAAATTCCTTGTTTAGTTTAAGTAGGCATGTATTTATTTGTGTCACAACGCGCATAAACCCAACTATAGTTATTTGGATAATATGAAAAAACTAATCCTTTTATTGATTTGTTTGGTTGGGTGCGTTAACTTGGATCTAAGTAGACGACCCGGTTGGGAAGTGAGGGTTGGCATGGAAGCAGGATGGGATCGTGCTCATCAACGCTGGATTGAATCTTCTATCGCCAGCATGAACCGACTCAAAGGCCCAACATTCAGACTAGCTTTTGGCAGGGTTGACGTAGTGGTTCGTCGATGGTTGGCGATAGATTGCACGAAAATGGCCGCTTACTATTCAACCGGAGCCACCGAAATTTTTCTCGACCCGCGATGCGCAGAAGACGAATTACAATTTCGAACTTTGACTCAACACGAGCTTGGACATTTTATGGGAATGATGCACATATGCAGGACGCCACATGAGCGCGCAATTTGCTCTACAGTGGGATTCGGAGAGGCAATGATGAATCCGAATACGGTTTTAGAAACCATGTTCGATATAAACGGTAGAGATTTCACTCACCGAACACCTTACGAGCCTACATGGCTCGATCAACAAGAATTTTTGCGCGCTACTCGTGCGCGAATTCGCTAAATAATACCCAATAGACTGAAGTTGAAATATGTTTTTTCATTAATTCTTTCCATTTCTCTTGGTACAAAATTCGACACAAGGCCAACTCAACCGCAATTTCAGGATCGTGATTGCTAACTTTGTATTTCCTAAATTTTCTCATTCCGTTGTTGTAGAGCTCATCAAGTTTTTCAATGTCTTCTTTTTTTTCAGAAGAAATTCGAAGTGCTTTCTCTAGGGGGGCGTGAGTAAATTTGGGAAGCTCTTTAGAAAGCGGCAGCGCTTCTTGCTTTGTTTCAATATTTGACTCAAATTTTATCTGAGGAGTCGCCGCTTGCACCGTTGAGGCGTTTCGCGATCTTATCAAGACGGGCAATATTTTTTTTGGCTCGCTCACGAATTTCTTCCTCTTCTGTTGCTAGTTCTTCTAATGTTTTGATACGCAAAGCCTCAGTTACTAATTCTTTAACTTCAAACCAATACCCGAAATCACACAAATAATCTTCAGGCAAAGTGCCTTTGCCTGAAAGAATTTCCCCGGCTTTATCAGAGGAGGAAAGTTCCTCAGATTTAACAATTTTGATTGCTTCCGAGAACTCGGCGATCAGTTTTTCTTTTAGAGATTTTTTTGCCATGCGGGAAGCATAGCAGAAAGGCAGGAAGAGTCAATCAGCCGTTCAGAACTTGTTTCGCGCTAGCGAATTGTCTCAAGACTTCCATGAGGCGTCCGCGAGTTACCAAACCAGATTGACGAAAAGCCTCTGCGCCATCTTTAACGACAATTAAAGTTGGTACTGACTGAACACCATATTGAAGTGCCATTTCTGGCCTTTCGTCAATATCAATAGTAATCATTGGGAGATTACCTAATCCGTTTACTACTTCGGTAAGCATTGGAGACAACGATTTGCATGGTCCGCACCAAGCAGCTTTAAAATACATTAAATTGATCATTGATCACTTGTGGCAGAGTCACTATCCACGTCTGCGGCATCAACCGCATCTACAGTGGCGTCATGTTGAACAGTGGCTGGTTGCCTTGGACAACCAGACAAAACTAAGCTGATTGCGAGAAGTCTGAGAATATATTTCATGATTATTTCCTATTATCCTATGAGGTTGTGTTCGCAAATCCACAATGGACTAACGAAGATTTGTGGTTGAAAGTGCATACATAAATACCAAATTTCGTTATGAATATTTTTTCTAGCCTCTACAACCCGAACTTCCGAATCATTCGGAAGTTCTACCCAAAGCTCTTTAGCGAGGCGTTTTGGGGATGGTAATTCAGTAGCGTCGAAAGTTATAGCAGTAGTTAGGACACGATGCAACGAAAAAGTGCGGGCGTTGTCGCCTGTATTGAATTTTGTCATAAAACCATCTTATTATATTTCTTTCGAGAAGTCAAAAACTCTTTTGGAATTCTAATTAGATGTGAACCTGCAACGCAAAGGAAATACTATGGATAAAAATCTAAAAATGCTCATGGAGCATATTGAGCTAAATAAACAAAGCATCATAAATGAAGCTGTTTTATACGAATGCCGTTTAATTTTAGAAGCAATGAAAGGCACAAACCTCGATAGTTTGCTGCAAGCTTCGCAGGCTTTAACAAAAGCTGTCGCACCAGTAAAGTCAAAAATTCCTTTACTAGCTGCCGTTGCTAAAAGCGTAGGAGATTTAGCGGCTGAAGTCGAAAGCGAAGAAGATGAACGCAGAGCCGCGCAGATTGTTGGCCATGCCACGGAACTTATGTTTCAATTAGATTCGGCTTTGAATTACATTTCTGTTAAACTAATTGATCTTTTCAAAGAAAAGCTTTATGCCGATACAAAAGACTTAGTTCCTTTATCGACTCTGATGTCCCCAAAACAAGTACAGGCCATTGCGGACAAAATTTCAAAAGAATTTTTCAGAAAAGAAAGTTCTTCTTTTCTGAGTAAAGTTCCTTTTATGAAAGGAAGCATGTCTAAAAAAGGATTTACTCCTAGCCAAGCAGCTTCGATCTCTCAATCGATTTTGAATCTAAATTTCTCGCAATTAGAAACTTTCATTTACGAAGCAGGTTTGGCCGGAACGATGGTCAACAGCATCAAAAACAAAACAACTGACATCGAGAGTGTTTCCAAGAGCCACCTTGGCGCTGCTTGGGACTTTGTTAAAAATTTCGGTGCTGGCGGCAAATCTTTCGGTGTTGGCGGAATTCGAGGCGAAAACGTCGAATTCGAAACCGATTAAACTATGACTTGATCTTTCTTGTGTTTGGGGTATACTGCCCCTATGGCACTCTCTTCTCAACTACAATCTGGCTCAGTGGTTCACTGTATACCCAATATTGGCAACAATGAACCCCTGGATTCCTTTCTTGAAACCATCAAAAACCAAAAAGAGCTTTGGGTAACTGTGATCAAAAAGCAGGATAATTTTTTATTAGTTAATCTAATGTTCGTAGACAAACCAATGGAGAAAATGTGGTTGAAACACGAAATTTTTGATCAACTCACTAAAAAAGGAAAGCTAAATTGTGTCTTGGAGCAACAAATTTTTAAGAAATCGTTTTTGATATCAACCCTCGAAGACCTTGCGGATTGCATTCTTCGATTTTGGAAAGATATTTTTTAATATAGGTCAATGGGATTGACGGATTATTAAGCGTGATTCCTCTAAGCATATAAGCTTTCAATTGTAGCTTAAGAAGCATTAACATTTTTGTCTGCGAAAAATAGAAATCCGGTAAATCAGGAACTAAATGTTCCTGATTTGTCGTATTGTTTTTCATTAAAGTTTTTGCATCATCGATGCTATACAAGGTTTTGTCGCCCAATAATTCAAAAATTGCCTCTACGCTTAAATGCTTCAACGCCAAATCAATGTAACTTTCTGATTTAGAAATTTTTTGCTCTATCTTGTCCAGCCAAGGCGCCATTGAAGCCGGACTGCCATAATAACATTCTTCTAGTGCCTCATCGCCAACATCGTAAATACCAAAAATCCAATGTTTTGATTTCAGTTTATTGATATGATTGAAACCAAAATCCCTCGCAGTTGAAACATTTTTTTTTGTTGTGGATTTTAATTCAAACTCAATCAATTTTCCATTGAATTCTAAAACCGCATCAGTTCCAATTCTAGATGCGATTTCTGGTAAACTTAAATCAAATAAACGAATTAGTTCTAATTCGCGCTTGTCATCTTGGATTGCCATATATTTTTAAGTAGCACACACAATGGCTTCTTCGCGATCTGCTCCGGTTGAAATAATTGAACACCGAGCACCCAAGCTTTCTTCTAAAAACTTAATGAAATTTTTCGCTTTTTGCGGCAACGATTTTTGATCTCGAATCCCGGCAGTCGAATCCCAGCCGGGAAAATAAGAATAAATCGGCTTAATTTCTTCAAGTTTTTTAGCGGAGGATGGGTACGAAATTAATTTGTAACCCTCTCCTCCGTATCCTGAGCAGACTGGGATTCTCTCTAGGCCATCTAGAACATCGAGTTTTGTGATGGCGAACTCAGTTATACCATTAACCATAAAAGCATGTTCCAAAGCGACCAAATCAAGCCACCCGCATTTACGCTTTCGTCCTGTCGTGGACCCATATTCGTGGCCCTTTTCTTGGATAAAATTTTCAAGCTCTGGTTCCATTTGAGAGGGGAAGGGTCCATTTCCTACGCGGGTCGTGTAAGCTTTGAATACACCAAGAACATCGGTGATTTTAGTGGGACCAATTCCTAGTCCCGTGCAGGCCCCGCCAGCGACCGTATTGCTAGAGGTGACAAACGGGTAGGTTCCGTGATCTACGTCAAGCATAGTAGCTTGAGCGCCCTCGCAAAGAACATGCTTGTCTTCGGCAATTGCGGTGTTTAGAATAACCGAAGTATTGGCGAGGTATTTTTCGAAACCTCTTGTGGCTGCTCTTCTTAGTTCGGGTTCTTCGCTTTGGGCGATATCGCAAGCACGAATGCCGACTCGCGAGATTTTGTCAGCGTAAGTAGGGCCAATTCCCTGTTTGGTGGAACCGATCTTTCCAGAGGGGTCATCAGCTTCCTTGTGTTTGGCCAGTGTAAGATGAGCGCGATCAGATACGAGGATTCTGCCAGCAAGATTTACTCCCCGTGTCACAAGACTTTCTACCTCATCCAAAAATTGATTTGGATCTAGTACGCAACCGTTTCCTATCACACAAATAACATTTGGATGTAATATGCCCGATGGAACGGAATGAAAAGCGTATTTCTCACCATTGACATAAACAACATGTCCGCTGTTTGCTCCGCCGTTAAAACGTGCTACATATGAAAAATTTGGCGTGATAAGGTCAACAATTCTGCCCTTGCCTTCATCACCAAAATCTGTCCCAACCACAATTTTTACAGTCATCGTTTGGCGCTCCCGGCCCAGGTATACCATAGCCAAAATGATTGTTCAAAGTGATTCATTTTTGTTTTTGATATTTTTGTCAAGAATTTCATGCAGCCTATCTTTGTTTTGCAGTTTTCCGACAATAGAAAAACCGCCAATAGCTTTTGTGGAGAATTCTTTCATGATTTTATCGGCGTCAGGATAACTGCTATCGATGAGAATCGATAGCTGCAAGTTTCTGCTGTGATTCAACCCAACACCACAGCCAAGAAACCATGAACGTTTTTCCAAAATTTCACTAAGTTTAATTTGGGCTTTGGTTAATTCCGTGATTTGTTCTTGAGTAAACATAGATTATTTCTCGTCTATGAACAATCTAACCACGCCATGGTGGTTACGACAAGCGAATTCAAACGAGCTTTCTATGAATTCCACAAAAATGAGCCTCGATGATTCTTCTATTTGGGCTTTTGTGGCCCCTATTGATCTTAAATACGATGCAACTGCATAGCAATCCGCATCACGTCGAACAGAAATAATCCCTTGCATCATACTCCTAGTTGATAAATTAAATCTTCTGCCACGAAATATATCGCCTCCCTAATATCGGAAAGATAGATGCTATCCTCCGAAAGAGATTCCAACCATATAATGTCAGATTCTCCCGCAAAATAATATATTTGTGCGAGCTTGTTGGAATTAGGAAGATCTAAAAGTTTTGGAAAAGTTCCAACAACCCGAGTGATTCTTGCAAGCGACATGAAGTTAACTAGCAGGATATCCCAAGAACCATCAAACACCCTAACGTAGTATTGACTTGGGTGCTGTGGCCGATTTCTGAGCTAAGTGGTATTGGCAATGTTTGCCGACGAGCAACGGAATAATCGAGACTAAATGGCTCATTTAAGACTGTACAAAATGGATATATGGCAAGCCACGTTTGAGAGAATATGGAATATTTTTTTGTCTGGATAGCTAACATGAATTGCACCGCTGAAGATAATAACTAGCCTTTTTGTCGAGATTTTTCAACCAAGCAATTGTTACACTTCTATCGCAATTAACTAAGTAAAAATTGCCATTTGATGATTTCTTAATTTCAGAAACACAAGTATGACTACTTTGATTTTCAATCAAATAAGTCTCGTGAAAATTTAAATGCGTGATAAGAGCTAGCATACCCAGGAAAGTATATCGCTTTCTTCAATCAGCCAACCAACTGCGAGCCCATAAGGCGCCTCGGAATCAGTGATAATGTAAGCTGGGGCTTTGGGTTCGCCGTAGGCGGTAATGGAACTGATGACACCATTCCTTGTTCCTCGGGAGGTTTTGAATTCCACACGTTGTTTAAGCCCAAATTGAAATGCCATGTTATCCCCATCATTAAAGTTCTAAACTTATACGTTTCTAAAAACAACTCTGCTGTTTCCACCATTCTGGCTTCGCTTCGTGACCAATTATCAGCCACGCAATGACCAGAATGGTATCTTCCCAGAACGACGGCAACCGGACTGTTTTTGCCGCACGCTAACTGTGCGGAACGTATAGCATTGAGTGAGATTTGTGTCAATGTCCACAGGTCTTTTCCCCTAGTATTGACGGCACTTAGACCATATGGAATGCTACGAGGAGTGCCAAAATTGGTTTCAAAAAAACTAACAACAATCATCTCACTTTGTTCTCGTGGATTATCAGTGGCACTACTGATAAGATAAGCCAAAGGCGCAATTCTTTGCACAGGCAATCTTGGAGATATGCTGTGCATCAAAAACACCAAAGACAAAAATAAGCTTTTAATATAAATCATATTTACACCTTATGTTCCTTTTGAAAGGTGTAGTAGGTCTGACGCGCCGTGCCAAACTAAAATTGTAAAATAAATTATATTTATTTGGGTTTGGTTGTGGGATATACCCAAGAAAAATCATAAGGATCGAATGCGGGTTTTCGCATTAAGCCCTCATATTGCTCCATTGCCTCTTTGTACTGAGGGCTTCTGGCTTGCGGCGATCCGCTGTTGTTAAAACTATTTTGTCCGAAGTAAATACTTGGATTTCTTCTGTCTATACCTGTAACATTTACAACTGTGCGACTAGAATGTCCTGTTTGTGCCAAAAGTGCTTTAGCCATTTCGTAACCGCTGACAGAATTTTTGCCAGCCGCCAAATCAACTAACCATACACCAATAGCGAGGGCCATTACCAAATCGTCATTCTTGCCTTTGGAAGCTAGGGCTTTTTTGCCATTATAAATAAATGTCTCAAACTCTCTTGCGAGTCTGGACGAGTATGTTTTTAGAATTTTGTTGCGGATTAAACTATCGAGTTTTTCCAGCATGAGTGGACGATCAAGGTGCGTTGTATATCCACACATTGCGTCGTCATCATTAATAGGCAAGCCTTGCAAAGATTCTTTGGGATATTTCTCGTAGTATAAATTAGGATAACCGCTCTTCTTTAATTCTACACCACAAGCATAGCCATAAGTGTTGAGTTCTTGACAAATAAGCGCCATGTTATATTCGGTTCCGATTTCAATGAGTGGTTCATGGAATTTCTCTGGGGCAATTTTGCCCTGGTATTCTGCTACTACTTCACACTCATTTACATCAATAACTTGAAAAGTTGAGTAATCTTTGGCATCACCACGGCTAACATCGGCACTGATGAAATATCTGTGCTCAGGGGTGGGGTGTTTCCATACCCAAATGTCCTTGGTATAACCTTTCATTTCGCTAGGTGGACGAACGTTATCCTTAACCCATTGGATGTCTCCCGCGGCCATATAGGTATCACCGGAAGACTGAAAATCGCACAAATGCTCTTGGGCCAAATCTTTGGCCGACATATTTGCAGCTTGAGAGGCAAGCCAGTCAGGTCCGTGTTCAGGATGCACGTCCCACGGCAACTTAATTGGATTGAACTCGTTCTTCTTTGCCTCGGCAGATACCCAAGTGTCGTAGAAAACACCAGAAGTACCCTTCGGAGAGCTAATCAAAATAGCGCGTCCACCCGTGTTACTTCCTAGAATACCATTTTGCAAAAATGAGTGCGTTCCGGGTACGGTAAAATCGTAAGTTTTATTGACTGATTTTTCGATAAATTTTATTTCATCCCAAAAAAAATCACCTTCTAATTCGTTCAAAAATTCATGATCTTTGGTAAAAAAAGTTGGCAAAAATTGTTTTAGTTTTTTGATGAAAGTAGGGCTGACAGTTTTTAGTCTGTCTGTAGTAAATTTATCAATTCTCAGCCCCTTGAAACGCAATGCCCTACCGGACATTCCAATTTTTTCAATTATTTCTGATAGTTTTTTAGAAAAAATACTAACAGGAATATTAAAAGACTTTTCATCATTTTGTTTAAATTTTTCCGAAAATAATTTTAAACTATTTTGTTTTCTTTTGATGCGAAAACCAATTTGATCATAAAAATTTTTGTATTCAGATCGTGGAATATGCAAATTCCATGATTTTTTTAGGGACTGTAATTGCTTGCCACCGAGCGTTAAACGTCCATTTTTTTGTTCACGTTGCCAGATTTTATCTCTGTTGTTTTTTGCAATACTAGACACTATTCCAAAATTACATAAAAGCAACTGAATTTCTAGTAGTAGTTTGTGACTTGCGCTGTTTAATATGATCGATTTGGATGAAACAGACCCACTTCCATCGTATAATCCACTTAAATAAGCAGAAATATTTGCTTTTGGTTGACTCCAAATCGAGGTTGGTATAATTTTTTCATCGCATTTATGCGATGAAACTACACCAACTTTTGAAAAAAGATCGACCAACTCTACTGAACAGCAAATTAACTTTATAGTGTTTTTTTGGGGGTGGAAATTTTTCACCACAGCATTGTCAAGGTAAACTTTTCTGAACTCTTCGTCAGGACTAGAAACAATAATTGAGTTATATTTTCCGTCTGATTTTTGTTGATACCCTTCTGTAGTATAACCACCCAGCATGTAAGCAAAATTTGGCGTCATACGTTTGACGGTGGGATGGTTTTTAATTGAATCATCTTTGGAAAATATTTGCATATTTTTCTGGATGCGTAGGTAGTCTCCGACTTTTAATTCTTTAGCCGGGGACATGCGCCCTCCGTCATCGCAGAGTTTATAGAGCGGGTGATTACGGGTCACCTCTAGCTCAAATCCTTTTTTTGTTGTAATTTTTAGGGTGTTACTTTCCGGGGAAACATATCCGTGAGAAAGTGGTTCTAATCCGTTTTTCCCGAAAACGTCACCTTTTAAAGAAAAATAATCCCCAATTTTAAAATCTTTACAAAATTCCTGGATTTCTTTAAATCCATTCGGAGTTAGGACTTTAGTATCGCCCACGACACAAGATAACGTTGGGAAAATACCTTTATAGATTTCTTCAAATCCCTCAATGAATGCAGCTTCATCGACGATAAGCATGGTAAGAGCCTCAGAACGACCAGCATCTTCTGTAGTAGGAATAGCTTTAACTTGCGAGCCGTTACTAAATTGAAGATGTTTTTTGCTTTCAGCCGTAACTTTTGCAAGTACAAGCCAAGGCGGGAGGGAGTCTTTCATGAACTTCACTTTTTTCATGAAATTCTGCGCCACGTCCAATTTGGTAGCCAAAATAAGGATAGATTTGTCTTTGTGAAAAATCGCCAGCCATAAACAATAGGCAGCTACAAGCGTGGATAAACCAAGCTGACGAGCTTTTAGAACGATGTTAAAACGATAAGCGATAAAATCAGCAATGCAATCATCTTGATATTTGTAAGTATCAAATTTGATTTTGCCGCGAGTAGGATGTTGGATGTAAACGTAATTTTGAATAAAGTGGATTGGATTTTTGCCACATTTAATAATTTCTTCTAATATTTGTTGTCGTGTAGGAGAGCTAGCCATAAAATCATTATTTCATTTTTACCATACAAGTTAAACGATAAATGCAGGTACGTTTTGGATTTCCGTAAGACCCTTGAAGTAGCTCAATGTCTTCTTTTTCGCTGTCTATTTTGAAAGAAATCTCTTTGTCTGTTGCGTCTAAATAGTCTTCTTTAACAACATCAAGGGCATTTTTGATTGCTTCTAAGCCTTCTTTGTGGAATTTGCCTTTGACGGCGTTCGGACTTACGCCGATGAAATTGCCCACGCTGGTATAAGCTACTTGCATGATAGCGTCACCAACGATCTTCATTTTTACTGAATAACCGGAATTTTTCCGTGACGGTGTACCAAAAGAACTATCAATAATATCTGATAGGGTTTTGTAGCGTTCATAATCCTTAATTTCTCTCTCATCGAATTCTTCATCAGTAGGTGCGAGAGTCTCTTCTTCATTTTTTGGTTTTGTCATAGGGGTTTCCTGTTATGTAAATAGGATGGGTTTCAGAATTGTAGATTTGCGTGCTTCAAGAACTTCTTGTATTTTTTCTTTCGTTGGGCGCCATCCGTTTTCCCAATCATAAAATTCCGAGTCGGCCCATTCTAAAGCGCACCAATGACAGCATTCGTGTTTTCTAAAAGATAAGCCATCTTCCAAAGTTCGCATTGGAGTATTGCAAACACCGCAAAACAAAGGAACTATGATTCCTTTTAGTTTAATTACCACCAATTTTCCTTCATGCAGAATTTTTATTTCTCGATTTGCATCAAGAGTTTGCCACGTTTCTGGCATTATAATTCAACTTTCTGTAAAGTAACGATCTCAACCCAGCCTGTAACAAGTTCGCCTAGCTCGTTAGTAACAATCACCTTTGCTCTTGATTTTATCTGGTTTTTTTTTGATTTTGAAAATTCTCCAAGATATAAAGCAAAACACTTCCCGCAGAATACCTTGGTAAGTAATTTTGACCTGTCATTTGGTTTTGGCGTGCCGTAAATGCTTATCTTCATAGTATCATCTGGATGATTTACTTGATTAACAATCATTGGATAATCAACTTTGAGTAGATCTCCAAATTTAACATTCTCCAAAAAATCAGCAGCGACCATGTAAGTTATGCCCATGTTAAATTATTTCAATGTGTGATTCTGTTTCTGTGCTTTGAATATCGAGAATAGTATCAACAGACTCTTTTATTTGATCCAAATGCGAAATCAACAGAATTGTTTTGAAATGATTCTTTAGTGATTGGATTAACTCGACGCATTTTGGCAGACTAAATGCGTCCAAGCCATCAAAACTTTCGTCGGTAATGAAAATATCTGGCTTTGGAAGTGTTGATAAATTCAACAAAGCCACACGAAGTGCCAAAGAGCTCATTGTCTTTTCCATGCCACTAGCAAGTTCGATGATTCTCTTGGAATTAGAATCCTCGATGTAAACATCGAGATTGTTAGAAGATGCATCGGCGTCTAAAATAACTTTAAAATCTACAACACCGGACAGGATTTTTTCTAATTCTGCATTGATCGCGGGAAGCTGTGACTTAAGGATCATGGCAGGTATTCCAGTTTTAGAAAAAACTGTTAAGATCAACTCGTAAAGTCGCAATTGCCTAAGCAGGCTTTTGTATTCTTCTTGCTCTTGTTCGATATTTTCAATTTCAGTCGTCAGAACGCCAATTTTGTGAGCCGCCAGCAACCGGCGTTTGTCGTGCTCATTAATTTTGTTCTGGTATTCTGTGAGCGACTCAGAAAGCTTTCTGCCTTTTTGTACCTCCAAATCATCACTCGTGCCATTGTAACGGGCCTCTAACTCATCGAATACAAATTGCTCGCGCGCTAAATCTTTTTGTAAACCTTCCGCGTTGCGACTCAAATGGTTTAAATCATTTTTCTTTGTAGAGATCTCGCCTTCTAGCACAATCTCTTTATGAAGTAGAGCTTCGTATTTTTCAATTTTCTCCTCAAGATTATCTTGTTTCACAATATCAAATTCTTGGCGTGCTGTGTTGAGTTCGGAAAGAATTTTTTGAATTTTCTCTTTTTGCCCAGGTAATAAATTTTTATCGCGGTGAGCGTCGCTGATATACCGGCAGGTAGGAAACGAGTCTCCACAAGGAACGAGTGTTAATTTATAAACAGTTTTTTCTTGGTTGTTGAGGGTCGCCAACTCCGACTCATACTGATGTTTTAATGTGACTAAAACCATATGTAGTTTTTGTTGGCTGGCTAAACGCTTTTTGTATTCTTCGATGTGCTTCTCTTGCTTGCTTTTTTTGAAGTTTTCCAAAATAAGAGTTTGCTTTTTAATGAAATCTTCAACTTTGCCAATATTTTCTTGGGTCAACTTAATCTCTTGGAAAATTCTATCCACGCTTCGTTTTTGGCGAGATAATTGCTCCTCCGTAACAAGAGAATGAGTGTTGTGTGCAATAATAGCAAAAGCGATTTTTAGCTCTTCGACTTCTTTTCTAAAATTAAATAGGCTTATTTCCAAGCTTTCAATCTCGGTTTCAAACTCAATTTTTGAAACACATTTAGAAGACAACACAGTTTGCCAATCAAACTGAGAATATTTCTTCAATTTGGAATTAAGAATTTGGCAATCTTCTTTTGCATAACTGTGAAGTTTTTCAAAAATATCTAATTCTAGAAAACGCGAAAGAATTTGACGCCGCGCGGTTGATCCTTCTTGAATAAATCGATTAAGGCCGCCTTGGCTCGATAGTGCCGTCATCATAAAATCGTCAGCGGTGCCAATGAGTTTGCGAATTTCTTTTTCAGTGTCCCCGCGCTGCTCGCCATTAAGCTCAAAATACTCCGGGGGCTTCTCTGGGTCGATTGATGGCTCTAGTTTGAACAAATTAAGATGCGTGACTGACTTATCCTCCTCCAGAGCGGCTTTTTGCATCGCAGCTTTACTCCGTTTGCCACCTGGGGTCTGCTTAACAGTTTGTCTTTCAATACGATAATCCGCCCCTGCCACGCTGAAATCAATCGAGACTTTACAGCTTTTCTTTTGTCGATTAACAACGTGAGCATTCTTCATAGGTCCACGGTCGGTAGAATTATAAAGCCCGTACATTATTGCGCCAACAATGCTTGATTTACCCATCCTGTTATTGGCAAACAAGCCAACCACGCCAGATAGATTTTCGAAATTGATGATGTTGTTTTCATTGTAACGAAAGACATTATCAAACCTCAATGCTTTGAGTTTCCAAAAAACGTTACGAAGAGTTGACTCTGCTTCGCCCTCCTGGGCGTTATAGCGCTGTAAGTATGAATCGACCAAGGGTTTAACGTCTTCGCTATCAGAGAGCTCTGAATAGGCTTCTAGAGAGTCTTTGTTTTTCTCTTTGAACTCTGCGAACAGTTTTATAATTCCGTCAATATCGTTTTTGATGTTTGATTTAGTAATCACGGCGCCGTCAGCGCCGACAGAAAGAATATCCGTGTTATGGGCCTTGAGATCAAATTTGATCCTCACTTCTTCAACACCATGAACTGTTTTAAGTTCATTGTGCAAATGAGCAATTTCTAATTGGGAAATGGACTCTTTGGCCAGAATTCTAAATCTAGAACCTGGGTGGATGTGTTCAATCTGGGCAAGAGTGTCCCGAACATCGCCCTTCCAATCGATTGTTACGAAAGGATAGCGGTTCTCAAGTGCGTGAAATTTCACATCAAAATCATCGCGAGTTTTGATGTCCCAAATCAGGAAGCCTTTTTTAACTGCCTCTGCGTAATTTTGTTGGATTAGAGATCCTGGGTAAGCAATCCAAGGCGCTTGCTTGTGGTTGGCATTTTTTCTCATTGCAAGAGATTGCATTTTATGGATATCGCCCAAAAGTGCAAAATCGTAACCATTAAAAAAATCCATAGAAACATCGCCGTGTGGGCTGGCCCACTCATTTTCGTATTTGCAGCCAAGTACGCTGCCATGGAAGGCCGCGATGTTTAGACTGCCAGGGATAGGAGACACTGTTTTCCAACCTTCTTCGTCGGTGCAAGAGAAGACGCAAAGATTTATCTTATTTTCTAGTGGATAAACACCACTTTTTTTGTAAAGACAGATTTTTTTGTTGTTCATCGCAGTTAGAATTGGCGATATGACATCTTGGCGATCGGAATTTGTCAAATTGGCATCATGATTGCCAAGAATCATATGAAGAGGGGCTATTTGGGCTAAACCATCAAACAACCAAACAAGTAGCTCAATTCCTTCTGGCGTGATGCCCTGGGTTTTCGTGTGCCAAATATCCCCTCCAAGAAAGATGAAGTCAGGTTGTTCTGTGCGGAGAATTTGAAACGTCTCTTCAAAAGACTCGCGATATTCTTTATGGCGAGAAATGCCGCGAATGTGAATGTCTGCTAAGTGTGCAATTTTCATTTATGTCACCAAGTATTTTCTTTGTGTTGAAATGAAAATACTTGGAATACAGTGATTTGTGCATGGTTTTAGAACATGGAATTTATCTTGGCCAGCAAAGACCACTCTGGAGACCAGAGTAAAGCTTTTTTCTTTGCAGAAAGAAATTCTTTTTTTGACATTTCACCAACATCTTTGAACTGTTTCGGGATGTTCAGAATCCTTGTAGGAATGTTGTAATAACTAAACATCCTGCCCAGCTTATTCGTTTTATGCTCCATGTCATTATCCAGCGCCAATAATATTGGTGTTCCATGATACATGATTTTGGAATACAGCTTTGAGTCTTGGGAGAAATTGGAACCCAAAATACAAGTCACGTTGTCATCGCATTTTATCAAATCAAATGGACCTTCTGTTATGGTCAACTCTTTAGACCAATCAATTTTGCTCTCATTGAAAACAATATTCAATTTAGAGAAAAACGACTCTTTGCCCTCATCGCAGTCAATGTATTTTTTTTTGTAAAAATGGCTATACGAACGACCTGTGTAATAGTTTAAATTGCCTATTTCATCAAACGATGGAATAATAATTCTTCGTTGTTGGTTTTCGTCACTTGGCGCTACTCCGAATTTATAATACCACAAATCTCGATAAGTTGCTCCGCGAGATTCGAGGTAGCGCAAAGCCTCTTGTATTTCCGGGCGTGGATTCTCTATGTGCTCCGCTAGTAAGTGAAAATCATCTGGAAGCTTTAGGGCCTCTTTGGGTTTTATGGTTGTGTCTTTATTGTCCCCAAAATTACTGCCATCAATTTCTTTGTAAAACCTTAAACGAAACTCGTTGACTGCGTGCGGATAAAACCTGCGCAAAATTGGAAGTAAATTTCTTCCTTTTTCACCGCAAACCCAACACTTAACAAATCCCTCTGGGATTTTTATCGCTAATTTTTCTTTAATAGTAGCTTTGCCGAGTTTTTTATTTTCTTCTTTACAAAAAGGGCATACAGTATTGTAATTAAGGTTATTTGTGCCGCCTGTAACACTTCCTCCACCAAAAACGTTATCCAAAAAATCAATTAAACTGCCATCTGTATAAAATGATCCCATTATTTTCTTTTTTCAACTAGAAAACTAGGGATTTGGCTATCGGTGTAGAGTGTCGCCATGGGGCGACTAGAGCATAGGAGGGAAAGATCAGAAAAGATTAAACATCTTTAGAGTCAACATATTCAATCTTTGTCTTGCCGCCGTGGCTGTGAACGTGCTCCAAAGCACAAATATTAGGATAGAAACACATACTTCCAAACGGAGTCAGCCAAATCAAAGCTACAACCCCGGTATCAAACTCAACGCCTTCTGCGACACGTCCTGTACCGGACACACCACTAGCATCTTCGGTTCGATTAAAATAAAAACGCCTCATACGACTTCAATATTTCCTGTTCTTTGTTGACGAACAGCCAACAAGGTATAGTCTCTTTCTTCGGTTGTCCATCGTCTTAAGTAGCATAAATTAAACCAAAGCTTATATGTATTTATGGTATTTTTCAAGTTCTGTCTGGAAGGTTCCGCTTTTGTTTCCGTTTTCGTCTCTGTGTCTCAGCAAGAAGTAGAGAGTCTCAAACTTTGAGTCGTGCTTAAATTGTTCCAAATAAGGCAAAAATTTTTCAGCCAAGGCTTGCGAAGCTCGGTCAGCTAAAACAATAAATCCATCAATGTGTTTTTCTTTAGCAAGGAGATGAGTTAAATTTTTATGAACAATTGATTGTTTGGCATATCTGTATGCATCACATCTTATTTTAAGATCTTGTGAATCAAAAAAAAGAATAATTTTTTCGGGGTATTTCTCGCCAATGGCAGAAAGGGCTGACCTACGAAATGTGGAATCAATTTGCGGAGTTATAAATTTGTTTATTGCCTGAAACGAAGCGTGGGATATGGCATATGATTTCATTCTGTCATTTGAATAAGGATCAGCCAGGAGTTTATCAACAACATTCTGAGGAGTGTTTTCAAACCCAGTATTACTCAATGTTTGGCTAGCACCCACCACAATATCGTGTAATTTTGTTTTTAGCAACGGATTTTTTATGACGAGTTGCTGAGAAATAATTTTTGGATTGAAAAAAACCGCTTGGGCTTCAATATCATTCGTTATAAACGACTCGCCCCTGTCTATAAACCCATTAATGCCACATGCCATAAACGCTTTTCTTTTTTGGAAAGGAGTCAATGTACTTGAGTTGACAAAAATATATAGTTTTTTTATGTTTGTATTCGGGTATCCCGAAACATCATTATTTTTAAATATAAAATTGGGAAATTGACGGACGATATCAATTTTCGCTGCGTAATCTTCGTCTGAAATATCTTCTGACAGATCAAAAATTTGATTCGTTTCTGTTATTGAAAAAAGAATTAGGTATTTAAAATCGCTTCCGAAAGAGAAGTCATCATTCATTAAAGCTTCGTAACCGGACTCATTTAGCGGATAACTATAAACACCGGCAGGAGTAATACTCCAATGGTACTGTGGGTTAACCCCAAGTTTGTTGATGTTTGTGAAATGGAGAAACGTTGTGGGGCTAATCCATTTTTTGATCTGTTCAAAAGGATCTTCCAAAACAACTCCTTCGCGTTTATAGCGATTGAGTTCTTGGAGAATAAATTTTTGTAATTGATTTTGGCTCATGCTTGACACTCCTGAAAATCATCTAAATTTTTGCAATTCTGCCATGAAAATACCATCACCTTCTTTTCTATCCTCTAGGGCAAAATATAAATCTTGCCACCTGTTTCTATCTTTTAACTCTGGAAACAAAGGCACTAATTCATCCAGCAGTTGACTGTCAACCCTATTGACTGCCTCTGCTAAAAGCAAGTTAAGATCTTCGAAAGCTATGATTTTACTGAACTCTTTATTAAGAATTTTAATATCAATTCTTCGATAAAGAGTCATTCGAAACTCTCGATTGCTGCGGTAAAAATAGGGAATAGCTTTCTCAGGAAATCTTAATGTAAGTTGTTCAAAAGCTTTTAATTTTAAACCCCCTGAGAGATGATTTTTTGGTTCAAAATGAATAAATTTAACCAAAGCATGTTCCGAAGCATAACGGAAATTTGCTTCTTTCTGATAATCATCAGCAAAAGGATCGTTAATAATTTTGTCATTAATGTTTTGCGGAAGATTTTTTCTTGTATTTGAACTGAGTGCGCTGTTGTCGGCGATTGCTTGGTACAATTTTTCTTTTAATAAAGGATTTTTCATCACTTGCTGAATTTCTATTTTTGAAATGTTGAAAAAAACCGCTTGGGCAGCGATGTCATTTGTTATAAACGATTCACCTCGATCGATTAAACCATCAATTTCGCAAGCTAAAAAAATTTTTCTTTTTTGTAAAGGTCGTAAAGAACTGTTTTGAACTAATTGAAAAAACGTTTGCAAATTAGTCACCGGATTTCGGCCTCCTTCGTCCAAATAATGAAAATTGATTAAATTACGCGCGACCATTATTTTTCTTTCAAGTTCGTCATCTGTGATATCGTCTATTTCAAAATCATAAATTTTATCATCAGTTATTTTGCGAAATAAAATAAGGTACTTATAATCACTCGCATAATCAATTCTGTCTTCCGCGAGTTCATTAAATATTTTTTGCTCTAAAGGGTAGCTGTATATCCCCGCTGGCGTGTGATGCTGATATTGAGGGTTAATCCCTAGTTTGTTGATGTTTGTGAAATGTAAAAAATAGTCCGGGCCTATGAATTTTTCAATATACTTTATTGGATCTTCCAAAACAACTCCTTCGCGTTTATGGCGATTGAGTTCTTGGAGAATAAATTTTTGTAATTGATTTTGGCTCATGCTCTATAAATAGTACATCCAGCCTTACAGATAACCCAGGAATCTGCCATGTCATAAGCCTCTTCCTCAAAAGCTGTCGTACCTTTGTTGGGGCCGCTTTTTAATACCTTGGTCGGCCAACTCCATTGAACTTTGGCAGCCACTTGCTCCAATACTTGTTTTTTGGTGTCGTTTTTCACGCCTTTTTTCTTCAAGACTTTGATTCCAATCCTAGATCTTGCTGTGTTGACATTGAGAAATACAGGATTGATTCCAAACAAATTTCTTATTAAAAACGATACCATCGCGTTGAATTGTGCCAACTTCACAATAACATCAGCAGAGCTAGCGCCCGCCTTGAAATTTTTCAATGATTCTTCGACATAGATGGATGCGACATTCCAACCGGCCATTTTCCAGAACAAAGCAAGCTCGGTCATTTTTATTTTAACATCATCCACTTTTTCCCAAATATCAGTATAGTCTTTACTTGGGAGATTTATGGAAGACATCGCAAGAGTCTCTCCGGTGTCTTTGTTTTGTAGGCAATATCCAACGTGTGTTGTGGAAATATCCGCAGCCAGCGCACAATCTATCATTTTAATCCTTTGCTACATATAGCTAATTTACAACCAAGTTATTTTAACAGACCCAAAAGAGAATCGATAGTGCTGCGTGCTCTTAGAAGAGTTGTTCGGAGGTATATTTGCCCAACCGATGCAGCATTTTTTTGCTGCATGAAATGCCTAAGAGAAACTAAAACCCCGTGAGCGTTCACATATACATTATTACTAGACATGAGTTTGCGTGTTATTAATTTAATAACGCTATCGTAGTCAGAGGCATCCATACTTTGTAGAAATGAAATTAGCATCAAAATGATATCGAAAGCTTCCTGAATTGCTTCTTTTGATTTGTTTTCATCAAGATGCACTTTGAATTTTTTCATTTTTTGAATAATTTGTCGAACTTTCGGCGTAACTTTTACCTCTTCGGGTTCTATCGCGGCCTTGGTTGGTTCAATGGCTGGAATGGCAAACATATCCGTGTTGTCTTTCAAATAATCTACAAAACTTTGAAGTTCAACTTCTTGAATTTTGCTATCAGCCTCTAGAGTTGCAGTACGAACCTCACGTTTTGAAACAAGTACATCTTTAATGCCCCTCTCGATGCCTTCCTCGGCGCACAAATAATAAACGTAGACATTATTCTTTTGTCCGATGCGATGGGTTCTAGCAGTGCGTTGGTCGAGCTTGGCAGGATTCCATGGAAGATCGAAGTGGACCACATAACTTGCGAATTGCAAATTCAGCCCAATGCCCCCGGCATCCGTTGAGAGAAAAACCATTTTGTGATTTTGGGTTTTGAATGACTCAATGATATCTGGTCTTTTCTTGGTAGGAATGCCTCCGTGAAGCATCACATAATCAATGCCAATGTTTTTTAACATAGCAGCGATGATGTTAAGCTGTTCTATCCACTCCGAAAAAACGACAAGCTTCTTGCCTTCTGTGATGCACACGTCAGATACAATCGTTTGAAGTTCGTCCAATTTTGGTGAATCACTAGTGGCATCTGGATTATCCGGTTCACAAAGCATTAACGAGTTGCAAGCTTGGCGGGCTTTTAGCAGATAACCCGCGAGGATTTGTTGTTCGCCACGAGTTAAACCCTTGCCGCTAGCCTTTGCGAATAATTTCGCCGCCTCTTTTCGATAAAATTCTTCTCTTTCGCTCTGCGCCTCTGACATAGGAACATAAATCGTCTCTTCTGTTAAAGGTGGAAGTTGGCTTAAAATTTCCGCTCTATTCTTGGAAAAAACGACGGGTTTAATCCGCTCTCTAAGTAGATCCAAGTGCTTGCAGCCATCAATTCTTCCAGTTTCCGTTTGAGAATGGAAATCAAAATTGAATTTCCACAAAGGACCGAAAACATCTTCGTCAATTAGTTGCATAATAGAATAAAGATCATCTAAACGATTTTCAATTGGCGTTCCTGTCAAAGCAAAGAAGAATTTATTTGGTATTCGACGAATTATCTCGCCGGTTTTTGAGCGGAAGTTCTTTATTTTTTGAGCTTCGTCCAAAATAACAATATCTGTGTTAATGTTGTAAGCTAAGTCTGGGTTGCGTAGCAAAAGTTCGTAATTTACTATTTTGTATTGGATATCTTTTGTTGGCTTGGAACTGAAGGGCTTAAGTTCTTCGGCTTTATGCACAATTTCAGATTTACTGCCGACAAATATTTTGATCTCGTTTGCCCATTGCTGCTTAAGAGAAGCAGGAACAACCAATAAAACACGAAAGATTTTATCGGTCGTTTTTAGAATTTCGCATACCGCAAGAACGCTCGCGGTCTTTCCGCCGCCCATGCGCAAAGCCAACAAGGATCTGCCAGAAGCCGTCATATATTTTACTGCATCTTGCTGATAAGGAAACAACGGCTTTGTCAAAACATCAATTTTAATTTTATCGCCAGCTATCAAACGTTCTATTTTTGCTTTGCGAGCTAAATTAGCATTTCTTTCCTTGGTTTTCTCTAATAAACTCGCAGAAGCACTTGACGCCCTAAGAGTTTTTTCATCGTATTTAACGATTTCTCCGTTTTGAATTTTAACGCTTTGATGTTTTCCAATTAATACATTTTTGCCATCAATAATTGTGATATAATCTGCAATAGGCTGTGTGTTTTTGTATGCAACTAATAGTTTTAATTCATTTAGTGCCAAATAAACTGCCTCCAAATGCTTACAAGTTCCGAGTAGGTTTTGAGAAAAATCCTTGCAAGTGCAAGTATCGTGGTTTTTTTTATTGTTGAAAATGTCAACGAAATACAGACCAGACGATATGCCCGAAATAACCTCATAAGTTCCAAAAACGCTTTGAGTAATATGGCTTATTTGGAAGTGCTCAGTCTTTGCCCGATACGCTCTCGCGGCTTTTTCGAAAGCAACGACTTTGTTAATATCTTTGTAGTCGCTACAAATTGGTCCTTTGATGTTAGATTTCGGCGTTAATTGGACAGTCATTCAAATGGTGTAGCATCATCAAGCCGAGATTTTAAAATGATTTTGTAGAATCTGCCGCTGAGTTGCCAAAAGACGAGATTTCATTAAATCTTTGTAGGTATTCCAGAATTTCTCAACAAACTCTGGCGAGTTTAATTTGTTTTGAGGCCCAAGCATGACCCCAGCCAGGACATACAAAAGCATGGGTTCGTTTTTGAGTAGTTCTCTAATTTTGGATTCAAACTCAGAACGACCAGTTTTCAATAAACTAATTAAAACGTGTTGTTTTGTTTTTTCACTAGAGCCCATAATTTTAGGCCAATATTTTTCTATGAATTTTGGTTCCAACGTGGCGCCAGCTTCCGGTGCTAAATGGGCAATCGTGGAAACAACCGGGTCTTCTCCTTTGCCGCACATCTCGTTTGAAGACGGATTTTGCAACGTGGTAATTTGTGTTAGAAAACTTTTGGAAAAATAAACAGCCTGCATGGGCTCTGAAGGATAAATGATCCCGTGCTCAGGAGAAATATCTACAACCCCTTGGTAGCCTAGTTGCATCAATATTTTGCGCCATAATTTGTAATCTTTATTACAAAACACCTCTAGAATTTCCCAATAAAGTTTTCCAGAAGGGTAGGAAGTGGCTAATCTGGCCGTTTCCTCTCTGGCTAGCACTACAATTCTTCGAAGAAGCTCCTCTGGTTTGTTAGCTAATCCAGCAAGAGAAGGTGGAAAATTGGGAATATATTGCATTCCCTCTGTTCTTAACCATTCCACCAAAAACTTTATCTCAGCAGGGCCTACTTGATCCAAAAACAAAGTCTCTTCGTCTCCGACGCTAGACTCTAATATGTGTACGCAAGGACGATCCGTGGCAAAAAATCTCTGTGGGTTCGATTGCAAAATTTCAAAAAATTTTGAGTTCAATACCCAAGCATAAATTCCGAAAGGTGTAGAGTGATTGTAGCGAGGATTAATGCCAACTTTGTTTAAATCACTAAAATGAACGTAATAATAAGGAGGCGCGTCTTTGATGTATTTTCCAAGATTTTCAAACCATTTTACCTGCCGAAAATTATCGCTACTATCTTTGTTTAATCGATTTTCTATAACTAAAGATATGTAAGATTTTAATTGTGTTTTCATAAGATGCCTTTAGTTTCAAGCTCTTTGCGAATTCTGGCAATCGTGGCATCTGTCCAAACTTCAAAAATGATGTTGTTTTTGTCGCACCAAGCTTTGCCAGCTAGTAATTTTTTGGCCGTCTTCAGTTCCGTTACTTTGTCTTTTCGCTTTACTTCAACTACTTTTTTCTGGCCATTAGCATATGTGATATAAAAATCAGGAATATATTTTCTAATTTTACCAGTTCTGATATTTGCTAAATATGGGATGTGAAAAGCTTCGTAAAGATATGAAGTCACACTTGCATCGTAATCCAATGACTTAAGAACAGAAAGCTCCCAACCAGAACGATATTTTATCGTCCCTGCGCATTTAGGGCTAATGTGTTCACCAGTAATATACCTACCTTTTCTGCGTCTTTTTTTTGGTTTAGCGGTGATAGTAGTTTTTTTGCGAGTAGCCATACCTCTAATTAGAGAAAGTTCAGTAATTGAGTTTGACGTGGAACATCATTTTATCACCAAATCTTTTGAGGAGAGGTTGAGCGAGGTTAGTTCGCGTGATGACGTTTAGATTCTCATCGTGGATATTGATGCCTGTAATGTACACATATCTTTGATCCGGGTTGCTGGGGCTGAAAGAAGCCGACAATGACGAATCGTAAGTAGCATTATGAGAAGCAATGAGGGCTTTTGACCTAGCCAAAAGATTGAACTTCAGCGTGTGAATATTTTGTACACCCTGGAAGTTAATCTCAAATTGATCCTTCCCGAAAAAAGGCAAATGCGGAGTTTTAATTACCACTATTCCTTCATTATAAAAAATATTCCCGATCGAATTCCAAGAAGCACAAAATGTTGATGCATCGGCTCGATAAAGATTACCACGTCCATCATCTTTGATAAGGATGTTCATCTTACCTTCGGACCCGCTGATAGCGATATCTCTTAGTGTAAAAGTGCCCGGTTTAATTTGGTTTCCATAAAACATGTTGCTGATATCGAAAAAAACTACTTGATTAGAAGTGTTATCACGAGTTCTTTGAAAAATCGTGAGAGTCTGAGAATTTTCAGAAACGTGTCTTAAATCATCTGGGGTGGCTGCTACGACGCCAGACAAAATTGCTCCGTCTTCTTCTGTCGCAGCGGGGTGAAAAGTGCTATCGGCTACTAGTTCTCTCAGAGATATCCATGACGGGTCTAAAGTGCCAAGATCATTTTTAAATCTTATGTGATTTGAGTGCGGCAATAAATCGTAATTTGGAAATACCAATCCATTATCACACGGCGCAATCAGCAAATTTCTTTTCACGCTAGAGCCAGTGGCGTAGAGATAATCATTTGCAGTAGTTGGAGTGGCTGCGTCAATCGAGATAACCGACCCAGTCAAACACCAATGACGCGGAGAAAATCCTTGCGCTAAATCAGTTGTGAAATTCTCAAGATTGATTTGGTGCCCACCAACACCGAAAGAAAATAATTTATTGAATGGTTCGGCCGTTCTTCCATCGACCGCACAAAAAGGTGTGAGTAAAATACCGCCTTGAGAAGAAGAAGCATCCCATGTTCTAATAGGAGATGTCTCTGAGAAGAAAGGGGGTAAATAGAAAATCAGCCCTTCGGATGTAGAATTGTCTACGCTGCTTGACGCAAAAGATAAGCGAGCAATGTCGTCGATGTATTTATCGAAAATCTTTAGTTCGTGGACTTCGGCATTCAATGGATGCCTCATTTGATGCCCAGCAGGAAATTCTTCGCCAGTAATCCCAGGCGCCATGTTAACGAAACCATCTCTAGCGGCAGGATCGGTCGATAAAAACAAACGCTGCGCAGAAACACCAGTATTTAGACCTTCGTAGTAATTTCCAACCACTAATACAGTGGGTTGTTCATCGGGATATGACAATCCATACGGGTAAACAGTTTCGAAAGGAATTACGAAAGGACCACACTCAACTTCATCGACGAGCATGGAGCCAGTTTTGTTATTTTTTGCTCCATCCCAACGAATAGAGACATGATGCCACGCATTTTTTGTTAAACTATTGTCATCAGACAAAAACACCAAATCATTCAGATTCGTGCCGGGTATAGCGACGCTCGGACTAATATCGGCGCTATGACTTAGTTGTAGTAGCAACCTAAAACCATCAGGAAATCCATTGGCATCTTTTGAAGAGCCAGTAATCAAGGATACAGCGTAGGTTGATGATAAATGGAATAACGTTCCGGCTTTAAAATTATCTCCTTCGGCATCGGTAGTTTGGCGAGGATTAATCCAAAAATCAAAACTAAATGATGTAGTAACCGCATAACAACCCAGTGGATATACAGAACTTGCTGAATTTGGGTATAAAAGCGCTGCTTCTTCCGGGAGTGCCGATGCAGTAAAAAAATTCAATGAATGGTAATTGTTGTACCCGAATTGAGCAGTTGGGTACTCAGTCCTGTAATACGGCATAAGAGTGTCAACAGTAACCAATTTCCGAAGAGTGTTGGAGTTGAGCCTGAAAGGCGGCTCAAACCGGATAATTTCTAATGTTTGTGAATTTCTCGCCGAAATCGATTGTCGCCCCGAAGCCTCTAGATAATCATTCATCACTGAATAGTTGTTGAATGGCGTGGTAGAGCCATTCAGATGCCCAATATTTAAAAAAGAATCTAGATTGTAATCTCCGTAAGTTCTATCAATAAAAGCTGGAATGGGGGATATGTCTTTTTCAGTGTCGGAGCGACGGGCGAACAGGTACAATTCACCTTCGATTCCTCCGGTGGAACTTGAAATATAGTTTCGGGTAGGATGAGTTTCTAAAGTGAAGAATTCCATCTCATCGGGACTAATAACTTGTATTGTCATTAATTTTTAGCCAACTTTGTTAATTCAGAATCCATTTTTTGTAAAGCTGCTTGAAGTTGCTTGGTGTACTTCATGTGTTTTTCAAGGACTTCTTTTGAGAAAGAAACCAATGAAGGCTGAATTTCTTCAAGGTGCTTCATTTTATTTTCTATTTTCGTCAAATGAAACATTCCCAAAACAAGAAATTGATCATAATCACTGATTTGATCAATAACTTTCTTGATTTTTCGTATTTCTGACGGATCTTTTTTTTTGATTACTTCTGTTTTTTTCTTCATAAAACCTTCAAAAGCAATAGAATCAATCTAGTAGATTAGATTTAAACTTACCAATCTAATCTAACTTGTAGCTGAAGATCTCTCGTGCTATCTTTCTGAACTGGCCGAGATAGCTTGGCAACCGCAAGTAAATTATTATTGGCATCGTAAAGACCGACAGACGTGATAAAAGTCAAGGATTGCTGAGACTCTTCTTGGCCTTCGTCGATGACGACAATTCTATTGTCGTCATCGACGAAGGTTGGGTTCGAAGAGTAGTTGAACTCATCAGCCGCCGCGCGGCATAAAATCAATGTTGAGTTGATGTTGGTTGCATTTTGAAAAACGATTGTTGCGTCATTGGCTTGATCTGAACCGCCGAAGCGGCTTACAGCAATGTGATCAACAATATCATCAATCGATCCAGAAACCAAGAATCTAGAGAATGGATACAAAACCCCGCCATTTTCAGTAGCAGCTACGGTGCCCGTAGCTTCGAAATACTCTTGCGAGCCTGCGATTGGGAATGTGGTTGAAACGCCTGTCCAAGCAGAGCCATTTCGAGTTGCGGGGGTGGCTACTCTCATTGCACTTACGATTCCATTTTGCCCTTGTTTGAAATCAATACAAGAACGCATGTCTAAAACAGCGACGCCTTGATCATAAAACATTAAACCAACAGGGCGATTTGTATTTGAAGAATCGACAATAGTACCAATTTGGCCACCAAACGAAATTTCTTTATTGCTAGCGGCTCCTACATCGGTGAAAATTGAAGGGCTTAACACTGTACCAGAGCGCGCAAGCGACCCACCTGAACCAGAGAAGTTCTCGCTTCCAGTCGGAAAGAACTTCATGGCAAAAGATTCTCTTTTAATTTGATCGCGATGAAACAAGCGTTTAAAGTTAATAAATAGAGCTTCGTTAATTGTGGTTGTTGTAGTGGAGGTTGTAGCCACAAATTGCGACTCAGCATCGCCTAAAAGGCGTTGTGCGAAAGTTTTATAAATGTCCATTTTTTCTCTCATCTGGACAGATTGCGAGAAAAACAAATATTTTCCACTAGTATCTATGCTTGCAGTTGATCCGCTAACAGCTAGAGAATTT
>Ga0105051_10001972_pt1 | contig 27072 bp, 22 predicted proteins | sample FRY02_FD_78383 | JGI IMG/M metagenome (GOLD analysis project Ga0105051, IMG submission 78383) | Freshwater microbial communities from Lake Fryxell liftoff mats and glacier meltwater in Antarctica - FRY-02 (megahit assembly) | ecosystem: Environmental > Aquatic > Freshwater > Ice > Glacier... | reverse complement strand
TGCTTTGAATGTTCCATTCACCCACTTTTTGCCCTTTGCTAAATTGTCCTATTTTTAAGGTGTCGCCTTTTACGTTCAGCCAAACGGCTTCGCCTTCAAGTAAATTGTTCTTCATTGTAAAATAACCTGAAACACTAGAAGTCATAGTTTTTGACTTTCCATCAGGAAGGAGCAAGGCAAATGTGTCAAAATATTGAACATATTTTCCATCTGGTAGTGAACCTAAGAAAGGAACAATATCTCTCTCTTTTGTATACCTAGTTTCCAACAAAGGGTATGGGTTTTTTCGAACTGCCTTTTTGAATTTAGAAGAAGATGTATACCTATTTTCACGATCATAACCGCGTGAATTTCTATCACCCTTCATCATTTGTTTGTATTTACGAAACTGCGATTTGGTCAATGTTTCGCCATAAGTCGCCTCAACCCATTTCTTTGTAAAAACATTTGTTCTATTACTTTTTCTATCCTTTTTAAAGGCGCGATAATAACTAGAATGAAAATTTGTTTCGGTTCTAAAAGGATAAACATTTATCTCAACACCATTAATTGTGTCTTTGTTGATTTTTTGTCCAAATGAAACATTAAAAGCAAGAAACACCCCTGCGATAGAAAGCTGTATAAGCTTGAAGTTAAAATTAATCATACGTGTAATATTCAAATTTTTCGAGTCCAACAATGACCTTTAAATTGCCAGCGTTATCTCTTGTTTTGGTTACTATAATTGGAAAGTGATTTTTCCCAAATTCAAATTGCGTTTTTGTAGTAGCTAGAAAATTCTTTTTCGAAAACGTGGAATCTGTGAAACCGTTACATTCGCCATTATTCAAATAGTGAAAAGTTCGCTCAATCAAGAACGGATACTCATCCCTAGTTATTGTTTTAGGTGAAAAGGATTTTTCGAAATAGGAGAAAAGTTGTACATTTTGCTCATTCACTGTGTTAAGAACTGAATATTTTTTAATCGGTTTTCTAAATGTTCCTAGCACGATTAAATCTGTTTTACTTGGATGGACAATTGAATCGACTGACAAAGGTCCCCAATATTTCTTGCGCAACATGCAATGCAGATGGTTTGTAGTTCCAATTTCCATAAAAGAGACGGATTTTTTACTTTGCTTCGTTTTCACATGTCGTTTGAAAAGTGGATCCAAAGAAACATCAGGTGCAGCCTTGTTTGAATTGATTTTCATCCATTGTTGCGCAGTAGCATATCCATAACTATCAGGTTGGGAAGTAAAAACCACATGGACCTCTCCTATAAATTCATCATCAAAAAAGTATCTGACCATCATTGAATCGATAAATCCTGAAAGATTAAAATAATAATCTCGAATTTCTTGAGGAGCATCACTTTTTGAATTGTCATCATTAACGGAAGACCCAATAATTTCCCTAGATATTTTGGAAATATGAGCTGTTCTAATTATCGAATCATTAAACCAAATAGGAAAGGAAGCATAATTTTCTGCATCTGTATACAGCAGGTTCATATTAAAAATAAAGGGTTTAGGATTGGTTTCAAGAATCGTCTTTTTCTTGCCTTCATTCGAAGTGCATCCAAGCAACAAACAAATTATTGAAACAAGTGTTATAGTGAAACGAGCCATAAAGTTGTTAAGGTAATAATTTTAGCTCACTCTCAAAGAAATATTTCATTTTTTAAGCCTAACAAATATCCGTATTTTTGTACTATGTTGGAAGAAAGACCTATAACAGATTGGCTACCCTTGACCAAAAAAGAAATGGAAAAAAGGGCTTGGGATGAACTAGATATTATTTTAATTTCTGGAGACGCTTATATCGACCATCCTTCTTTTGGTACTGCGGTGATTGGAAGGATCATGGAAGATGAGGGCTTTAAAGTTGGTATCATCGCACAGCCCAATTGGAAAGATGATTTAAGAGACTTCAAAAAGTTTGGTAAGCCAAAATATTTCTTCGGTGTTACTGCTGGATGTATGGATTCGATGGTGAATCACTACACTGCCAACAAACGTTTGCGGTCTACAGATGCATATACGCCCGGCGGTGAAGCTGGTTTCCGCCCTGATTATGCGACTTCTGTATATTCGAATATTTTAAAAGAACTTTATCCTGATGTACCTGTAATGATTGGTGGTATAGAAGCATCGTTGCGCCGGGTTAGTCATTACGATTATTGGAAAGACACACTGATGCCTTCCATTCTTGTAGATTCCAAAGCTGACATCTTAGTTTATGGTATGGGCGATCAACCACTCCGTGAAATGTTGCAATTATTGAAAAAAGGAGTGCCATTTAGTAATTTACAAACCATTAAACAAGTTGCTTTTGTACAAGAATCAATTACTGAACTGCCAAAAAATAAAAATTGGGAAACTGTTGAATTGGCCAGTCACGAAGAATGTTTATCAGACAAATTGAAATATGCTGCGAATTTTAAAATCGTAGAGGTAGAATCCAATAAATGGCAAGCAAATAGAATTATTCAAAAAGTTGGGAATCAAACTTTAGTGATTAACCCCCCTTATAAAACGATGACAGAGAACGAAATTGACCGTTCATTTGATTTGCCTTACACGCGATTACCTCATCCAAAATACAAGAAGAGGGGAGCAATTCCAGCTTATGATATGATAAAATTCTCTATCAATATGCACAGAGGATGTTTTGGCGGTTGTAGTTTTTGCACCATATCCGCACATCAAGGCAAATTCATTGCATCACGCAGCGAAAAATCAATATTGAATGAAGTAGAAGAAGTGGTCAAACACCCTGATTTCAAAGGTTATATTTCAGATTTAGGTGGACCTTCTGCAAACATGTACAAGATGAAAGGAAAAGATGAAGCAATTTGCGCTCGTTGTTCTTCACCATCTTGTATTCATCCAGTAATTTGCAGTAATCTGGATACTTCTCATAAACCAATGACTGAATTATACAAAAAGGTGGATGCTAACCCAAAAGTAAAAAAGGCTTTTGTTGGATCTGGCATTCGTTACGATTTATTGGTAGATGATTTCAATAAAAACAATGATGATGGGAACCACGATGAATACATTGAACAGGTGATCACTCGCCACGTCTCTGGTCGATTAAAAGTTGCCCCTGAACACACATCTGATGCCACATTGCGTGTAATGCGGAAACCTTCGTTTAAATATTTTCATAAGTTCAAAGAGAAATACGATAAGATTTCTGAAAAACACAACTTAAAACAGCAATTGATTCCATACTTCATTTCATCGCACCCTGGGTGTGAAGAAGAGGATATGGCAAATTTAGCTGCTGAGACAAAAGATATGGGCTTTCAGCTGGAGCAAGTGCAAGATTTCATGCCAACTCCAATGACTGTGGCAGAAGTAATTTATTACACTGGCGTTCACCCATACACACTTAAGCCAATCAAAACAGTTAAGACGAAAGAAGAAAAACAAAATCAAAACAAGTATTTCTTTTGGTATAAGCGTGAAAATCAAGCATGGATTAGGGATCGTTTAAATAAAGCAAAACGACCTGACTTAATCGATAAACTACTCGGAGATCAGCAAAAAAGTAACGAAAGAAACGTGCCTAAGTGGTTGGAAGGCAGAAGAAAAAAGTGATAATTAGTTAGAAACACTGCCCTCATTTACATATTTTTGTATCCTAAATTATACTACTATGCGCTTACTTTTCGCTTTTACCTTTTTGGCTGTGCAATTTTGTCAAGGACAAACATCTTTTAATTACCAAGAGGTTTATGAATCAAATCCAGTCGTTTCAAAGGGGCTTCTTGAAGCTGTCGCTCATACAAATACGCGATTCACAGTTATAAACCAAAACACACAAGCATCCTGTTCTGGAATGCCTTTACCTTTTGGTATTTTAGGATTGTTCGAAAATGGCGCTAATTACTTCAGAGAAAACGGGCACTTAGTCGCTCAACTAAGTGGAATTTCAATTCTTGAACAAAAGGATAATCCACAAGCCCAATTGCAGGCCTATGCAAAAGCATTTAGCATATTAATGCAATTGGAAATAGATGCTCATCCGCAAAAAAATGAAGAACAACATCTCTACACTGTATTGAGCGAATTATCTGAAATTCCGACCGCTGGCGTAGTGAATCGTTTTGCATTAGATGCCCAAGTTCTTGAAATTGTCCGTTTTTTAAATGACTCAGAGATGGCTCAACTCTATCAATTCGATGCACATAATTATAATTTTGCAAAAATTTTTGGCGAGAGTAACTACCAAATTTTGACTGGAAAAAAAGTACGCGTGTCAAGTGAAGTAATTCAAAGTGAAAATGGAAAAAAATACACACCAAGTCAATTAAAATCAATTCAATACACCCCAGCAATTTGGAATCCAGCACCTGCATGTAATTTCAGCTCAAGAGCTGGTGTCGCAGTATCAGCCATTACAATTCACACCATACAAGGATCTTATGCAGGAGCCATATCTTGGTCTCAAAACTGTAGTTCAAGTGTTTCTTACCATTATGTTATTCGTAGTTCAGACGGACAAATAACTCAAATGGTAGATGAAGCAAACAAAGCATGGCATGTTGGCTCAGAAAATCCATATACAATTGGTTATGAGCATGAAGGTTATGTAAATAATCCAGTTTGGTATACCGAGGCAATGTACACCAATTCGGCTGACTTAAGTCGTGACATTATCAATAGTGGATATGGAATCCCAGCTGTAAGAACCTATTATGGAGCTTCGTCAGCAAGCACTCAAACTTTAGGTGGATGTACCAAAATCAAAGGTCACCAGCATTTTCCAAACCAGACACATACCGACCCAGGGATTAATTGGAATTGGGAGAAATATTATCGCTTGATAAATAATGCACCAGTCATCACCACAATAACTGCAGCCTCGGGTAACATTTATGATACTGGAGGAAGCACCGGTAATTATGTGGATGACGAACGTGTTCTATGGTTGATTCAACCAACTAACGCTTCAACCATAAGTTTGAATTTCAGTTCTTTTAATGTTGAATCAGGTTATGATCGTCTATTTATTTATGATGGTGACAACCTAAATGCTTCGCTAATTGGCTCATACACAGGAGTTCAATCAATTGGGACAATTAACTCAAGTGGTGGTTCACTTTTAATTGAATTTCGTTCAGATTGTGGCACAGTGGCAGCTGGTTGGGCAGCAACATATAGCAGTAATTCCTTGGATAGTGATCCGCCAATAAGCACAATTAATGTAGGAAACAATTGGCAAACAACTACTTTTTCAGCAACAATCACGGATACGGATAATACAGGTGTTGTTGGTAAATATTACCAAGTAGGAGATAAAGACCCGAGCACTAGCAACTGGAGTGCAAATACCGATTTTGGATTCTTGGAAGAAAACTTTGAGGTAAATGCCAATTTGTGGACAGAATTAACCGGTGATTTCAATTTAAATAGCGGTTCATATACCTTATTGGATATTGCTCAAAGTAATTCTAATGCATATGCGCCAGTAGTCTTGGACAGCGCAACTGCCTATTTATTTGAATGGAATCAAAACATCACTTCAACACAAACTAATCAACGTGCTGGAATGCATTTTTTCTGTGATGATCCAAGTTTGCCAAATCGAGGAAATTCTTACTTCGTGTATTTCAGGGAAGCTACGCACAAAGTGCAAATTTACAAAGTAAGCAATGATGTTTTTGATCCTAAAACAAATGATGATTGCATTGTAAACAATAATATTAATTACAATTATAAAGTTGCCTACAACCCTCAATCTGGATGGATAAAAGTTTATGCTAACAATTTGTTGGTTTCTCAATGGCAAGATATCTATCCAATTCAAAACGGGAATAGTATTTCGCTTCGTTCAGGCGGTTGCGACGTGTCTTTTGATGATGTACGTGTGTACCGTTCGCGCGAAAATACAGTAGAGGTAACGGTTGGGAATAACGAGCAAATGCGATATCAGAGTATAGCAGCAGACCCAACAGGTATAATTCGTTCGTTGGCGATTGATGAGCCAGGCAATTGGTCGGTGGAAGCTAATGAATTATATAAAATAGATTGGACAGAACCAGAAATAGCATTTTTACATGACGGGTATTTTTCTGATATTGATTCAAATTGGACCTTAGATATAGCAGCAAATTGGGTTGGAGAAGACATTCATTCAGATATTGCATCTTATGAAATTGCTATTGGCATTTTACCATCATTGACGAACATTTTAAATTGGACAGTCATTGGCACCGACCAAATTTATTCGCATTTATTAAGTAATCCTCAATATGGGGAAGTCTATCATGTTTCTGTGAGAGTTGAAAATGGAGCTGGTATAAATAATCTTTTTGTTTCGAATGGTCAATTACTTTTGGACGCCAGCACTATTTCGACAACGGAAAACAGTTTAGATCAACTTATTATTTATCCAAATCCAGCAAGTTCTTCTATCTCAGTATTAGGATTAAATCAAGATGCAGTTTTTCATCTTTTCGATATGCAAGGAAGATTGGTACTCGTTTCAACGTTGAATTCAACGAACAATAACTTTTCAACACTTCCATTTAGCAAAGGATATTATCAACTAATAATTAGAATTGGAAATTCGATAAAAGTTGATAAACTCCTCCTTCAAGATTAAAAAATCAGATAAAAAAAGAGGGAGTTAACTAAATAACTCCCCCTTTTTTTATTAGTGGATTGAATCTTATGCTTCCTCGTCTTCTGCTGTTTCAACAGCATCAGCACCTTTAATAGCACCACGTGCCATTTTAACTGAAACTACAACTGAGTTAGCTGGATCATGGAAATTAACTCCTTCAATAGAGATATCTTTAACACGAATTGATTGACCGATTGACAATTTAGAAATATCTAAGGCAATTGCGTCTGGCAAATTTTTCGTTAAACCTGATACCGTAAGATTACGGAACACTTGTAACAATTTACCACCAGCCATTACACCACGTGATGCACCAGTAAGTCGAACTGGCAAACCAATTCTCACTGGCTTAACATTATCAACTTCTAAGAAATCAACGTGCATGATCGTACCTTTTACGGGGTGTTGCTGAAGCTCACGAATAATTCCAGTTGCTTTTTTACCTTCAACATCTAAAGCTACCTGATAAACTTCAGGAGAAAAGATGATTTTTTCAATGTCGTTTAACTTTACTGCAAAGTGAGTTTGCTCACCTGATCCGTAAAGCACACAAGGAACCAAACCTGCATTTCTAACTGCAGCAGCGTCCTTTTTCCCTACGTTCGTTCTTAACGAACCGCTCAATTGTGCTGTTTTCATTATTTATTTATTTATGAGATTACAAAATGTGAGCTAATTGATTGGTTATTAATCAATCGGCGTATTACATCCGAGAACAAATCCGCTACTGAAAGCACGACGATTTTGTCACTCTTTTGTTTTAAAGGAATTGTATCCGTAACAAACAATTGTGTGAGTTTCGAATTTTCAATTCGTTCATAAGCTGGTCCAGAAAGTACTGCGTGCGTACAAAAAGCACGAACACTCAAGGCACCTTGTTCCATAAAAAGATCAGCTGCTTTAGTCAATGTACCTGCTGTATCGCACATATCATCAATCAAAATAACATCCTTTCCTTTTACATCACCAATAACAGTCATTTCAGCTACTTCATTCGCTTTTTTACGTTGTTTATGGCAAATGGCAAGACTAGTATTTAATTTTTTAGCGTAAGAATTGGCTCTTTTTGCACCACCGGCATCAGGTGCAGCCATGATAAGATTTCCATTATCTAATTTTTCCAATTCAGACAAGAAGATTGTCGAAGCATACAGATGATCAACAGGGACTTCAAAGAAACCTTGAATTTGGTCTGCGTGTAAATCCATTGTTATTAAACGATCTACCCCTGCAGCCATTAACATATTGGCTACCAATTTAGCACCGATTGCAACACGCGGCTTGTCTTTTCTGTCTTGACGTGCTAAACCAAAATAAGGAATAACAGCAATAATTTTTCTGGCTGAGGCTCTTTTAGCCGCATCCACCATCAATAAAAGTTCAAATAGATTATCGCTTGGCGGCATCGTTGATTGTATGATAAAAACATCTTGTCCGCGCACTGTTTCTTCAAATGACGGTTGAAATTCACCATCACTAAATTCCATCACTTTGACATCCCCTAGCTTAACGCCGTAACTATTAGCAATTTGTGTTGCTAAATGTTGGGAAGCTCTGCCTGAAAATATTTTTACACCAATGGACATAATCACTCAAATTGAGGGCGCAAAGTTAAACATTAAATACGAACATCGAAAAGAAAATAGCGCCAATTCTATAAGTTTAGCAAAAAACGCTAATTTTAGATAACAAACTCTATATCATGTGCTATAGTAATTCATCCACTTCATCGAATGTTCAATTAGCTGAACGTTATAAAAAGCAGGTTCCCAACAATTTGCTTGCTGGACCTATATTTTATGCGCAAGGCTTTACCTTTCCTACTTGGAGAATTATTACTAGTGAATTAGAAATAAAAGCGATGAATTGGGGATTAATTCCGTCGTGGTTCAAGGGTAACGATTCCAATGAAATAGCAGCCATGACACTGAATGCTAAAATCGAAACCGCCCATGACAAAGCTAGTTTCAAGCATTTAATTGATTCAAAGAGGTGCATAATTCCATCAACAGGATTTTTTGAATGGAAAACAGTTGGTAAAGAAAAGGTGCCATATTTCATTTACCCTTCAACTGATACTGTTTTCTCAATGGCTGGAATCGTTGACTCTTGGGGAGATCCGAAAAAAGGCGAGGTCATTAACACCTTCTCAATGCTCACATGCGAAGCGAATTCACTTATGGCAGAAATCCATAATACGAAAGAACGGATGCCGGTAATATTGAGCAAGGAACAAGAGGCTGAATGGCTGAATGGGAAGTTAGAAGCAAGTGTTCTTGAATTACCCTTTCCTGAAAAATTTATGCAAGCTCACCAAATCAATAGAAAAGTTATCAATAGCAAAAACGCTAATATTCCAGCGGTAATACTCCCATTCGAGAACAGAGTTTATGAACAGGGGAGTTTGTTTTAAGCACTAAGAAAAAAGTGGTTTACGCTTCTTTTTTTTTCGATCTACGTCTACATCACGATCATTGATAATGACAAAACGAAGGCTAATAAACAATCCGTTTGTTTCAGTAAAAACGGTTGATCTACTGAGGAAATGATAACCCGTTTGCAAATGAAACTGCCATAATTTGTACCCAATTACTGGAGCAATACCAAATCTAGATTCATCAAAATCTGTTCTCATACAAAGCGTTGCACCGTAGGTAAAGCCGAGTCTGTTTTGCTTGAACCAATAACCAATGTCATATCCTAAAACATTGTATTTAAAGTTGTAATTAAATCCAAAATGGGCAGCATGCGTGGACGGGCTCTTCAATTTGATTTGTTTCCATTGCCGTTCAATCCCTAATTCAAAAATAGTGTATTTACCTTTTTGCAAACCAAAATAGGGACCTGTTTTTACAACGTCGATTTTTAGTGGATTCGGTCTGTTTAATCCTTCTAATTCGAACGAAAAAGCATTTGAAAAGATGATTAAAAAAATAAAACTACTTAGAATTCTTCTCCACATATTCATCGTGTACCTTTTTAATCGCAATAGCATCTTGAGCATCAATTCCTAAACTATCTGCAATTTCCTTCGCTCGAATAATTTGATCAACTGTTAAGCCTGTGCTATCTGATTCTGTTTTAAACGCGTTTTCTAGAAAAATAGTACTACTTCCCATTCCAGGAATGGTATAAGTTGAAATTTTCTTTACTGGTTGGTACAAAAGTGAGCTTTCTTTCTTCTCTTCAGGGAAAAAATTTCCTTTTTCGTCATAGGATTCTATCAGAACGATAATAATACTTAAAATATAAAGCATTTTTAAGACAGCGAAAAAAACACCAAAAAACTTATTTATTGGAGTTAGATTAACCACCTTAATCATTTGCTCTATTGTCTTACCTGCAAAATAAACCATTGCACCTACTGCTAAGAAAATCAGCGTAAAGGAAATTGTTGGTAAATAAGGTGAATTCCAATCGAAAGTTGTTTTTAATTTTTCGGCAATAAAATCCGAAAAATTTATTCCGGCGTAAAGTCCAACAAACAGTGCGAGAAGCGTAAAAACTTCAATTATTAAACCATGTTGAAAACCTTTCCAACCAGCATAAATCAAAGGTACAATTAATAGTACATCAATAAAATTCATGTTTCGAAGGTAAATGAAAAAGTCCGTCACAAAATGTAACGGACCTATAACTTCTTAACGAGATCATGTTAACCGATACTATTCACAGTCACTCATTAATTCAGTAGTGAAAGACAAAGCAACTTCTGACCAAAGCTTAGATACGCCATCGGCACCGGTATGGACATCTTTACATGAAGTATTCAATTCTTTAATTCCGCTACCTGCATTCCATTTCATAACATCAATTGTTGCGTTGAATGCGAATTTGCCATCAATCAATGTGTAACTACCCATCACGTCTTGTGATAAATTGTTCATCTTAATTTCCACCGTTGCATTCCCATCCTGACCTAAAGACTTCACTTTCCCGATGATTTGAGGCGTACCAATTGTTGTGAAAAACAATTTTGCAATTTTGCCATTACGTTCTTCATTTTGCGTTTCAACAGTAGCTGTTTCAATTGTAAAGGTCAACGATTCGATTAATTTTTTTGGATCATCAGAAGAAGCAATACCTTCAATCTTAATTTCATTAAACGTTCCTTTAACTGGGGTTTTTTCTGTGAACTTATATGCTGTCCATTCCAATACTGATGATCCTGAATTGTACGAGTAAAAACAAGCTTTTTCTGATTCCTCCTTTGGTTCGGTTTTCGTTTCTCCACCGCAAGATTGCATTGTTAAAATTAAACCTGTCACTGCGAAAAATAATATTCCTTTTTTCATCTTGTTATTATTTATTTATTAATTATTTCGAACTCGTTAAAAATGATTCCACTTCTTCAGAATCAATTGTTAATACTTGCCTTACATTTTCCAATTTAATGTACGAATATACTAAAAACACACAGAGCAATGAACTTGTTCACGCTCTTTGAATAAAAAGAAAAACCACACTTAATTTATTAATTTTGCACCCATGGATTATGAAATTGAAATTCGCTATCAAAAACTAAAGTCTCATTTAGAATTGAACTTTGGTGAAGGAATGGATGTGCAAGCTATTCTATTTTTAATAGGCGTAAATGAATTGGAGACTGGTCAAGTTGAGTTTACAAAAAGTCAGAAAACCGATTTATTTCACATTGCCATTTGCACGTTGTTGGAACCTTATGGTTATTATGAGTTTGAAGGACGTGATAAGGACAACTGGCCTCACTTCAAATTGAACAAAGATTTACCACCATTAAACCACCAAGAACAACAATATTTGTTAAAAGAATCGATGTTAGAGTATTTCACTCGAAATGGGTACTACGCTGAAGATGGAATAACCACGTGAAAAAACTATATTTGACGCTGAAATAATACTATATGGACATTTTTATAAAAGCATCACAACTTATACTTTCCCTCTCTATTCTTGTTGTATTACATGAATTTGGTCATTATATTCCTGCTCGACTCTTCAAAACGCGTGTTGAAAAGTTCTATTTATTCTTCAACCCATGGTTTTCTTTATTCAAAAAGAAGGTTGGGGATACTGAATGGGGAATTGGTTGGTTGCCACTTGGAGGCTATGTGAAAATTGCCGGTATGGTCGATGAATCAATGGACAAAGAACAGTTGTCACAAGCACCACAACCTTGGGAATTCAGATCGAAACCAGCTTGGCAACGATTAATCATCATGCTTGGTGGTGTAACCGTAAATCTGGTTCTAGGTATTGTTATCTACATCTTTGTGATGTTCGCTTATGGTGAAGAAAAAATTTACACGAAAGAGTTAACAAGCGGTTTATCTATACATCCCTATTTGAATAAATACGGACTTCAATCAGGAGATAATATTTTAAAAGTAGAGGGAGAAGAAGTTAGCCACATCAGTGAAATAAACAACGGCTTACTTTTGAGAGGTGCCCGCAAATTTGATGTCGTGCATGCTGACGGTTCGAAAGAAGTTGTTACGCTCCCAGAAAACATTGATTATGAATTATTTGAAAGCGGAGCTTTTCCTGTAGTTGGATTAAGAGGTGGTGACAGAACAATAGCGAAAATCCCTAAAGAAGATACTGTTTTGACAAAAGCTGGATTTAAAGAAGGAGATGAAATTCTTTCTATTAATAAAATTCAAGTTGCCAACTATGACGACATTGACAAAGCCAAATTCTTGTTCAAAGGGAAAAAAGTAGCCGTCACGGTTCTTCGTGGAGCAGATACACTTGCCTTAACAACGAAAATTGGTAAAACTGGTCAATTAGGTTATATGCGTGATCCTATAATTCTAGACAAAGACAAGATTAAAACAGTTTACTATAGTTTTGGAGCGAGCATTGGCAAAGGAATCGATAGAGGATTTACCACTTTAGGTGATTATGTAGGCCAATTGAAATTTCTATTCACCAAAAAAGGAGCATCATCTATAGGCGGATTTGGAACAATTGGGAACATGTTTCCTCCAGTTTGGGATTGGCAAATATTCTGGTTGACGACGGCTTTTATTTCAATTATTTTGGCATTTATGAACATTCTTCCTATTCCTGCTTTGGATGGTGGACATGTAGTATTCCTTTTATATGAAATAATTACAGGTAGAGAAGCGCCTCAAAAAGTGTTGGAATATGCTCAATATGTAGGATTTATCTTTTTACTAGGCTTAATTCTTTATGCCAACGGAAATGACTTAGTCCGCTGGATATTTGGTTAAGGCCATTCATCCTTTTTTAGCAACTTTAAACCCGAAAGAAAACCTTTTCTCATTTTCATCAATTACCAGAAAATGAAATTCTTAACTTGCAGTATTAACTTTAATTAAATAACATGAAAAATATTCTTTTTACACTGATTTTAATGCTTTCATCGGTTGTATCATTTGCGCAGATGACAGAAGGTCACATTTCATATAAAATTGACATTAGTACTGACAATCCTGACATGCAAATGATTGTCGGAATGATGCAAGGTTCGACTCTGGATGTTTATTTCAAGGAAAAAACAACCAGATCTGAAATGAAAATGGGCACAATGATGAACATCATAACTATTACGGATGAAACTACAGAGAATGTTTTAATGTTAATGAGTGGCATGGTTGGTCAGAATGCTATCAAAACAAGCTTAACCGAACTTGAAGAGCAAAACACTACAAAAGAAAATCCATTTACCGTTACTTTGGTGGATGAAACGAAAGTGATCGAAGGATATACTTGTAAAAAAGCAATTTTAACTTCTGAAGAAGGATTAGAGTCTGTATTTTGGTATACAGAGGATATAGACGTATCTAAAAAAGGTCAATCATATTTGAATGATCAAGTACCTGGTTTTTCGATGCAATTTGAATTTTACAATGGTCCAATGAAAATGTCAATGACTGTTGCCAAAATAGAAAAGTCTTTAGACAAGAAACAAAAAACAACTCTTTTTGACATGAGTATTCCGGAAGGTTATAAAGAAATGACAATGGAAGAATTGCAATCTATGGGAAGCATGGGGATGTAATAATTGCATACATTTAGCAAAAAAGGGAGCAATTGCTCCCTTTTTTATTACTTATAAATCTTACTATTTAATTTTTGAAAGTTTTGTAGTTTGTATTCCAGATGCTTTGAACACTTTTAGAATGTATTCACCTGCTTTTAAATCAATTGTTTCACAAGATATGTGATGAGTACCTTGATTCAATTGTTTATCGCAGATTAGCAGTACTGAGCGTCCATTTAAATCATACACTTCAATTTTCACTCTTTCGTTCTGCGTATCAATCTTCAATGTTGTATTGCTCGTTGCTGGATTCGGATAAATTAAAATTCCATCATCGTCTTTTGTATTTTCTGCTAATCCTAAATTACAAGCTCCAAGTACATTAATGTAATTAATTGTTTGCTCAAATAAAGGCTGAATATCTATTGGATCAACCTCAAACCAATCTTTCAAAATGGATGCATAAACATCTCTAAAATCAATTTGCATAGGCAAACCTGCTTGATTGTCAATAGTATTAGGTATCGTTGGATTAGGACCAATAATACCGCTATTGATACATGCCCCAAACAAAAACATTGGAGCCGCATCACCATGATCTGTACCTAAACTTGCATTCGATGCAATCTGACGACCGAATTCTGAGAAAGTCATACCAGCAACACGTTGCTCCAAGCCAAGTAAATTCAAATCATCTTGAAAAGCATTCACTGCATCTGAAATCATTTTTATTAGACTAGCATGCGCTCCAGCTTCTGAATCTGTTGCCAATACTTGTCCGTCGTGCGTGTCAAAACCATTAAGATTAAGAATGTACACCTTGGTATTCAATCCACCTGAAATCATTTGGGCTACATATCTCAAGTATACAGCTACTGGATTTGCAGCATCATATAAAGTAGATAAGGTGCTTCCTGTCGCCGCAGCATCATTGATTTGAGCACCGTATTGATTGGTTTGATTAATTATTGTTGAAATATGCTCCATATGTGAGCCGAAATACGTTCCATCATTCGCTGCTGAACCGGTCAAATTATAATTCACCGTTGGATCATTCACTGCATGAGAAAAATTCGCCATTAATCCCTGACATGTAGCCGAAAGTTCATAACCCATACTAATTGCAAATGGATCTAGATAAGTTGCATTCGGGTAAGCTGCGGGGTAATTTGGGTATTCATTATCAAAACTTCTTCCTAACCAACCACGTGTTTCAACCACATCCATTGAGCCAGAGGTCCAAATATCCATTGATCTAAAATGTGATCTATTTTGTTCTGGGTATCCAACATTTTGAATGATCGACAGTTTACCAGAATCAAACAAATTCTTCATCCCCGTCATTACAGGATGTAATCCTACTTCTGGTGTCAGAGATAAAATGGATGTTTCAGGAATAATAACATTTGAACGTTGAATCATCAAATTATCATATTGATCAATCGGAATAACAGTGTTTAATCCATCATTCCCTCCATTCATTCGTATAATAACCAACACTCTATCCTCTGCCATTTTTGATGTTTCAAACAACTTTTTACTAATTGCTTGAAAATTGAGGTCCTTCATTGCAAAAGGGGCTGCTACCGATGCCAATGAAACGTTTTTTACGAAACTTCTTCTTTTCATAATTTCCTTTTTTGACGAATTTAAATTGTCTGGAATTCAGGCATTTTAAACACTCGATTTAACACCAATTGAACTCGAATTTTAACTGGATCTGAAAAAGTAGTATTCCCAGGATTTCCAAGGTAATCATTGTACTGAATCGTCCATTCAAAATCTGGTAGTCCATTCGTTAATATACTTTTTAAGACTAACTTTTGTGCTGCACTGATCGCTTTCGGAAAAAACACATCGCACACATCGTCTATGACTTGAACGGCATCCGATGGAATACTTAATCCATCAACAAACGCTAAGGCATTTACTTTGAAGAAATTTGATCCAGCTGGAATTCCAGTTAAAATAGTAAACGCAGTAGCATAGTCAAATCGAGCTTTAATTGTAGTTGAGTTGATCCATAACTTTGAAAAAGCGGGCGATTGATAATAAACAGGCCAACCAGCAACACTAGGAGGCGCCGCATATGATTGTCCCATTCCTTCTGCAAGAGCATAAACAGTTAAATACAAATTTGAATTATCTATCAAATTATAATTTGGTATAGATGACGTTGGATTCATCATCCCAATTAACATGTCTAACGGACCTCTAATTATTGACCCTCTCAAACTAAGATCATAAAAATGTTCACTTTTGAATAATTCATCTAAAACGGGTAAAACATTGTAACTATTACCAATTAAGGTTTGTGCCATAACGGGAATTACATTCGTTTCAACGTCTGTTGTTAAATCATAGTTCACAAAATAGCGATAGAGCTTCTTGCAGATATAGTATGCTACTTGGTCTTGTTGAAAAATAATGTCTACATAATCTGCATATTCATTTCCTGCGTTATTTGGAACAGTTGCGTTTCCGAAATGGTAGGACAACTGTTTTGTAGTAGTATCATGTAAAATACCATTGTACACAGCAAAAGGTGATGTTAAAGTGGCACTTCTTAATCCGTTAATATAATATCCTGTTAAAATTTTAGCTCCCTCAGCAACATCTCCTTCGGTGTAATTAGAGTAATCACCTGCACCTATTTGTAGACCTTTACCAATTGTAAACAATTCTAATAGTTCTCTTGCATAATTTTCATTTGGGCTAAAAACATTGTTCGTCCCACCATTTAAAAATAAGAGCATATTAGGATCTATAGTAATGTCTTTGACCAATTGTTTCACATTTCCCAAAGAATGTTGGCGAATTGTCATTAAGTAATTATAGGTCGCTCTTGAATCATTTCCTGCTGTAGCTCCAAAATGGTTATGCCAGAATAAACATATCTTTTCTGAAATTGTCAGTTGTTCCGTATTTAATCGTTTTAACATCCATGCCCCTAAAGACCTAATTCGTGCATTTTCAACTAGTTGTGCTTGAGTTGCATTCGATGGATAAACTGCAGTAACCCAAGTAGTTCCAAAAGGCACAATCGTTTCATCAGGATCATACGCTAAAGGTTCATCTAAAACAGGATTTTGTAATAAAGTTGTAACTGTTGCATTCATTCCGTTTGCGACAGCATCCAACATTTGTTGATTGGTTGGTCCGAACATTGTTCGTTTCAATAAATGAGCCGCTTCCAATTTTGTCCATGGCCCTGCGTATGGGCTCATATTCAAAGAAACAGGCATCTCAATTTCTTGTTCTGGTAGCATTGGTTAGATTTTTTATGGTGCAATATAAAAAAAGAAATGTAAAAAACTGTAATCAAGATGTTAACTTTCTCACTCTGTTAAAAAATCAACATTTCTTTTAAAACCCTTATATTTAGTTCTTTGAATCGCACTCAATTTGAATAATTCGTTAAAAACTTCCTCGGTCAATTCTCGCCAGTCATTTTGAGAAAATTTGAGAAGATCAGATGTTGGAGCAAAACGCTTTTCATTGTGATGCACTGAAAAACGATTCCAAGGACAAACATCTTGACAAATATCGCATCCAAATGCCCAATTATCCATTTTACCTTTGAATTCGGAAGGAAGAATCGCATCCTTTAACTCGATCGTCAGGTAGGAAATGCATTTCGAACCATCCACTACATACGGTTCAATGATTGCATCTGTGGGACAAGCATCAATGCATCGTGTGCATGTTCCGCAATAATCTTTTATTGGTCCATCTGGAACTAATTCCAAATCTATTATTAATTCTGCAATAAAGAAAAACGAACCACTTTTGGGATTAATCAAATTACTATTCTTTCCAATCCATCCCAATCCGCTTTTTTTTGCCCATGCTTTATCCATAACTGGAGCAGAATCAACAAAAACACGTCCCGAAACTTCTCCGATTTCAGTTCCAATATAACCCATTAATTCTTTCAGCTTTTCCTTAATTACGTCATGGTAATCCTCACCAAATGCATATTTAGAAATTTTGGGTGCAGTAGGATCTGCTTGTTTTTCATCAGTATAGTAATTCAACAAAAGAGAAATCACTGATTTAGCACCATCAACGAGTAGCCTAGGGTCCAAGCGTTTATCAAAATGATTTTCCATGTACGACATTTTTCCATGTCGTTGATTATTCAACCATGATTCTAGCCGTGGTGCTTCTTGTTCTAGAAATTCAGCTTTGGAGATGCCACAATAAAAAAAACCCAATTCTTGGGCTTTTCGTTTTATTCGTGCGGTATTTTCTTCTTGCTGCGACATTCTTAAAACAGTCCTCCCTGGGTAAAACCAAGTTCACGACCCAAATGTCTGTATGCCCGTTCAGTAGCTTTTCTGCCGCGTGTTGTTCGCATTAGAAAACCCTCTTGAATTAAAAATGGTTCATAAACCTCTTCCAAAGTACCTGCATTTTCACCTATTGCCGTGGCGATAGTTGATAGACCAACTGGTCCACCATTAAACTTATCGATCAATACCTTAAGAATACGAATATCCATTTCATCCAAGCCAAACTCATCAACATTGAGCGCTTTCAGTGCGTATTCTGTTATATCCGAGTCAATGACACCTTTTCCTTTTATTTGCGCAAAATCCCTAACTCTTCGTAAAAGTGCATTTGCAATTCGGGGTGTTCCTCTGCTTCTTCCTGCAATTTTAAAAGCAGCATCCTCGAGAATAGGAATATTTAGTAAACTAGATGAGCGTTCTACAATTGTTGTTAGGACTTGTGAATTATAATATTCCAAACGAGAATTGATACCAAATCGTGCTCGTAAAGGTGAAGTTAAGAGTCCGGAACGTGTTGTTGCACCAATTAAAGTAAATGGATTTAAACTTATTTGAATACTTCTGGCATTCGGTCCGCTATCAATCAATATATCGATTGTATAATCCTCCATTGCAGAGTATAAATATTCTTCAACTACAGGACTCAAACGGTGGATTTCATCAATAAACAATACATCTCCTTCGCCAAGATTCGTAAGTAGGCCTGCCAAATCTCCTGGTTTATCCAAAACAGGGCCGCTAGTAACTTTAAAACCAACTCCTAATTCATTCGCAATAATGTTCGCCAAAGTCGTTTTACCAAGCCCAGGAGGCCCATGAAGTAAAACATGATCTAAGGATTCACCTCTTAATTTTGCTGCTTGAATAAAGATTTCCAAATTATCTACAACAGCAGGCTGTCCCATAAAATCATTAAGATATTTGGGGCGCAAAACCTTATCATACTCTTGGTCAACATTTGCTGCTGCCTCTTCACGATAATCGAATGATTCTTCCTCTTCCACTTGTTGCAATTTAGACAAAAATACAAAAGCCTTCTATCACTTGACAGAAGGCTTTCAATTATTTTATTATTTCTTAATGTTCTTCCTCACCTTCCGCTAAAGGAACGTTTTGAGGAATGAAGTCAACATCTGAACCTGGCTTAGAATAATCGTAAGGCCATCTATGTACCGTTGGCAATTCGCCTGGCCAATTTCCATGCATGTGTTCTACAGGTGTTGTCCATTCCAAGGTGTTTCCATTCCAAGGATTTTGAGGAGCTTTAGGTCCACGGTAAATACTATAGAAGAAATTAAACAAGAATAACAATTGACCGATTGCAGCAATTATGGCAAAAATGGTAATAATTTGATTCAAGTCCATCATCATACCTAAAGACTCGGCATCAAATTCTCCATAAACTGAATAATCATAATAACGTCTAGGTGCACCAGCTAAACCAACGAAGTGCATTGGGAAGAAAACTCCATAAGATCCAACAATTGTAATCCAGAAATGAGCATAACCTAAACGAAGATTCAACATTTTTCCAAACATCTTAGGGAACCAGTGGTAAACGCCACCAAACATACCAAACACGGCTGACATACCCATTACAATATGGAAGTGAGCAACAACAAAGTACGTATCATGTATGGCGATATCCAATGCTGAATCGGCAAGGATAATACCTGTTACACCACCTGTAATGAAGGTTGAAACTAGTCCTAATGCAAATAACATTGCCGGTGTAAGTACCAATGATCCTTTCCAAATTGTAGTAATGTAGTTAAACACTTTTACTGCTGAAGGAATGGCAATTAACAATGTAGTAAAAACGAAAACACTTCCTAAGAAAGGATTCATCCCAGTAACGAACATATGGTGCCCCCAAACGATGAACGATAAGAAACCAATTGCCAAGATTGATCCGATCATTGCACGGTATCCAAAGATAGGTTTACGTGAATTGGTTGAAATAATTTCAGAAGATAAACCTAAAGCGGGCAATAAAACGATATACACCTCAGGGTGACCCAAGAACCAGAATAAATGTTGGAATAAAATCGGTGAACCACCGTGATTTGTCAACATTTCCCCACCCACTATAATATCAGAAAGGTAGAAACTTGTTCCTGCCAATCTATCCATAATCAACAATAACGCTGCGGACAATAAAACAGGGAAAGAAAGCACTCCTAAAACCGCAGTTACGAAAAACGCCCATATAGTTAATGGCATACGCGTCATTTTCATTCCTTTTGTACGAAGGTTTAAAACCGTTACGATGTAATTCAACGAACCTATCAATGAAGATGCGATGAAAATTGCCATTGAAAACAACCAAAGTGTCATCCCCATACCAGAACCAGAAACTGCTTGTGGCAATGCTGATAAAGGTGGATAGATTGTCCATCCTGCCATTGCTGGACCTGTTTCTACAAACAATGAACCTAACATTAGCATTGATGAAATAAAGAACATCCAGTAAGATAACATATTCAAGAATCCACTAGCCATATCGCGAGCTCCAAGCTGCAAGGGAATTAGAAGGTTAGAGAAGGTTCCAGATAAACCACCAGTTAAAAGGAAAAACACCATGATTGTGCCATGAATTGTAACCAAACCTAAGTACATGTCCTCCTTCAATACTCCTCCTGGTGCCCATTGTTCACCTAAAAAGAATGACAAAAAGTTTGAGCTTTCACCTGGCCAAGCCAATTGAATTCTAAACAAGATAGATAAAAGCATTGCAACTACCCCCATAAAAACAGCTGTCATTAAGAACTGCTTACCAATCATTTTGTGATCTTGGCTGAAGATATACTTTGAAACAAAACTTTCTTCATGGTGACCATGATCGTGATCATGATGTCCATGTGCGTCGTGATGTTCGTGTGCTTCGTGCGCTACTGCCGCCATTTTATTCGAATTTAGTTATTTACTAATACGTTTATTATTTTTTTGCTACAGATAAAGTATCCATTGCCATAGGAGCTGCTTCAGCAGGAGCTGCAGGCGCAACAGTTGCAAAATAAGCATCCCTGAATGTTTGTTTTTTCATGTTCGTCATCCATGCTTTGTATTCAGACTCCGACAATACTACCACCATCATTTTCATTTTGTAATGTGCACCACCACAAATCTTGTTACACATTAAAACATAATTGAACTTATCATTGTTCTTTCGCTGGCGCATTTCCTTAGATGTCACATCAGGAATAAACTTAAATCGAGTTGTCATCCCAGGAACGGTATTCATTTGAGCTCTAAAATGAGGAAAGAAAGCTGAATGCAGAACATCTTTAGATCTGAAGTTGAACTCATATTCCTTATTCACACACAAGAATAAAGTATCCTTTTGAATAATATCATCCCAAGCTTGGGCATCTACTTTACCATCGTGACGTTCTCTCATCTGATAAAGCAAACGAATTAAACGCTCTTTTCTAGATAGGTCGTTTTCCATTTTCTCTTTGTCTTCAGGGATTAACATAATCGTGCGATCATTCAATTTTGAAATCAACGTTTTTATCCCAGTTGGTCCAAATTCCATTGAGTGAATTGCGCTGTCAATCGCATTTGAAGTTAACAAAGCCAATTCGTTGTTATCTAAAGTTAATTTATAATCAAAACGACCCAACTTATTATCATCTCCAGCATAACGCGCTGTCCAATCAAATTGCTTCGAGAATAACTCAACACGAATAGATTCTTCTTTCGCATAGTCAGTAACTTCATTCCAACTTTTCAATCCTAATATTATGATTACGGCAAGAACACAAGCAGGAACGACTGTCCACAACATTTCCAACTTGTTGTTGTGTGGATAATAAAATGCCTTTACACCAGGCTTTCTGATGTATTTGTATGAGAAAACAAATAACAATGTATTTGTAAAAAAGAAAACCGCAATTACTATAATGAAGTTAACATCTAACAACCAATCAGTTTCCTTTCCGTGAACAGATGCTGCATCTCCTCTTCCAGTCCAACCATATTTTAACATTAACCAAATAAAACCAGCATAAAATAATAACATGAAAAGAACCATCATTCGCCCATTCAAATTGTTATCTCTATTGGTTACTTCGTGTTCTCCACGATTTCTCAATTTAGATGAAAGTTCATACACTCGCACCAATTGTGCAAGAGCAATAACTCCAAGTACTATAACGATTAAAAATATCAACTTACTTCCCATCTTTACTTATTTACCGATGCTACTATTATTTGTTAATTAAATTTCGTGATGAACACTTTCATCCAAAAATGGATGATGCACTGGCGTTAATGGTGCTTTACTTAAATTCATCAAAACTATTCTGATGAAAGCACCTGTAATTAATAATACTAGTCCAATTTCCAACGCACCAATCTCGGCAGTCGCACCTAAAGAACCTGCAGATACCATAATGTACACATCTACCCAATGACCAGCCAAAATAACCAGACCAACAAAGGTTAAAATTCCTACGTTTCGTTTAGCATCTCTTGACATCAAAATTAGCATTGGAAATGCAAAATTAATTAAGAACATTCCAAAATATAAAACCTTGAAATTTTCAATACGCATCATGAAGTAAACTACTTCTTCACCAATATTCGAATACCAAATCAACATGAATTGTGAGAACCACAAATACGACCACAAGAACGAAATGGCAAATGCCCATTTCCCTAAATCATGTATGTGGCTGTCATTTACATTTGGTAAATAACCCATTCTTTTAAGATACAATGTCAATAATACAATTACTACCATTGCAGACACCCATATACCCGAGAAAACATACCATCCATACAAGGTGGAGAACCAGTGAACATCGATTGACATTAACCAATCCCAAGATGAAGTTGAACTAAATACTGCAAAAACAACTAAGAAAAGAGCTGCTTTCTTATAGTTTTTAAAGTGAATCGCTGTTCCACCTACTTTATCTTCTTCTAAAGAACGCATTCTAAATCCTCTCCAGAAAACTAAGTATGCAGATAAATAGATTAATGTTCTAATCCAAAAGAATACTTTATTCAAATAAGCTGATTTACCATCAATAATCTTATCATAATGTTCTGATAACGGTTCAGTTGTTGAAGGCTCCATCCATTGGTATATATGAGCACCATCCATTAAGGTTATAACCAAAAGAACAATTGCTAATAATCCTGTACCGTAAGGCAAAAATCCAGCAACGGCTTCAATTACTCTCTTAACTGATGCATACCAGCCCGTTTCTGTAGCATACTGCAAAGCCAAAAAGAATAGTGCACCTAAAGCAATTCCAAAGAAATAGAAACTGTTTATAAGACCATTGGTCAAAAGTTTAGTTTTAAAGTGATGATCGCCCATCGACATTCCTAAACCAATTACTGTAAGCAAAAGTCCTGAGCCCATTAAGGCTAATGTGAAGTTCTTTGCTTTTTTGGATATCGTGAATTCCATTGTAAGTAGTTATACAGTTATTATTTTTTTACACTTAAAGTATCATCAGTTACAGGTGAAGCCATTGCCTCTCCTGCTGCGCCAAATGTTCCATAACTTGCATTCTGGAACTTTCTAACATAATGCACTAAAGTCCAAATTTCTTTTTTATTTAATTGTGATGAGTGCGCACCCATTGCATTCAAACCGTAATAAATAGAATAAAACAATTGGCCATCCGATTTTGCAGCTCTTTCTGTATAGTTTGGAACACCTACATAAGCACCACTCAAAACCATTGGACCCTGACCATCGCCTTTCTCACCGTGACAGTGTTGGCACATTGCTGTATATAACGTTTTACCTGTTTTCAAAATTTCTTCCGAATTTTCAGCCGTTAATTTATAAGGATTCACATCTGCTAAAGCCAATGTATACTCATCAGCAGCAGATAAATTTGCACCATATAAGCCATGTGTTTCACGAAATGCGATACTTGCCTTTCTAAAGTACGGTAACATTAATGCAACTGTAGAAGAATCTGTACCATAATATGGTACCGTACCTGCTGGAGGAATCAATGCGGAAATCTTCATTTTAGCATCCATGTTCTCACGTCCACGAATTTCACCATAATCAACATATGGTTCAATTGCAGGAGAACGATACATGTCAGGCATGTATTCCAATCCAGAGCTATCTGCATCAGCAGTACAAGATCCCAACATCAATGTTGAAATTGCAACTAATGCTACACTTGCTATCGCCTTAAATTTTATATTCATCTGTCTATTACTTTAATTTTGTCAGACGGAACATTCAATTAGAATGTTTCATGGCAAATTAATTTATCTCTTTTTGATCAATTTCGATTATACCTGTTTCTTTCAGCCAAGTCTGCAAATCACTTTCTGAAAAAGTTGAATTTTCAGATAAACGAATTTCCATCACAAATTTATCATCTGTAGTTCGAGGATCTGGGTTTTGAGCTGGCATACCAGGCAAGGTTTTATTTCTTAACATATAAGTAATCGCCATACCATGAGCAGCACACAAAACTGTAAACTCAAATGTTATTGGTATGAAAGCCAAAATATTATCCAAATAACTAAAGTTTGGTTTACCACCAATATTCATTGGCCAATCCGTAACCATGAAAAAACGCATTCCAACTGTAGCTAACAATAACCCTGTTAAACCATAGATAAATGCCATTATTCCTAATCTAGTGTTCTTAATTCCAATAATTGGATCAATCCCGTGAATTGGAAATGGTGAAAACACTTCAGCAATTTTAACACCTTTAGATACTAACTTCTTAGCGCCATCTTTTAGCACTTCGTCGTCATCGTACATTGCATATATTACCTTATCTGACATGTCCTAAATATTAATGAGTTGAATGACTTTCTGCGTGACCGTGCGTATCAGGAGCATTTTTGTATGATTCACCTGATGACTTTAAGATTGTTTTTACTTCGTTCAAAGCCAAAACAGGGAAGTAACGAGCAAACAATAAGAAGAACACAAAGAATAAACCAATCGTGCCAATATATACACCTAAATCAATATGACTTGGATAGTGCATACTCCATGATGATGGAAGGTAATCACGGTGCAGTGATGTAACGATAATTACATAACGCTCGAACCACATACCAATGTTTACAACTATCGAAATGATGAACGTAAATAATAAACTTCTTCTTAAAGGTCTGAACCACATTAACTGTGGAGAAACAACGTTGCAAGTCATCATTGCCCAATAAGCCCACCAGTATGGTCCAGTTGCACGGTTGAAGAAAGCATAAGCTTCATATTCAACTCCCGAATACCATGAGATAAATAACTCAGTAATATAAGCTGTTCCAACGATTGAACCGGTAACCATGATTACGATATTCATGTATTCAACGTGTCGTGTGTGAATATATGCTTCAAGACCCATCGCCTTTCGCATAACCAACATTAACGTTTGTACCATCGCGAATCCAGAGAAAACGGCACCTGCCACAAAATAGGGTGGGAAGATTGTTGTATGCCAACCTGGTATCACTGATGTAGCAAAGTCAAATGATACAATCGAGTGAACAGAGAATACAAGTGGCGTAGCTAAACCTGCTAAGACCAATGAAACAAGCTCAAAACGATTCCAATGCTTTGCTCTACCTGACCAACCGAATGACAAAATAGAATACATTTTCTTAGAAATCGGCTTCTTTGCTCTATCACGAATGGTAGCAAAATCTGGAATCAATCCAATGTACCAGAAAACCAAAGAAACTGACAAATAAGTAGAAATTGCAAAAACGTCCCAAAGAAGTGGTGAATTAAAGTTTACCCAAAGTGAACCAAATTGATTAGGTAAAGGCAAAACCCAATATCCTAACCATAGTCTTCCCATGTGAATCAAAGGGAACAATCCAGCCATAAATACGGCGAAAATTGTCATCGCTTCAGCTGAACGGTTAATTGCCATTCTCCATTTTTGTCGAAATAATAACAAAACAGCAGAAATTAAGGTTCCTGCGTGACCAATACCAACCCACCAAACGAAGTTAGTGATATCCCAAGCCCATCCAACGGTCTTATTAAGTCCCCATACTCCTACACCGGTTCCTAAAAGATAAAGGATACAACCTACTCCGTAAAGTCCTATTATCAGGGCTATACCGAAAAGGATATACCACATCTTAGGTGCTTTGTCCTCGATTGGTCGACAAACATCTTCAGTGATGTCGTGATAGGTCTTATGACCTAAGATCAGGGGTTCTCTAATTGCTGCTTCTTTATGCATTACAACTGAATTTATTCAATTAATGACTTTTCTTAACTTCTGATTCTGCATGTCCATGTCTATGACCAGCCTCAGCTATTTGTATTTTTGATAGTTCTTCGTTATGTTCATTACGAACTTTCACTTTATACCAAACATTCGGCTTAACACCAACTTCTTCTAAGGCTTGGTAAGAACGATCCGAATCTGCGCTTACACGTAAGTTTGATTTTAAATCATTCCAGTCTCCAACGACAATTGCATTTGTTGGACAAGCATCGCTACAAGCTGTAGTATAATCACCATCAATTACTGGTCGACCTTCTTTCTTCGCTTCAAGTTTACCTGCTTGGATACGTTGTACACAGAAAGAACATTTTTCCATTACACCACGTGTACGAACAGTAACATCTGGATTCAACACCATTCTTCCAAGCTCATCCTGAGCAGGATTCACTTCAGTAAATTTCTTGTATGATGGGTAGTTGAACCAGTTGAAACGACGCACTTTGTATGGACAGTTGTTTGCACAATATCTTGTACCAATACATCTGTTGTATGTCATTTGGTTCAAACCTTCATTACTATGAGTTGTTGCAGCCACTGGACAAACAGTCTCACAAGGAGCATGATTACAATGGTGACACATCATTGGCATATGAACAACCTTTGGATTTAAAGCAGCAACTTCAGCTGCATTGTAATCAAATTTTTCATTACGTGTACCAACAGCCGCTTCTACATCAGATGCAAAATAACGGTCAATACGTATCCAATGCATTTCACGACCACGACGAACTTCATCCTTACCAACAACTGGAACATTATTTTCCGATTGACAAGCGATAAGACAAGATCCACATCCAATACAAGACGATAAATCTACTGTCATTCCCCATCTGTGACCAATTTTTTCTACTGGATGTGCATCCCACAAGTCAAATTCCGACATAGGTCTTTCAACGTGGTTTCCTTCTTTATCCAGTTTTTT
>Ga0105051_10001970_pt1 | contig 27095 bp, 27 predicted proteins | sample FRY02_FD_78383 | JGI IMG/M metagenome (GOLD analysis project Ga0105051, IMG submission 78383) | Freshwater microbial communities from Lake Fryxell liftoff mats and glacier meltwater in Antarctica - FRY-02 (megahit assembly) | ecosystem: Environmental > Aquatic > Freshwater > Ice > Glacier... | reverse complement strand
CTGAACACGCTGGAACACATCTACGATGCAGTCGCCGTCTTGAACGAACTGTTCCGTGTGGTAAAATCTGGTGGGGAGGTACATGTCATGGTGCCATTCATGTTTCGCATCCATGGCCATCCTGATGACTATTTCCGCGCCACGCCCAGTTGGTGGCGCGAAACTTTTGTTCGGGCCGGATTTGTGCGGTTGGAGTTTTTGCCGCTTGTCTGGGGCAGGGGGGCTACGCGATCGGTGGTGCCCGGCATATACGGGCTGGCGCCTCGCCTGCGAATGCATCTGGCGATGCTGATTGACATTTTTGCGGCGAGGCTGCTGTTGCGAGGGAATACGATCAGCGGGCGACGTGGTGACAGCATCTGCGGCACATCTCCGGGTTGGTTCATGACCGGAACGAAATGAAACTGCGATGAGCGAACAGTCTAAACCTGCATTTCGGGGCCCGCGGCTGGCATTGCACCGGCTTTTGGGTCGCAAGACCACGACACTTGATGGTCTGACCGTGATCTGCGACCCTGCACTGGTGCCGCGGTCTGTTTCGACGGCTATCATCAAGGGCAGTTATGAGCGACCCGAGCGTGAGCTGGCGCGGGCGGCTATCCGGTCTGGTGACAGGGTTGTCGAGGTTGGCTCTGGCGTGGGGATCGTGGGTCTTTTGTGCAATCGCCTTGCAGGACCGGGCAATGTTTTGTCGTTCGAAGCCAGCGCCGCTCTGGAGGGGATCATCCGCGCCAATTTCGCGTTGAACGGGCTGGAACCCCGTCTGCGCTTGCGCGCGGTGACTTCAGATGGTGCGCCGATTTCGTTTTTTCGCAATGACAACGTCATCTCTTCCTCGGTTTTCGACCGGGGTTTAAATGCAACGAAGGTATTTGTCGAAAGCGACCCGCTGGATCGCGTTCTGGCTGAAGAACGCGCCGACGTGCTGGTCATGGACGTGGAAGGCGCTGAAATAGACTTGTTGACCCGCGCAAACCTGATCAGCTTGCGCGAAATCATCGTCGAATTGCACCCACATATCGTCGGGGAGGCGGCGGTCGAGGCGATGATCGTCAGCATCTGTGCTCAGGGTTTTCGTGAAACGGGGCGAATTCACAAGAATATCCGGCTTAGCCGCATCAGGTGATTTCGCAGAGTGGTCTAACCGGTCTGGCCTGACATTTGGCCCGCGAAAGAGCGTAGATGTCAGGAACCGAAAGAGCAGAGCTTTGTTTCGAGGAGAGCAGAATGAGCGGCAGGGATGCGAAGGTCATCCACTTCCACTTCGGCAAGGAAGGCGGCGCCGAGCGGTTTTTCGTCAAACTCGCCCATGCGCTTGACCGGCGCGGGGTGCAGCAGCGGTTCATCATTCGCCCGGGCCGCAGTTGGGACGCGCAGATCGCTCCACTTGGCCCGGTGATCCGTAATAATTTCTCGCGGCTGTCGCCGGCGTCCCTGCTCTTGCACTGGCAGGCCGACCGTTGGGTCAAACAGTGGCGGCCCGACGCGGTGATGACGTGGATGCCGCGCGCGGGACGCTTGCTGCATGCGTGGCCGGCGGTGGTCAAGCTGAACCGGATGGGGGATTTCCCCAAGAACCTCAAACATTTCAGTCATTGCGACGTGTTGGTTGGCAATGTGCCGGGGATCGCGGCAACCTGCCGCGATCTGGGCTGGAGCAAGCCCGTGCTGACGATCTCTAACTTCACGCCGGTGATGGAGGCCGCCGCGGTACCGCGCGCCGCACATGACACCCCCGAGGGTGTGTTCCTGGTCGCAGCCGGGGGCCGGTTTCAACCCCGCAAGGCGTTGGACATTGCAATTCGCGCCATTGCGTTGGTGCCTTATGCATGGCTTTGGCTGATCGGCGACGGCAAATTGCGCGGTGATCTCGAGCGGCTCGCGGCCGGTCTGGGCGTGGCAGACCGTGTGCGCTTTGTCGGCTGGGTGGATGATCCCTCGCATCACATTGCCGCCGCCGATGCCTTTCTGCTGCCGTCGCGGCATGAACCGTTGGGCAATATCCTGCTCGAAGCGTGGGCGGTGGGCGTGCCGTCGGTGGCCACACGGTCTGATGGGCCTGCATGGTTCATGCGCGACGGAGTGGACGGGCTGATGGCCGATGTTGACGATGCGGCGGGTATCGCGGCGGCGCTGTGCCGGATACGGGATGATCCGGTGGCGGCTCGGGGCTATGCCGCAGCCGCGCGCGCCAGACTGGACGAGATGTTTTCCGAAGAGGCGATCTGTCGCGACTACATGCGGTCCTTTCGCGGCGACTTTGTGAGGAACGGCTCATGACGCTGCCGATATCCGCGTTCATCATCTGTCACGACGAAGTGGGCTACCTTGAAGCCTGTATCCGCAGCCTGTCGATGTGCACCGAGATCGTCGTTGTGGACTCTGGTTCGATTGATGGCACACTGGCCCTGCTGGACGGCTTGAAGGCCAAAGGCTTTCCCATTTGCCTCTACCACGAGACATGGCGCGGCTACGGCGGGCAGAAGCAGTTTGCTTTGGACAAATGTACGCAGGATTGGGTCCTGTCGATCGACAGCGACGAACGGATCAGCACACGCTTGGCAGCCGCTTTGCCGGGTCTCTTGACCGACCCCGACGTCATGGGCTGGAAACTCACCCGCTATGACTACTTGCTTGGCTACGGTTTTGTGCCGCCCCGGTCCCACGAGCGCTATCATAACCGCGTGTTCCGCCGGGGGACGGGCAGGTTTAACCCAACCGACCTGGTACATGAAGGCATCCATATCGACGGGGAGGTACGCCGGGCGCCAGAGGGTGGACTGTTGCATTTTCGCCCGATCTCGCTGCATAACCAGATGTTGAAAGAAAACAAGTATTCCACGCTCAAGGCCCAGATGAAGGGCGAGCGCGGCCAACCTGCCCGCCCGTTCAAGATGCTGGTCAGCCCTTGGATTTTTTTCCTGCGCTGGTATATCCGCTACGGCTTTTGGCGATGCGGTTGGGCGGGGTTCATTCATTGTGCCAAGGGTGGGGTCTATGCCTTTCTGACTGAGGCAAAGCGCTGGGAACTCGCCGCCGTGCAGCGCAATGCCCCCATAGAGCCGGACCCGGCAACCCTGGATCGCTACTAGGGCAGTTCCACGGCAAATCGCGACCCATCCCCGCCCGAAACTTGCGCACTTCTGCCGATCCTGTGCAGAAACTTGCGCCCTTTGCGGCTTTGGTTGCAGAACAGGCAGACTTATCTTCTGCGGTGCGAGATATTTTTTGCTCCGGCAAGTTCAGCATGGGCCACGCCTCGCAAGGGGCCGCCCCGGCCTCCCGGTCAGCGGACCGGTCGCACGCCACATTCTCATGCGGCCTGAGTCCGATGACCCCCGACGGCACGTCGATTCCGGCCCGCTGACCCCTTGTCGAACCTTTGTCTCAACACTGTCTGCGGCACGCTGGGCTGGACGATGGCGGCAGGGTCGGGCGGGGTCTGGTCGATACGGTCTCGGGTCGCGCAACCGACATCAACACGGCCGATCCGGGCCATGCCCGTTATCGACATACGCGCACGGCACCCGACGCGGCGCGGAGCCCCGCTACCGCCTGATCCCTCAATTCGGGGTCAACACTTCGGTCCCGACGGCGTTCAGCCCAGCCACCGTCCAGGTGCCGTTCAACGTGCCGTCGGGTTCGATCAGATAGATCACCAGCCCGACCGCGCCGTTCAACTCGTATCCGGCCGCAAATGCGTTGCCGTTGCGCATGCAGATGCCGGTCGAGGTGTTGCCGCCTGTGGTCCAGACGATTTCGCAAGTGAAGTCGCTGGTCAGGGTGATGACCGCCTCGCCGCCATAGGCGCTGCCGTCAAGATTGGTCCCGGCAATCAGGTAGCGCCCGGAATAATCTTGCGCGACGGCAAGATGCGTTGACAAGAGCAGGGCGGTCACAGCAAGGAAGGGTTTCATTGGACTCTCCAAATTCAGGGCCTGACCCTTTCGGGCCGTTTACGCTGCATAACCTCTGGCGCACTCGAAGGCGCGCAAGCCAGCTAACGGTTTTCCGCCGCTCGCCGGTCCTTGGGGTCGATGCAACTGCCAACACCTAACACCGTGCTGTCGCGGCAATTCAAGCTTCTTGAGTGCCCTTCGGCCACCTTGGGTTGACGACGCGGGGCGGTGGTGGTCATCATTGTGCCGCTTCACAGATCGCAAGGACAGCGCATGCAGATCGAACCTCGGGCCCTGAAGGGTGACAGCCCAGGAGCCAGCCGCCACCTGACCGCCTATCGGTTTGGCACGGCGGGGCAAGGGCTGAAAGTATATCTGCAGGCGGGCCTTCATGCCGATGAAATGCCCGGAGTGCTGGTCTTGCAACATCTGCTGCCTCTTCTGGAGGCTGCCGAGGTGCGGGGCGAGGTAACGGGTGAGGTTCTGGTCGTCCCCCACGCCAATCCGATCGGGGCCGCGCAATGGTTGAACGGCCGCCCGCAGGGGCGCAATGATCTGGACTCGATGCGCAATTTCAACCGGGGTTACCCCGATCTGGCCGCGCTTGTCGGTGATGCGCTCGTGGGGTCTTTGACTGCTGACCGCGACGAAAACACCCGTCTGATCCGCGCCGCTTTTGCCGCAGCCCTGACGATGGCACCCGCCGCGTCAGATCAGGCCGAACAGAGCGTGGCCCTGCTGCAGTGGTCGCATGATGCGGATTATGTGCTGGACTTGCACTGCGACCACCGTGCGGTGCTGCATCTTTACGCCACCTCCGCGCGCCCTGCCGACACCACGCTGCTGTGCCGCTGTACCGGGACGGCACTGGCGCTGATTGCCGACATTTCGGGGGGGAATGCGTTCGACGAGGCGCATACAGCACCTTGGCTGCACCTGCAGCACCGCTTTCCCGATCATCCGATCGCGCATGCGACCTTTGCCACGACGCTGGAATATCGCGGCCAGCTTGATGTCGACGATGCAACAGCCGCCAGTGACGCCCACAACCTGATGACCTATCTTGCAGCACTTGGCATGGTGCGGGATTGGCCAGAGGCACCCGCCTACCCCGACGCCCCCCACCTGCCGCTGGCTGGCGCGGGTGAGGCCGCAGCGCCTCAAGGCGGCGTGGTAACCTGGGCCGTGCTGCCGGGGACGATGGTGCGGGCCGGGCAACCGATTGCCCATGTCACCGATCCGGTGACCCGGCTGCGGCTGCCGGTGCTGGCCCCGAACGAGGGCATGGTTTTCCGGCAGGATCTGTGGCCCACCTGTCTGCGCGGTCAGGCGCTTGCAAATGTCGCGGGATCTGACGTGGTGCGGCAAGGCGATCTTCTGGCCGATTGACGGGGGGCGAAAAGAATGAAAAATATTTTCTTTTGTTTGATCACAGCGGGTCTTTCGCTGGCAACAAGCGCTGAGGCGTAAATTGAAAGATTTTTTCACCACTGGCCCGCGCGATGACGGCGACCCGGTCACTGGCCACTATTATGAGGTCGCGTCCAACGATCCCGCCCGCGCCCAGGTCTGGGGCTATACCGACCGGCTCAGCTATGTGCCCGGCGACATCCTGACCCTGCATGCCATCTGCACGGCACCCACCGCACGCCTGACCATCGCCCGCGACGACCTGTCGCCGCAAGTTGTGCTTGACACCACCATTCCCACTACCTTTGCGTCGACCCCTGATCAAGTCTCGGTCATCGGCTGCGACTGGCCGGTTGCGCTGCGTTTGGAACTGCCCGACTGGCCCTGCGGCGTCTATGCCATCACCCTGACCATCCCCGGCCACCAAAGCCAGCACCTGTTCGTGCTGCGCTCCTCGCGGCCCACCTCCCGCATCCTGATGATCCTGACCACGGGCACATGGTGCGCCTACAACGATTGGGGTGGGTCGAATCATTATCAGGGCATCACCGGCCCCGACCGCTGCAATCCGGCGGCCGAGGTCAGCATGCACCGTCCTTGGGCGCGCGGCTTTGTCCGCTGGCCTGATGATGCCCCGCGCATCCCGCACGCCTCGGCGTTGCTCACGAAACCGCGCTATCCGCACATGGAATATGCCCGCGCGCATGGCATCTCCAAGAAATACGCATCCTCCGGCTGGGCCGCTTTTGAACGCCCCTTTGCGTTGTGGTGCGAGGCCCAGGGCATTGCCCTCGACTACACCACTCAGCACGACCTGCATGCCGATCCGCAGGCGCTGGCAGGATACGACCAGACCCTGATCGTGGGCCACGACGAATACTGGACATGGGAGATGCGCGACCATCTGGACGCGTGGATCGATGCCGGCGGCCACCTTGCCCGGTTCGCCGGCAATTTTTTCTGGCAGACCCGCCTCAGTCCCGACCTTGCAACCCAGACCTGCCACAAGACCGCCCCCGATCCAGACCCCCGCGCCGAACGCCGCACCACCTATTGGGATGCCCCCGGCACCGGTCGCCCCGCCACCGCCACCCTTGGCCTGACCGGATCGATGGGCGTCTATGCCGGATGGAGCCGGTGTGCCGCCCATGGCTCTGGCGGCTTCACGATCTACCGCCCGGATCACTGGATCTTGCGCGGCACGGGGATCGGTTACGGCGATGTCCTTGGGGCTGCATCGAAAATCTTCGCCTACGAGGTGGACGGCATCGACTATACGATGACCCACGGCCTGCCATATGCGGCCGAAAACACTGGCCTTCAAGGCGATCTGACGATCATCGGCCTGTCGCCTGCCACCACGCTCAGCCATTCGACCGGCCCGCAGGACGCAGACCCCTTCATCGGCACCGAGGATGTCGTGGAGGTGGCACGGGAAATCTACGGTGCCCTCACCCCGGAAAACCTTGCCCTTGCGTCGCGCGGCAATGGCTGTCTCGCCGAATACCGCCGCGGCAAGGGCGCTGTTCTGAACGCCGCGTCCTGCGAATGGGTGGCGGGCTTGATCGCCCGCGAGGCCCCCGTCGAACAGGTCACCCGCACCATCCTGACCGGCACATGGATCTAGCCTTTCCTACTGGCTGAAATATCCCCGCCGGAGGCTCGCGCGCGTCAGCGCTTCAAAATCTTGCGGCGTCAGCCGCTCCGCCAGATTACCACGAGATGACCGCCAGAAGCGCAAGGTCGCCGCGAGGGTGTCGCCCGATGCAGACGGCAAATACCTCCCCCCTTCAAGGTGGCGCATGGCAACCCAGTCCTGTGCGGCAAGCGCAGGTTCAGGTTGCCGCAGGTCCCATCGCCATCTTCGGGCTATTCTGCTTAGCCGCAGAAGAACGGACAGAGCCGCTCTGGATAAGCATGGATCGACACTGTCGGCGCATTGCCGCGTGCATGGAAGAAGCCTTGCGTGCCAATCGTGCAGTGCACATCGACGTCCAGAATGGCCACCTGCCGTCCAGCGTCCCGCTATCGCTGCGCGGCAATCGTCGCGGTGTTCAAATGGCAAAACCCGCCCAGGCCAAGGCGGTAAGTGCAAATCCCACCCGTGAAGGTCGGTATGGATTTTGGGCACGACTTCGGCGTCTGCTTCGTCGATCCCGCTAAACCGGGTATGGGTGTTGTGAACCAAAGCACAAAAAGACTTGCGGATCATGGGTCCGCCGCACAATCTCTAAAATGCGGTTTACGTCAATGCCTCCAGCTTGTCACCGTCCAGAATCATGAACCGATATCCCCGCGCCCGGAACCCGATGCGGCTATAGAATGCCACCGCCATTGCATTGTCCGGACTGACCCCCAACGTCAGATATTGCGCGCCCCAGTCCTGTGTGCGCATCACGCAAGCCAGCAACCCGCGCCCCACACCCGCGCCGCGCGTGCTGCGGGCGACAAACAGATCTTGCACATAGACCCCCGGCTGGCCCCGATGGGTCGAGAAATCCGGGTAATAGATCGCCATTCCGCAAGGGGGGCCGCAGCAGGGGGCATCTGCGCTGTCCGCTTCGGCCAGCACCGCCTGAAACAGCGGCCGCGCGCCGAAGCCGTGTTCGGTCAGCGCTGCGACCGATCCCACCGTGCCGCCGCCTTCGTGCTGCGCCAGTTCTGCCAGCATCGCCTGCAACACCGGCACATCCGCCACCTTCGCTGCGCGATAGATCAAAATGTCACCGCCCCGCTGACCTTCAGCCCCGGCATGGACCGCACCCCGCCCGGCGTTGCCACCTCGCGTCCCAAGCCTTCGACAACGCCCCTGATCGGCCGCACCTGTTCGGCGTTCGACTGGCCGCGCACGCCCTTGCCGATAGACAGGTTGTCTTCCAGCCCCACCCCTACATGACCGCCTCTTGCCACTGCCATCGTGGCCATCGGCACCTGTGCCCGCCCCGCCGAAAGTACCGCCGCCAGTACCGCCGCCTGCTCCGAAAACTGATAGTCGTCGCCAAACAGCCGGTCCGCCGTGCGTTTCAACCGCACCAGCGTATCCGGCTCTGCCGCCATCCCGCCTAGCACCCCGACCACGAACTGGATATACAGTGGCCCGGTCACCGCACCGCGATCCACGAAATGCCGCAGCATCGTCAGATGCCCGATGTCATAACAGTCAAATTCGAACCATGCCCCGCGCAGCGTGCCCATTTCTAGCAGCGCATCGGCAATGTCGTGCAGGGTGTTCTTGCACACCATATCGTCGGTGCCCTCCAGAAACGGACGTTCCCAGTCGTGCAGCCATTCCTCGATGCGCCCAACCACCGGATACAGTGCAAAATTCATCGTGCCCATGTTCAGGCTGCACATTTCGGGCGCCGCCTTCACCGGGGCCGCCAGCCGCTGGGCCAGTGTCATCACCGCCGACCCCCGCCCGTGGACATGTTGACCACCGCACCGCAGCCCTTTCCGGCCTCCAGAAAACGCCAAGGCACGGGGCCGCTGGACGGTCGCCCGATGGCTGGATCGCAGATTCAAGATCGTCGCACCCGCCTCTGCCGCCGCGATCGCTTGCACCGCGATCTGCCCGCCGGTGATCGGCAGATAATGCGACATCGACGGTGGATGGATTGACCCGGTCACCGCACAGGACATGATGATCTTGTTCATGCGGGGCAGGTTTGCACGGGTGCGACGTTTGCGCCAGACCCGCTGTCGGCCCGGCCCGCTATTGCACCGTAAAGGCCCCCACCGCCTGCACTTGATAGGCATCATCCAGCAGCAGACGCAGTTCATAGTCGCCGGGCGTCAGGTCTTCATACAACTCGGCGGCGGGAAACACCAAGTCCCCCTCGTGCCGCGCACCGGTGTAGGCAAAACCAAGGTAGTTGTAGACCGACATCTCGCCCTTGCGGTAAACGCCCACCCAATCGAGCTTGAACCCTGCCGCACCTGAAAACCGCAGCGCGATGTCGCCGCCCGGCACCACCGGAAACGTCGCTGCGATCTGCGCGCGACGATCCGCCGGGATCACCGAAAATCTGTGCCGCGCCACTTCAACGCCTGTGTCCGCGCCCGGCCGGATCAGGACGGCGTCATACGATCCGACCGCCAAACCCATGGTCGAAAGCCGCAGCGTCGGGCGATCGGCAAGATCCACATCGGCGATCCCGATCAGGACGCCGGTGGTCCAATCCGCGCCCGGCGCGACCACTACGGCCGTCCAGGGGCCACCCCCCGGCATATGCGCACGGATCACAAAGCTGCCCCCCGCCACAACCGGGCGCGGCTCTGTCGTCACCAGCGCAGGGGCCTCGGCGGGGACCACATCGACCGTGGACAGCACCGCGCGGTGGTCGGACGGCCATGGCGCGACCGATAGCCCGACGGCCGGGTTGCCCGGCTCGCCCACAAGGATGGACTCCACCACTGTCGCGTTGGCTGCATAGACATAGTCGATCCGCCCCGCAGTTTCGCCCGCAGGCACCATGGGCCAGGGCCGCCCCGGCGTCCAAGTGTGCCCCGGCACCGCCACCGAATCGGGATGCGCCGTGCGGAACGTGTCGCGCAACCGCGCCGTATCAAGCATCCCCGACACCGGCCAAGCGACCGGCCCGCCGTCAAGGGCAGAGGGAGTGTTGAAATCGCCGGTCAGCAGCACCGGCACCCCTGCCGCCGCAACTGGACCCAGACCGTCGATCAGCGCCTGCGCTTCGGGCACCCGCGTTTCGGCTTCATTCGCCAGCACCTCGTCTGCGGACGCGCCGTCGCGCAACAGTTCGGGGCCGTAGGGGTCGGAGGTCAGGTGGGTATTGGCCACCGCCACAACGCGCCCCGGTGCGACCATCGCCCAGACATGCACGGCATCCGGGTTCAGTCCGGCGATGGAATAGGGCGGGGCGGCCATGCTGGTCGTCACCCCCACGTCGCTGTCGAACAGGGGATATTTTGACAAAATATGCCGCCGTGTGTCCGCATAAGGATAGCCCGCCGCCGCCGCGATTTCCAAGGTCCGACCGTCGGGTTCCTGCAACCCCACGATATCGGCATCGGCCAGCTTGATCGCCGCGATCACCGAGGCAAAGCTGACCTGATCGCCGCCATACCAGATGTTGAAGCTTAACACCTTCAGCCGCACCGTATCTTGTGCGAAGGCCAGTCCCGGCAGCATCAAAAAGGCAAAAATCCATTTCAGCATCGTGATCTCCTGGCCAAAGGCCAGACGGTCTGGCGCGACCAGTTTACACGCAGTTTCTTGAAAAGCGAGTGACAGCCCCGTTGCATCCTGTGACGATCCAACTGGCCCACCGCCGAAAACCCGGTTAGCGTGCCCGGCGAAGGAGCCCGCCATGATCCCGGTTTTCGACGGCCACAACGACCTGCTTTACCGCCTGAACGCCGCCCCGGACCGCCGCGACGCGATCTGGGACGGAACGGACGGCAAGGGCCAACTGGACTTGCCCCGGATGCGGGCGGGCGGTTTTGCGGGCGGGTTCTTTGCGGTCTACGTGCCCTCGCCGCACGAAGTCGACGCGCCGGATTTCCTGTCGCAGATGGACAACCCGCCCTATGATTTTCCGCTGGATGCGCTGATCGACCACACCGCCGGCCAACCTGTGGCACTGGCACAGATCGGGCATCTGAAATGGCTGGGACGCAGCGGTGCGTTGGCGATCTGCAAAACCACGGCGGAAATCCGCAGCGCGATGGCCGCAGGCACCATTGCCGCCATCCTGCATTTTGAAGGGGCCGAGGCGGTCGATCCGTCGCTGGACGCCCTGCACAGCTTTCACGCCATGGGCCTGCGGTCGCTTGGTCCGGTGTGGAGCCGCCCGACGATCTTTGGTAACGGTGTGCCGTTCCGGTATCCGTCGACCGGCGACACGGGGCCGGGGCTGACCGATCTGGGCAAGCGGCTGGTTGCGGAATGCAACGCGCTGCATATCATGCTGGACCTCAGCCACCTGAACGCAGCCGGGTTCAACGATGTGGCGCAGATCAGCACGTCACCCCTGGTCGCCACACATTCCAACGCCCATGCGATCTGCCCCGGTTCGCGCAACCTGACCGACCGGCAACTGGGTCAGATCAAAGATTCGGGCGGCATGGTGGGGCTGAACTTCGCCACCTGTTTCCTGCGCCCCGATGGCCGCGAATCGCCCGACATGCCGCTGGACCCGATGCTGCGGCATCTTGACCATCTGATCGCAGCCCTGGGCGAAGATCACGTCGGCTTTGGGTCGGATTTCGACGGGGCGACGATGCCAAAGGACATCAGGGATGTGGGCGGTCTTCCCGTGCTGCTGGCGGCGCTGGCGGGCTACGGATACAACGACGCGCTGCTGCACAAGCTTGCGCACCAGAACTGGCTGGCGCTTCTCGACCGCACTTGGGCCGCCTGACATGCTGGCCCTGATCACCGCAGGGGCGTCGGCCATCGGCAGCAGTCTGACCCGCGCGCTGGCGGGGGCGGGCTACAAGGTGGCCTTCACTCATCTGGGACAGCGGGCCGGGGCGCAGGCGCTGGCAACTGATCTGCCTGCCTCCCGCGCGTGGGAAAGCGATGCGGGCGATCCGGCGCAGGTGGCGCGCTTTCACGCCGAGGCCGCCGACTGGGCAGGCGAAGCGCCGCGCGTGATGGTGAACAATGCGGGCATCCAGACATGGTCCAGCTTGCTGGACCTTTCGGCAGACCGCTGGGACGCGGTGATGGCGACCAACCTGCGCGGCACGTTCCTGAACACCCAGACCGCCGCCCGCGCGATGATCGCGGCAGGCCATGGCGGGGCGGTGATCACGCTTGGGTCGGGGTGCAACAAACACGCATTTCCAAGTCTGGTCGATTACACCGCGTCGAAAGGTGGGATCGAGCAGTTCACGAAGGTGGCCGCTGTCGAGCTCGGGCCGCACCTGATCCGGGTCAACTGCATTGCGCCCGGCGCGATTGCCACCGAACGCACGGCAGCCGAGGCGGGGGATTATGCCGCGACATGGTCGGCGGTCACGCCACTGCGCCGCGTGGGCACGCCCGAGGATCTGACGGGGCCGCTGTTGTTCCTGATCTCTGACGCGGCGGCCTTTGTGACCGGGCAAACCCTCTGGGTCGACGGCGGGGCATTTTCGCAGGCCAACTGGCCCTATCCGACATGACAGATACCGTCACACATGCCGTCACACATGCCGTTCTCGTCTCGCATGGTCAGCCGTCAGACCCCGAACCTGCGGCACGGGCGCTGTTCGTCCTTGGCCGAGCCGTTGCGGCCCATCTGCCCGGCTGGACGGTCACTACCGCCACCCTCGCGGAGCCCGGCGCGCTGGCCACGGCGACAACCGCCCCTGTCGGGCGAGCCTTCCCGCTGTTCATGGCGGGTGGCTGGTTCACCCGCATACACCTGCCGGCCAAACTGCGCGAGGCGGGGGCAGCGGGATGGACCGTGCTGGAACCCTTCGGCTGCGATCCCGCCCTGCATGCGCTGGCAGTCAGTCTGGTGGAGGATGCCATTGCATCGCGCGCGTGGGAGCCTTCGAAAACCCGGTTGCTGTTGGCGGCACACGGGTCTTTCAAAAGCCCGGTGCCCTCGGCCATCGCGACCCTGCTGGCACAGCGCATCGCTGATGTCTTGGGTCTGCAGGGGGCGGCCGCCGCCTTTATCGATCAGCCGCCACAACTGGCCCACGCCACAGGCTATGGCCCACAAAGCCTGTGCCTGCCGTTGTTTGCCGCCGAAGGCGGGCATGTAACCGCAGACATCCCCGCCGCTTTGGTGGCCGCCGGGTTCGGGGGCGACCTTCTGCCGCCGATAGGTCTGGCCCCCGGCGTGCCCGCCCTGATCGCTGCGGCGATCCGTGCGGGTCATCCGGTTTGCGCCGCCGGGTGCCGCTATGGCCCTACCGCCGCTGTAAATGGTGCGTGAAATCACGCACCCTACCCGCAACTGCCAAAGGCGTGTCCGGCGACGCAGCGCCTGCTATGCCAACGTAGGGTGCGTGATTTCACGCACCATTCGCGCAATGTCGGGTCAAATCGCCCTAAAGCCCCAATCGGTCCAGCACCCAGACCCCCAGCGCCTGCACCATATCGTCGCGTCCCGACAGCGGGCCGGGGCGATAGAGCGCCGACGCCAGCGCCTTTTGCTGCTTTTCCAAAATCCCCACATCCTCGCGCCCCACCCGATCCCATCGATCATAATAAGGCGCCGCGCGGGTTTCGAAATCGGGCTGCATCAGCCGGTCTGCCGGAAAACACCCGCCGATTTCCAGCCGCGACTGACCCGCCGACACCGGCGTTACGTTCAGCCACCACAGGCAATCCTGCGCCACGGCGAACTGGATCGTGGGCAGTGCCACGGTGAAATAGGTCCCCATCCGGGCGTCGGCATCAAGGCCCGCAATCGCATCGAATGGCGGGACCGTGTCGGACAGCGTGGCGACCGACCGGCCCGAGATCACCTGAATGCAGAGCCAGTTGCCACGTGTGGGCAGCGTGCGCGATTGCTGCGCCCCCACCGTTGCCTTGTGGACGACGCCGGTGTGATAGGTCTCCATCGCGTTTTCCAGGATCAGTTTCCAATTGCACGCGGGCTCCAGCGCCACCGTCCAGGTGCAGCGCATATCCTGGGGCCGATGTGACGCCATTCGGTCGGGCAGATCGCCCAGATGGTCCATCAGGCTTGGCCCGTCATGGCTGAACCGTGCAAACACGAAGCCCGCCCAGACCTGACAGTCCAGCGCCACCATGCCATTTTCGCGGCGATCGAATCCTTCCGCATCCTTCATGTCGGGGCAGCCATAGAGCGTGCCGTCCGACAGGTAGCTCCACGCATGATAGGGGCAGGTCACGCGGCCCCCGGTGTTGCCTGACCCTTCCAGCAGGATCGAGCCGCGATGGCGGCAGTAGTTTGCAAAGCACCGCAATATCCCGTCTGCCCCGCGCAGCGCCACCACCGGCCCGCCCGGCGTATCAAAGGCGCGGTAGTCGCCCGGGTCAGGCAACATCTCGTCGCGGCACAAAAAGAACCATTCGCGCAGGAACAGCCGTTCGCGTTCGCGCGCAAAGATCGCGGGGTCGGTGTAAAAACCGGCGGGCATGGATCTTGCCACCCGTAGCGGGGCGGTGGCGGCGGTCAATTCACGGGGATCAAGCGTCATGCGGGTCAGGTGTCATACGGGCTCCTTTCGGTTCCAGTTTTGCGCAAGGCAGCCGCTGCGTGCAAGAGCCGGTTCAGGCCTTGGCCACCAAAACCTGCGACCCCCCGCCAATCGCCGGGTTTTTCACAAAGATCGACATTTGCCAGCCATCCTCGGGCAGAAAGTGAAACACGCCGGTCACCATGCGGTAGCCCGCCCCTGTCGCGAACAAAGCCGCCAAGAGCATCCGCCCAAAAAGATCGACCCTTGTCATGGTGTTCCTCGTTCTTTGGTCGATAACGGTCGAGCGTTCGGGAAAGTTTCACGAACGCGCCGTTTGAGGCCAAACGCCGGGGGGCACGCCCCCCGGACCCCGTGGATATTTGCGCCAGCAGGAAAGGGCATTTGCGTCAGCCGCCTTCCTTCACCGCCTCCATCGCGATACAAGTTGATGTCGAGGCGACATGCGGTAGCGACGAAATCTGTTCCGCCAGCACCCGACGGTAATGCGAAATGTCCGAACTCCGCACCTTCAACAGATAGTCGAACCGGCTGGCGATCATGTGGCATTCCTCAATCTCTGGCACCGCGCGCGCCGCGCGGTTGAACGCCTGCAACGCGGCTTCGCGGGTGTCCGACAGCCGCACTTCGACAAAGGCCACATGCGCCAGACCGAGGGCTGCACGGTTCAACCTGGCATGATATCCGGTAATCACGCCTGCTTCTTCCAGTCGTTTCAGGCGGGTCTGGGTCGGGGATTTCGACAACCCGATCCGACGCGCCAGATCGGCGGCGCTGATCCTGCCCTCGTTGGCCACGATGTGCAAAATGGCATTGTCGAATCTGTCAAAGTCGGAACGCATCGAAACCCCTCTCGCTTTCGGGCGAACATCCCGCCGGGTGGGCAATGATCGGGCGAACGGCCTTAAAAATTCCGTGTATCATGGGACATCAAGCCAAGGAACGCCCCAGATGCTCCCCCCGACACTCTTCCCGACGCCCGACGCACCCACGGATTTGACAGCTGCCTTTGCCCGGATCGACCGCCATGCCCGGATCGACCGCCATGCCTTGACGGACGAGGCTGCCCTGATCACCCGCCTGATCGATGAGGCTGATCTGCACGCCGCCGCGCGCGCCGGGATCACCGTCGCTGGTGCCGATCTGGTCGCCCGCATCCGTGCCAGCACGCGACCGGGGTTGATGGAAGTTTTCCTGGCCGAATACGGCCTGTCCACCGACGAAGGGATCGCGCTGATGTGTCTGGCCGAGGCGCTGTTGCGGGTGCCGGACGCCGAAACCATGGACGCGCTGATCGAGGACAAGATTGCGCCGTCTGATTGGGGACGGCATCTCGGCAAGTCGGCGTCCAGTCTGGTCAACGCCTCGACATGGGCGCTGATGCTGACCGGAAAGGTGCTTGACGACCGCGAGCCGGGCATCGTGGGGCATCTGAAGGCGGCGGTGAAACGGCTGGGCGAGCCGGTAATCCGCACTGCCGTGGCCCGCGCGATGAAGGAAATGGGGCGGCAGTTCGTGTTGGGGGAGACGATCGGAACCGCCATGAAACGCGCCCGCGAGTTGGAGGCGAAGGGCTATACGTACAGCTATGACATGCTGGGCGAGGCGGCGCGGACGACAGCGGATGCGCAACAGTATCACCTTGCCTATGCGCAGGCGATTCAGGCGATTGCCGAGGCCGCGCGAGGGGATATCCGCGACAATCCCGGTATTTCAGTCAAACTTTCGGCTCTGCATCCACGGTATGAGGTCGCAAAGACCGACCGCGTGATGGCAGAACTGGTGCCGCGCGTGAAGGCGCTGGCCGAATTGGCGCGTGATGCGGGCATCGGGTTCAACATCGACGCGGAAGAGGCGGATCGGCTGGCGCTGTCGTGCAGAGTTATCGAGGCGGTGCTGTCGGACCCGGCGCTGGCGGGCTGGGATGGTTTCGGCGTTGTGGTGCAGGCGTATGGGCGGCGCGCGGGTGCGGTGATCGACTGGCTTTACGCTTTGGCCAGCGGCCTTGACCGCCGGATCATGGTGCGGCTGGTCAAAGGCGCCTACTGGGATACCGAGGTGAAGCGGGCGCAGGTGCTGGGGCTGACCAGCTTTCCGGTGTTTACCCGAAAACAGGCCACCGATGTCAGCTATATCGCCTGTGCGCGCAAGCTGTTGGGGATGACGGACCGGGTCTATCCGCAATTCGCCACGCACAATGCGCATACCGTGGCCGCCGTGCTGGACATGGCAACTGACAAAAAGGCGTTTGAATTCCAGCGCCTGCATGGCATGGGCGAAAGGCTGCACGACATTGTTCTGACCGATCACGCCACCCGCTGCCGCATCTATGCCCCCGTCGGCGCGCACCGTGATCTGCTGGCATACCTTGTCCGCCGCCTGTTGGAAAACGGCGCGAATAGCAGTTTCGTCAATCAGATCGTCAACGACGAGGTCCCACCGGCCCGCGTCGCCGCCTGCCCGCTAACCGCGATGGAGGGGATGGAGCAGGTTGCCAGCGCCGCCATCCTGACGGGCCCGGCGCTGTTTGGCGCGCGGGTCAACGCGCGCGGATGGGACCTGACGGACGGGGGCGATCTGGAGGCGATCGAGGCCGCACGCGCCCCCCATCTGACTGCGCTGTTCGCGGCCAGCCCCCGCCTGGCCGGGCGCGCCGTGGGCGGCGTGCAGCACACCTCCGTGAACCCTGCCACCGGCACCCTGATCGGCCATGTGACGCCAGCCGCCGCTCCGGACATCGACACCGCCCTGCGTCTGGCTGAAACTTGGGCTGCTCCACCTGCGATCCGGGCCGCAGTTCTGCGCCGCGCAGCCGATCTTTATGAGGCCAACTTTGGTTCGATCTTCGCCCTTCTCGCGCGCGAGGCGGGCAAGACCCTGCCCGATTGCGTCGGAGAATTGCGCGAGGCCGTCGATTTTCTGCGTTATTACGCCGCCCAGGCCGAAAGCCTGATCGCCCCCGCGCGCGGGCTATTCGCCTGTATCAGCCCGTGGAACTTCCCGCTTGCCATCTTTACCGGCCAGATCGCCGCCGCTCTTGCCGCGGGCAACGCGGTGCTTGCCAAACCCGCGCCGCAAACCTCGCTGATCGCGGCATTGGCGACCGACCTTTTGCTGAAGGCAGGCGTTCCCGACACCGCGCTGCAATTGCTGCCCGGTGATGGCGCGGTTGGTGCGGCGTTGACGGCTGATGCCCGCATAAACGGTGTTGTCTTTACCGGATCGACCGCTACCGCCCTGAATATTCGCGCGAGCATGGCCGCACATCTGAACCCGACCGCCCCCCTGATCGCCGAAACCGGTGGGTTGAACGCGATGCTGGTGGACAGCACGGCCCTGCCGGAACAGGCGGTGCGCGACATTCTTGCGTCTGCCTTCCAGTCCGCCGGCCAACGCTGTTCTGCCTTGCGCTGCCTTTATGTGCAGGAAGATATTGCTGAAACAGTGCTGGAGATGTTGCAAGGCGCGATGGATGACCTCGCCCTTGGCGACCCGTGGGCGCTGGCAACTGATATTGGTCCGCTGATAGACGCGGCCGCCGCCGGCAGTATCGCGGCCTACATCGCCGCTGCCAAAACGGAAGGCCGCCTGATCAAGACGCTGCCAACCCCCACGTCTGGCCATTTTATCGCACCTACCTTGCTGCGCGTTCCCGGCATCCACGCCATGCCGCGCGAGATTTTCGGCCCCGTCCTGCATGTCGCGACCTTCAATGCGGCCGGGATCGACGCGGTGATCGACGCGGTGAACGCCACGGGTTACGGGCTGACATTTGGCCTGCACTCTCGCATCGACGACCGGGTGCAGCGCATCGCGGACCGTCTGTGTGTCGGAAACATCTATGTCAACCGCAACCAGATCGGGGCGGTGGTGGGCAGTCAACCCTTTGGGGGCGAGGGACTTTCGGGCACCGGACCCAAGGCGGGCGGCCCGCACTATCTTGCCCGCTTTACCCGCAATTCCGCCCCGCCATCTGGACCCGCCGTTGCTGCGCTCGCCGACCGAACCACCACCGCAGCCGAGGCCGCCCGCGTCCTTGCCGCACACCGCCAACCAGAGGCTGCGTCTGACGTCACCCTGCTGCCCGGACCGACCGGCGAATCGAACCGTCTGACGGCCTTAGCCCGCGCTCCTTTGCTGTGCCTTGGACCGTCTGCGGTCAGTGCGATGGCGCAGGCCCAAGCCATTCGCGCGCTGGGCGGGCACGCGGTCGAGGCTCCGGGTCTGCCGCCCGATGCCCTGCGCACCCTTGAAGGTTTTGGCGGCGCGCTGCACTGGGGCCCGCCCGACGCCGCCCGGCCCTATGCACTGGCGCTGGCCGCCCGCACCGGCCCCATCCTGCCTCTGATCGGTGACATGCCGGACGCAGGCCACGCCCTGCTGGAACGTCACGTCTGCATCGACACCACCGCGTCAGGCGGCAACGCGCAATTGTTGGCCGAAGTCGGTGCGGATACCGAACTCGACGGCTCTTGAAGCGACATGTGGGCAGCTTGACGAAACAAGGCGGATCGGAAACTGTGCGGCTATGTTTCCGATCCGCGATCACAACCCTTCGGGGCGCACGCCCTTTGTCACCTATGCCCTGATCGCTGTGAACATCGCGGTGTTTCTGGGCTATTGGCTGACGATCACGGATGATTATCAGCTGGCGGTGTTCTTCAACCGCTGGGGTCTGGTACCCGTGGCGGTGATGCAGGGGTATCAGGCCGAAACCGTGGTAACGTCGATGTTCCTGCACGGCGGCTGGATGCATCTGGCGGGCAACATGTTGTTTCTATGGATATTCGGCGACAATTTGGAAGACGAGATGGGGCATGGCCGCTTTGCCCTGTTCTATCTGGCAGCGGGCCTTGCCGCGGCGTTTTTGCAGACTGCCGCCGATTTGAGGTCACAAATCCCGATGGTCGGGGCGTCAGGCGCGATTGCCGGGGTGATGGGGTGGTATCTGCTGCTGTTCCCGCGCGCCAAAGTGGATGTGTTGTTCATCTTTGTCGTCTTTTTTCGCATCTTCGCGATCCCGGCGTGGATCGTGCTGGGCGTCTGGATCGGGGTGCAACTGTTCAACGGAGCGATGACGCCCACCGATGCAGGCGGGGTGGCGTATCTTGCGCATGTCGGCGGGTTTGCAGGCGGGATGCTTTTGACGGTCCCGTTGTGGCTGCGCCTTGGCGGGTTTGCCTTCTGGCGGCGGACCGAAGGCCACCCGCCGCATCCGGATGCCGAATACAAGCTGTCGCAATCGTCGGTGCCAAAGGTGCCCCGGCGATGAAGGGGACGTGTCATTGCGGGGCGGTGGTTCTGGACGTGGCGCTGTCAGACGGTTTCAACACGGCCCGGCGCTGCGATTGTTCGTTCTGCCGCAGGCGGGGGGCGATTGTGGTGTCAGCGCCGTTGTCGGGCGTCACGGTCGTGCGGGGGGCTGACAACTTGACGCTGTATCAATGGGGCACAAAGACGGCGAAACACTGGTTCTGCAAGACCTGCGGCATCTACACGCACCACAAACGGCGGTCGAACCCCAACGAATACGGGGTCAATGTCGCGATACTTGACGGTGTAAATCCGGCCGATCTTGGGGCCGTCAGCTGGGACGACGGTGTGAACCATCCGTCAGACCGAAAATAGACGGCCAGCGTCGCTTGTGGCCGGATTTCGCCTGGACCCGATCCGGCCGCAGAAAACCTCAGGTATTTCGGATGATCTTGCAAAACGGCTGAAACAGCGGATCGTTAGACGCAATCACTGTGCCGTCCAGCAGAATGTCGCCGTCTTCGCGCACCGGTCCGAGCATTCCGCCCGCCTCGCGCACCAGAATCAATCCGGCGGCAATGTCCCATGCGTGCAACTCACGCTCCCAATAACCGTCGTAGCGGCCCGCCGCCACATAAGCCAGATCCAGCGCCGCCGCCCCCCAGCGCCGCACTCCGGCACAGCCGGGCATCAACCGCGCCAGATCCTGCAACGTCGCGGGCAGGGTCTTTTTGGCCCCGAACGGCACGCCGGTGGCAAACACCGCCTCTTGCATCACGCGGCGCCCCGACACCCGCATCCGGCGGTCGTTCATCCAGGCACCGGCACCCTTTTCGGCCCAGAACATCTCGTCCTTGGCCGCGTCATAGACGACACCCGACACGATCTCGCCCTTATGCTCCAGCGCAATGGAAATCGCCCAATGTGGCATGCCGTGCAGAAAGTTCGTCGTCCCGTCCAGCGGATCGACGATCCAGCGCCGCGTCGGGTCTGCGCCATCATCCCCGCCGGTTTCCTCGCCCAGCCAACCATAGGTCGGGCGACCCTCCATCAGCATGTCCTTGATGATCCTCTCGGCCTCGCGGTCGGCCTTGGACACGAAATCGCCGGGGCCCTTGGAGGACACCTGAAGGTTTTCCACCTCGCGGAAGTCCTTGACCAGAGAGCGCGCAGCGGTGCGGGCGGCCTTAATCATCAGGTTCAGGTTGGCACTGCCTTGCATGTCGCGGCTCCGGGTTGGGTCAAGCGCAGGGCTTTACACGCGGGCGCGGCGGATGGAAAGGGGTGAGGCTGGTGCGTGGTTTGCGGGTGCAAGGCGGGGGCCGAAGGTTCGTCGAATTTGCGGACAAAACCTACGCTTTCATCGCAGGCGAGACCGTCTTGCCCCCTTACCCCCGCTGCAACTTCACCGGCTCCGACCGCCCGAGTTTCAGGAAATGCGCCATGAAGGGTTTGGCGGCGTCCTCGGTCCGGGTCGCCGCAAAAAGCCGTTTCGTGATGACCCCCGGCCCCAATGGCCGCGTCACGTAATCGGCTGAAGATTTCACATCTCGCAGCACCCAGTCCGGTAGCACCGCCACCCCCCGGTTCGATCCGACCAGCATCAGGATAACTGCCGTCAACTCTGCCGTCCGCTGGGCGCGGGGTTCGACGCGTGCGGGGGTCAGAAGTTCGGTGAACACGTCCAACTTGTCGCGGGTGACGGGGTAGGTGATCAGGGTCTGATCGCAGAAATCTTCCGCCACGATCATCGCTTTGGCAGCCAGCGGGTTGGCGGCGGCAGCAAGAAACGTCGGGTGGTAGTCAAACAGCGGGTTGAAGGTGATGCCTGGCAGCGGCACCGGGTTGGACGAGATCACCAGATCGACCTCTTCGCGGTTCAAAGCCGGAAGGGCGTCAAACGCCAGACCTGCGCGGATGTCCACGTCCACCTCGGGCCAGGCGTGACGGAACAGTTCCAGCACCGGAAACAGCCAGTCGAAACAGGCGTGACATTCGATGGCGATGTGCAGCCGTCCGGTCTTGCCGGACCGCAGCGACTGAAACTCTTCTTCCATTGCGTCGATCTCGGGCAAGATGCGGTCCGCCGCGCGCAGCATCCGGATGCCCGCAGCCGACAGCTTCATCGGTTTGGATCGGCGCACGAACAACTCCATTCCCGCCTGAGCCTCCAGCCCCGCGACCTGATGGCTGAGTGCGGATTGGGTCATGTTCAGCACACCGGCTGCCCGCGCAAGCCCCCCGGCCTGATGGATGGCGCGGATAGTGCGCAGGTGGCGTAGTTCGATATACATGCGACAAACTCATCATTATTGTGAAGGATATGAATTGGTCTCACATTCGCAAGTATGGGACAAGGGGGCAACAACAGGAGCCGATCCATGTCCACACCCCGCATTTCCTTTGAATTCTTCCCGCCGCAGGGGTTGGATGCGTCGTTCAAGCTGTGGGAAACCGTGCAGGTTCTGGCGCCCCTCAACCCCAGCTTTGTCTCGGTAACTTACGGCGCGGGCGGTGCCACCCGAAAGCTGACCCACGATGCGGTGGCGACCATCCACCGCAACTATGGTTTGCGGGTTGCGGCGCATCTGACCTGCGTTGAGGCGACCCGCGCCGAGACGATGGAGATAGCAGCCGCCTATGCCGAGGCGGGCGTAACAGAGATTGTAGCACTGCGTGGCGATGCGCCCAAGGGGGCCGACAGGTTTACCCCACATCCGGACGGCTTTGCCTCGTCAGTCGAGTTGGTGACGGCGCTGGTTGCGACGGGCAAGTTCAAGATCCGTGTGGGCGCCTACCCCGAACTGCACCCCGATGCGGCCGATCCGCTTGCCGATGTGCGGTTTTTGAAACGCAAGATCGACGCCGGGGCCGCCAGTGCGATCACTCAGTTCTTCTTTGACGCCGATACCTTCTTTCGGTTCCGCGACGCCTGCGTGCGCGAAGGCATCACCGCCCCGATCATTCCCGGCATCCTGCCGATCCAAAGCTGGGCCGGGACCAAGCGGTTTGCCGCGCGCTGTGGCACCCGTATCCCGACGCGTCTGGACGAGGCCTTTGCAACGGCTGCCCGCGACGGGCGCGAGGATCTGCTGGCACTGACACAGTGCACCACCCTGTCCACCCGGCTGATCGAGGGAGGGGTCGATGATCTGCACTTCTATACTCTGAACCGGCCGCATCTGACCCATCAGGTGATCCGCGCTTTGGGGCTCGCACCTGAACTGGCGCTGGAAAAAGTCGCCTGACGGCTTGCTTGGCGGGTTTGTTCGTCGGGCTTGTTCACGGGACAAGATCGGCTAGGCTGACGTGGATCTGAAAAGGACCGCGCGCGTGCCCAAACGAACCGCCAAACCGATCTACATCCTGAATGGCCCCAACCTCAACTTGCTTGGCCAGCGTCAGCCGGAAATCTACGGCGCGCAGACGCTAAAGGAGGTGGGCGAGGCTGCGGCATCATTGGCGGACGATCTGGGCCTGACGATCCGGTTCCTGCAATCCAATCACGAAGGCGCGCTGGTGGATTGGATCCAACAGGCGCGGGTCGAAGGGGCGGGGGTGATCATCAACCCCGGCGCCTACAGCCACACGTCTGTAGCCATTCTGGACGCGCTGAACGCCTTTGATGGCCCGGTGCTGGAAGTTCACATCAGCAACATCCACAAGCGTGAGGCGTTCCGGCATCATTCCTTTGTCAGCCTGCGCGCCGATGGGGTGATTGCGGGATTTGGGGTGGAAGGCTATTTGCTGGCCTTGCGCCGGATGGCCAGTTTGTTGGGGGACGTGTGATGCTGCCGAAAAATCATTTCAAGGCGGCGCTGGCAGCGGGGAAGACTACCATCGGTCTGTGGAACACCATTCCGGGGCCGGTGGTTGCCGAACTGTTGGCCGGAGCCGGGTTCGACTGGGTGTTGATCGACACCGAACATTCGCCGACCGATGTGCAAGACACCATGGGCATGATGCAGGCGATGGCGGGCTATCCGGTGTCTCCGCTGGTGCGGGTTGCGGCCAATGACGCGGTGCTGATCAAGCGGGTGCTGGATCTTGGCGCGCAGACGTTGATGGTGCCGTATGTCCAGACGGTCGACGACGCCAGGCGGGCGGTCGAGGCGATGCGCTATCCGCCGCGCGGCATCCGGGGGATGGGCGGCACCACACGCGCCACCCGTTACGGGACAGTCACCGATTATGTCGAGCGGGCGGAGGAAGAGTTGTGCCTGCTGGTGCAGGTCGAAACCGCAGCAACCCTGCCGCAGATCGAGGCGATTGCGGCGGTCGACGGGGTGGATGGGCTGTTCATCGGGCCGAACGACCTTTCCGCGACGATGGGGTTTCCGGGGCAAGTCGCGCACCCGGCCGTGGTGGCGGCGATCGAGGATGCGCTGCGGCGAATTGATGCGACCGGCAAGGCCGCAGGGATTCTGGTGCTGGACCCCGCGTTTGCCAAGCTGTGCATGGGCTGGGGTAGTCGGGTCACCTGCGTCGGCGTTGACGTCGTGACGCTGGCCACGGCTGTGCAGGAGTTGCTGGGCGCGTTTCCCAAGAGTTGAGCGGAGTGCGGGAGCTGGCGGTGGAGCCTCCGGCGGGGATATTTAGGAACAGATGAAGCTGGAACGGGGGGAATTTCGCTGGCACCCTGCGGCGCAGGTGTTTGACGCAGAAGGTCGTGCGGTTTTGCCTTTGACCGCAGGGCCGGTTGCTGCGTCGGCGGTGATCGACGCGCGGCCTGCGGGAGCGGCGCTGGCGCAGGCGTTTGCAGCGGGGAGTTTTCGGATTGGCGGGGCGGGGCCTTTGCCTGCGACTGGGTTCGAGACTTTGACGGCTGGATCGTCGGGGAAGCCTCGGCTTATCGCGCGGAGCCATGCCAGTTGGGCCGTCAGCTTTGCGGTGAATGCCGGGCTGTTCGGGATCGGGCCGGGGATTCGGGTGGGCATACCGGGGCAATTGGTGCAGTCGCTGGCGCTTTATGGCGCAGTGGAGGGCGTGGTGTTGGGGGCAGAGGTGCATCTGCTGGACGGGTTGCGCCCGGACCGGCAAGCGCTGGCGCTGGCGCAGTGGCGCGTGCAGGTGATTTATGCAGCGCCGGTGCAGGTGCGGATGTTGGTTGCGGCGGGGGTGCCGCTGCCCGATCTGCGGCTGGCGCTGATTGGTGGGGCCAAGGTGGATGCAGGTTTGCGCGCCGGATTGGCTGCGATTGCGCCGGGGTGCGACTTGCGCGAGTTCTACGGGGCGGCAGAAACCAGCTTCATCACTCTGACCGATGCGGATACGCCTGCGGGGTCCGTCGGGCGCGCCTATCCGGGGGTCGAAATTGTGGTGGAGGACGGCGTGATCTGGGTGCGCAGCCCGTATCTGTTCGATGGCTATGCCGGCGCGGAAGGGCCTGCTGTTTGGCGGGAGGGTTGGGTGTCGGTGGGCGAGATGGGGCGGTTGCAAGGCGGCTATCTGTATCTGTCGGGCCGGGCGGGGCGGATGGTGACGGTGGCCGGGCAGAACGTGTTTCCTGAAGAGATCGAGGTATTCCTGGCAGGGCTGCCGGGCGTCGGGCAGGTGGCGGTGCTGCCGCGCGCGGATGGCTTGCGGGGGGTGGTTCTGGTTGCGGTGGTGCAGGGCGATCCGGCGCAGGAAGCTGCCATATTGACCGCCGCGCGGGCGCAGTTTGGCGCACTGGCGGCTCCGCGTGCGGTGATCTGGCGTCGGGACTGGCCAGTGTTGGCGTCGGGCAAGACGGATCTGGCGGCGTTGGCGGTGAGGCTGTGAGCTATATCATTGCAGCCAAGCGGTCGGCGGTGGTGCCGCGCGGGGGGGTGTTCGCGCGGTTTTCCATCGAGGCGTTGGGTGCGCCGGTGTTGCTGGCGGCTCTGTGGGCCTGCGGGGTCGATCCGGGCGAGGTGGACGAGGTGATCTTGTCGAATGCGCTGGGTGCGGGCGGCAATCCGGCGCGGCGGGTGGCGCTGGCGGCAGGGTTGCCGGACCGGGTGGCAGGGCTGACCATCGACCGGCAATGTGCCGGTGGCCTCGATGCCGTGCTGCTGGCCCGCGCGCTGGTGGACAGCGGGGCTGCGCGGGTGGTGGTGGCGGGCGGGGTCGAGAGTTATTCGCGCCGCCCGCTGCGGCTGCGAACCGATCCCAAGGGGGGCCAGCCGGTGTCCTACGATCAGGCGCCCTTTACACCCTGGCCCGACCGCGACCCAAGGATGGCCGAGGCGGCTGAGGCTTTGGCGAAAAGTCACGGCATTTCGCGGGCAGAGCAGGACCGTTGGGCGGTGGACAGCCACGCGCGGGCGCTGCGCGCGGATTTCGCACCCGAGATCGTGGTGATTGCCGGGCAGGGCCGCGATGCCTTTGCGCGGGCGTTGACCATGGGCGTGGCCGCGCGGGCCAAGGCGATCACCGGAACGATAACGGCCGCCAATGCGGCTGTTGCGGCGGATGGAGCCGCATTTGTCGTGGTCTGTGCCACCCCGCGCGGGCGGGCGCTGCGGATTGTGGCGGGGGCGACGCTGGGGGCTTATCCGTTGCAGCCCGGCCTGTCGCCCCTGCCTGCGATTGCTGCGGTGGGTGGTGTGCACGGTCTGACGGTGGCCGAAGTGATGGAAGCTTATGCCGTGCAGGCGATTGCTTGCGTCAGGGGGGCGGGGATCGACCGCACAATCGTCAATCCGGGCGGCGGGGCCTTGGCGCGGGGGCATCCGATCGGGGCGTCGGGGGCGATCCTCGCGGTGCGGCTGTTCCACCAGTTGCACAGCGGCCGGGGTTTGGCCGCAATTGCCGCGGCGGGCGGGGTGGGCAGCGCGCTGATGCTGGAGGCTTAGGGCCGCGACAGCAGGGCACCGGGGCGCATCTGCGCGATGCCACGGGTGATCAGCGCCGCCAGAACCACCTTGATCGCGTCGCCGGGCAAGTAGGCGGCGATCAACAGCGCCACCTCGGGCAGCGTCTTGCCCAGCATCACCGCCATGCCGGGAATTCCAAAGGCATAAAGCACGATCACGCCGCCCAGTGCCGCGCCGACCCCGGCTGCCAGACCCACAGGCGCTGTCCAGCGTTCCATAACCAACCCCGCGACGAAGGCCGCAATCGGGAATCCCAGCAGAAAGCCAACCGAAGGTCCTGCGAACACGCCCAAGCCCCCCCGCCCGCCCGACAGGATCGGCAACCCCACCGCCACCAGCGCCAGAAACACCAGCACCGCCAACGCCCCCTTGCGGGCGCCCAGCACCGTGCCGCACAGCATGATGCCCAGCGACTGCGCTGTGATGGGCACGCCCGACCCCAGCATGATCGGCGGCACCAGACCCAGAACGGCCACAAGGGCTGCAAACAGGGCGATATGGGTCAGGTTGCGTTCCATGGGCTCTCCGGTTAGCGGCGATCTGTCGTGCGCCTATCTGTCGT
>Ga0105051_10001968_pt1 | contig 27136 bp, 26 predicted proteins | sample FRY02_FD_78383 | JGI IMG/M metagenome (GOLD analysis project Ga0105051, IMG submission 78383) | Freshwater microbial communities from Lake Fryxell liftoff mats and glacier meltwater in Antarctica - FRY-02 (megahit assembly) | ecosystem: Environmental > Aquatic > Freshwater > Ice > Glacier... | reverse complement strand
GTAACTCGAGGTCCTTGAGCGCGCCGGGATGTCATTTCAGGTGATGTTGACACCCAAGCCAGTAGTGGTGGATCTCGATGAGCACCTAGCCCAATTCTGCGACGCATAGTGGCACAAAACTAGCGAGCTATTTGTTGGGTCTGCTGTCAGACAACCAACGCATTTTAGAACGATGTAGCGAGCGGACCTCCGTACTAGCCACCGAGTTAAAAATTGACTCCGACATGTTGCTCGATGAAGTCTCGCAACTCGCTCATAACATCCCGGAAAAATTCCAACAGGCGATCACCGATGCGGGGGACATCGCTGACCGTCAGTTCGCAGGACAGATGTTAGAACGGATGGAATCGCGTGCAAAGTTATGTTTGCAAACCATGCGCGGGCAACTCCAAAAACGCCGTCGCTATTAAAGAAAGTTGAAGGATGATGCGCAAGCCATTGACGCAGTCACACTTCAATGAGAAACTTGGGCGAGGGGCACATTTCGGAATAAAAAGATTTTTTATCTGACACACCCCTCTGCCTATAATTCAATTACGACATCAAGAGTTGTCTCGCAAGAGATACAGCAACCGAGCCAGCCCGGCCACGGTGCTTCCCGAAAGGGGATGTGGTGCACGATAGTGCATACAAATCGAAGGGTTTGTATGCACTCCAAAAAAGGAGAATACATCAACACAATCTGAGCAATTTAATTGCTGCTTCTGCCACGTATCTCTTTATTAGAAAGACACCCATGAACACTTCAGAGACACCCGATATTTCAGCCAGCCTCAGTGCGCTTCACCACCGTATGACTTCAATAGAACCCATTGCCCGCGACCTAAATCGTCATCTCACCGACCTGCTCGGTGCTTGCCCTGTTGGTGATACTGGTGCGTGGGTGCTAATTGTCGAAGACAATGTCGGGAATATTTTGTTGCAGTTACCGACACTGCCAACCAAAGAAGCGGTACGCATTTCAACAGCGTTGCGTGCAGTGGCAACAATTGTCGACCCGTATGAGATTCGGACATCTATCCCATCACCAGGACAATACGAACTACCGTTTGTGGTCGATATTGCAGTGTCTCCCGTTATTTCGGGTCATGTGAAAGCGGGGCATTAATCATGTCGGATGTTTTTGATATTGGTCGTTCCGAATGGGAAGTGTTGATTACAGAAGATGAGCTCGACACATTGTGGCAAGTCGTTTCTGGACGTGACGTCTCTGTACAAGATGAGGTCGTATGGCTTACCGCTGAACCATCTGGACAACGGACGTGGATGTTCGGATCGAGTGACTGTACTGGCTGGCTGCACACCACTGGTGTTGGCACATCGGAAGTATGTGTTGTGCCATTCACTCGGTTGTACATCGTCAACATAAGGGACCTAATTACTGCAGACAAGGATTGCACTGTGTATTACAACTCCAATGAAGATGCGATCGTGGCACGTATTGGGGACCGTGTTGTGTTTGGTGACTATCCGCGGCAATCAAAACCGTATAACAAAGCGCTTCTTATCGAAGGACAACGATTGCTAGATAAGTCTGGTGTTCGCACCGAGTTTGATTCCCAAACATTCCGAGAATTTATTCGACCAATGTGTTACGCGCCTTTTGGAATCGATTTCGATAAGGCATCAATTACGCCAAATGCAGCGTGGAGTGTGACACCGCACCAAGTACGGGTCACTCTTGATTGGACACGTTTCGGATCGACGTGTATCACTACTGCTGTTGCAGTGTCTTCGACTGGAACTGTTCAATTTTCAGCAGACGCTGTTCCTGTGGGGCGGCACTGGGGAAATTTGCCATTAACGGACAATGTGGTCATGATCTATGACGAAGTCAAACAGGACTATGTGTATTTTTCATGTGGCAATCTCGGATTGAGAGTTCCAATGAACAGCCACGACACATTGCGGTGGTATCGCCGATTGTTGAATCGATTGGATGCAGAAGAATACAAACATTCCGCTGTACGAAGTGGCCACCTACCTAATGAAGTGAGTTTTGTAAGTTCAGATATTGAAATGACTGCTCACATCATCACTCGAGATTCGGACGAGAACGATCGCATTCGAATCTCGATGCTGCTGTCTGATGTGGCAGGAGATAATGAAGCGACTTTACGAGAAATAAATCATCTAAACAACACGTTGGTTGATGTGCGATTAGTTCTACAAGACTCTCAGATTTTCGCTGTGATTGATTTCCCAGCTTCAGAAATGGAACGGCTCGCAGTAGCGGCGACTCGATTATGTCAAGTGTCGGAACAAAACAAGGGACTCGACGTGCTGTTTGCATCGATCGCTTAACAACTATGGATTACTTAACATCACCCGCCATTGCCGAGACCGACACGAGCCTTGAGGCGCAAGTCGCTTGGCACTTCGCATGTTATTGCGAACCATCTATACCGCAATATATGGTTCCATTTGCACTGAACGCCATTAGCTACGCAGTTCATGACCGCTGGGACAATTTACTGCAACCCCCTGAGGGGGTTACATGGCGTGGTCTCACGGAGGTGTCAGTTCGTAACGTCATTGAGAGCCTGCATCTTGACGAATTCGTAGAGTCAGAACTCAAATCGGGGTGACTCACTCATTGCGCGGCATCGTGCTTCTCTGGGTTGTCGATGGTAATGGTGACGGTGGCGTCGAGTCTGCGCAGCAACCTCAGGAAGATTTCAAGAACGAGCGTAGTTCTCCCGGTCTCGAGTTTGGCCAGCCATGTTCGTCCCAAACCTGCCTCGGAGGATAACTCAGTCTGTGTGAGTTTGCGGATGTGGCGGATGTCAGCAACGGCGCGACCAAAATCACTGCCCGAGTGCACCACCCATCGCTGTTGACTCACTTCTACCTCCTTGGCTGTTGTTGCAGGTGTTTTGAATCGTACATGATTGATGTGCCTATTTAGGCACATCAGGTCAAAAAGCGGTTATGTGCCTAAATAGGCACAATATATTACGTGTTGTTTGTATCGAGCGCTTAACGGCGACCGCGTACTAACTTGCCAGGTAGTGCGCCGGTGAATTCATCGTTGGCGGCAATCTGCACACCATTCACAAACGTTCCTACGTAACCCTTGGCATGTTGCACTAGGCGACGACCGTTGGCGGGGAAGTCATACACCATGGTCGGCATGTCGAAGTTCAGTGCTTCGAAGTTGATCAGGTTTAGATCTGCACGCATGCCGGGCGCAATAAGACCGCGGTCGGTAAGGCCGTACATGCGGGCTGTTGCCTGAGTTTGACGATGAATCATGTGCTCAAGTTCTAAACGGTCGCCACGGTGACGATCGCGTGCCCAATGAGTAAGCAAAAACGTTGGCATGCCGCCATCGCAGATTGCACCACAATGTGCGCCGGCATCAGACAGACCATTGCGCGTGTGTGGGTGTTGCAGTAACTCATGTGTCATTGACAGATCGCCGTATGAGTAATTGAAGAACGGCATATAGATCATGCCGCGACCATTGTTGGATAACAGCTGGTCGTATACGAGATCCATTGGTGTGGTGCGTGTGCGTTGAGCAATTGCATCTACAGAGTCTTTCTTTGGATCTGGTTCGTAGTTGATGTTGGCCTCGGTCACTGGGAACATTTTCCACAAACGCAATAGAACGATTTTTTCGAAAAAGCCGTTGTCGCGCGGAACCTCGTGTACAAACCTGTGGCGCAATGTCTCGTTGCGTAACGCGATGACTTGTTGAGCGTGGGGGAGATGAGCTATTTCTTGCCAGGCAGGGTGAAAGGAAAGGGGGTGAAACGATCCTTCTAAACACATAAGAATACCAATGGATCGTCCAGCGACTTGAGCAACAATGTTGAGGTTGTCGGCGTGTGCTTGGTCGAGGTTTGTGAGCACTTGTTTCCAAATGTCGGGAGCAGCGTCATCTTGGTTGAGGTTGACACTGACAGTGACGTTGGGGTTGCGTTGAGCCATCTCGCGCATCCATGGCCATTCGTCTACAGGCAGACGCACATGTTCTGGTGCAAATTGAAAGATGCCACCAGTTGTATTGACACCAGCAGCCAACCCGAACAGTTCATTTTCTTGCGCAGTGGTACCAGGAACAAGTTCGCCACCTTTGCTGCGATGAATTGGAGTGCGACTTGTAGAAAATCCTAGAGCCCCAGCGGCCATTGCTTCTTCGACCATGGCGGACATCTGGGCGATGTCGTCGTCGGTTGGAGGTTCGTTGGCTGCACCGCGTTCTCCCATAACAAATGCGCGCAGTGGGCCATGGGCAATTTGGGTGCCGATATCAATGACTCGTTGTTGAGAATCAAGAATGTCCATGTATTCCGGAAACGACTCCCATCCCCAACTGAGGCCTTCTGTCATTGCTGAACCAGGAATGTCTTCAACACCTTCCATGAGCTCAATTAACCATTCGTGGCGTTCTTCATGTGCAGGAGCAAAACCCACACCACAGTTACCCATCACCACGGTGGTTGCCCCGTGCCAACTAGATGGTGTCAGCCATGGATCCCATGTTGCTTGTGCGTCGTAATGAGTATGAATATCGACCCAGCCGGGTGTTAGCAACAATCCGTCTGCGTCAATGATGCGATGTACATGAGCGGTCGGCGCTTTACCTGGTGCATCGATGTCGGAGATAAGACCGTTGACAAAAGTAATGTCGGCAATTCGTTGAGGTTCACCGGAACCATCAATAAGTGTTGCGTTGCGAATGACCGTTTTTTTGTGGTCGTTCGATGTCATGTCTACAAGGTTAGTTCATGCTGTGTCAGGGTGAACCGTGTCGTGGTCCATGCCGATTACGAATTGAGAATGGCAATTACATCGTTGTGGAGAACGCCATTAGAAGAAATGGCCGTATTGGCTTGCCAGTTATGTGCGCCAGTGCGGTCTGTGAGTTGCCCACCTGCTGCATGCACGATCGGAATAAGTGCTGCGATGTCATATGGCTCAAGGCCCATGGCGTCGACCGCAATATCGAGTGAGCCTTGGGCAACAAGCATGTGTTGCCAAAAATCACCAAAGCCACGGACACGTTTCACGGTTTGGGTGAGACGTGCAATGTTTTGACTAAGACCAGCACGGTTCCATTCGTTATTGGCAGTGATGCTGAGATGTGCGCCATACATGGAGTCAACGTTGCTCACATAAATGGGATGACCATTGCAATAGGCACCACCTTCAATGACGCCCCACCAACGTGTTGCCATTGCAGGAGCAGACACAACTCCAAGGACGGGACCTAGTTCGCGATGAACAAGAGCGATCAATGTGGCCCATACGGGAACGCCACGCACAAAATTACTTGTGCCATCAATGGGGTCGATCACCCATGTGAACTCTGCGGTGTTGAGTCCGCCTGAACCATGCTCTTCTCCGTACCACGCGTGGTGTGGACGCTGCGCACGAATGAGATCCATGATGAGAGTTTCTGTTCCGAGGTCTACTTCGGTGACTTCAGTTTGATTTGCTTTGAGATCAACGGTGAAGTTGCGCCCAGCAAAAGGCGGTTGCGTGTTGGCATCTGCTGCGTCAGCAAGTGTGAGTGCAAAATCAAGATCTGCAGAAAGGTCGAGGCTCATAGAAGTACTTTCGGTTGACCCGAGATTATGCCAAGAGACGCTGTGTTGTTGCGACTATTCCAGCAGTGTCAAGGCCAAAACTGGCAAGGATCACATCGGGCTTGTTGTGGGGAATGAACTTGGTGGGAATCCCCAGTGTTTCAGACCTAACGGAGGAGTTGATTCTGGTGACAGCGTCAACGATGCTCATTCCAATTCCGCCATCACGAATACCATCTTCAATCGTGAGCAGATGAGTATGTGTCGCTGCATCAGAGATCATAAGTGGATCTAGTGGTGCGCAACAACGCACGTCGTACAAAGTTGCATTGATGCCAAGTGTGCAAAGTTGTTGCACTGCTTCTTCTGCGGCGCCCACCATTTTACCAATGGCAAGAATGGCCAAGGTGTGGTTTCCATCGCGTAGTTTTTGTGCCTTAATTCCAGTTCCAACATCTGCAGGATTGATGTGGCGGGCAGTTCCTTTTGGATACCGAATCGCAACAGGGCCATCGTTGGTAAGTGTCATTGCCTCGTGCAACATGTTTTGCAGATCCTCTGTAGACGATGGTGCAAGGACACGCATGCCAGGAACTTTTGACATGAGTGCCATGTCGTATACACCGTGGTGGCTTGGGCCATCGTCGCCAGTGATACCAGCACGATCGAGACACAAAATAACGGGGAGACGATGTAGCGCAACGTCGTATACCACTTGATCCCATGCACGAGATAGGAATGTGGAATACACGGCAACGACAGGCCGCAAGCCGCCCATTGCCATACCTGCTGCTGCAGTGATGGCATGTTGCTCAGCAATGCCGACATCGAAGAAGCGATCAGGGAAGGCCTTCTGGAAATCTAAAAGACCGGTGGGGCCTGGCATGGCGGCTGTTATGGCAACAACTCGCGAATCGGCAGTGGCTTCAGCAATGAGTGCTTGACTAAATGCTTCTGTGTAGCCAGTGGGCGTGGCGGTAGCAGGTCCCTTGAGTGGATCAAATTTTGGGGTGTCGTGCAGATTTTTTTCGTCGTCATCTTCTGCAGGAGAGTATCCGCGACCTTTTTGGGTAATCACATGCACCACGATTGGTCCTTCTTCCTCGCGGGCAAGCGCAGAAGAAAATGCTTTTTCCAGTTGTGCAATATCGTGCCCATCGATGGGGCCGACGTAATGAACACCAAGTGCTTCAAAGAAGGAAGGTGGTTGTAAAAATTCTCGCACGGCGGCTTTAAATGCTTCGATGCCTTGTTCTGCCTGTCGCCCGATAAGGGGAAGTTCACGCACGAGATGTTCTAGCTTGCGTTGACGTCGCACGTACACAGGGTTGAGGCGAATGTCTGTAAGTTTGCGTGACAGTTTTCCAACGACTCGGTCGGATAACGGTAGTTCTCCATCTGATTCTTGCTGTGAAATGGGAAGCACTGCAGTGAGATGGGAGATAGTTGGTGCGTAACTGCGGCCGTTGTCGTTGAGCACGATGATGACGCGACTCTGTGAATGACCGAGATTGTTGAGTGCCTCGTATGCCATACCACCAGTCATCGAGCCATCACCGATGACGGCAACGATGTAGCGTAATTGTGATGCGCCATTTTCACGTGCTACTGCGAGGCCATGCGCATAGGACAACACAGTGGATGCATGACTGTTTTCGATGAAGTCATGGCGACTTTCTTCGCGACTTGGGTATCCAGACAGACCTTCTGCTTGCCTCAACTTGGCAAAACCCGATTGTCGACCGGTCAGAATTTTGTGTACATAGGTCTGGTGGCCTGTGTCCCATAACAAGGCGTCAGTCGGGCTTTCAAAAACGCGATGCAATGCAATGGACAGCTCCACTGCTCCAAGATTGGATCCAAGATGCCCGCCTGTTTCACTGACAGCGGCAACAATGAAGTTGCGGATCTCTTGGGCAAGGTCATCGAGTTGCACAGCAGTAAGAGTTGCGAGGTCGGCCGGCTCACGAATCTGGTCTAACAACGACATCTAGGTCAGGCTATCGCTGAGAATGTGCTGGGTGGTGGGCCTTGTAATGCTCAAATTGTGCGTTGAGACGACGTTCATTGAAGTGGTAGACCGATCCACCAAGGACGAATCCTGCGCCAAGAGCGATTAACCCGCCGACCCCGTCGATCCAGAAATGATTAGCAGTCACGACGACGCCCAGCAATGTAAGTGCGGGATATAACAGCACGAGAGCACGAATCCATATTCTTTTTCGTACCAGTGGCCACATACCAAATGCACACCAGGATGCCCATGCAATATGAAGGCTTGGCATGGCCGCATACTGATTTGATGTTTTTGCGATGCCACCAGATTCAAAGTTCCATGGTCCACCGAATTCTTTCAAGGTGTCGGAAAAGCCAAAGTTTTGCGCACCATTAAATGTCCGTACTTCGCTGATGAGACAAGCCCCACCAAAACCAACCCCGTCTTTAGGGCATGGGGCATCAAGCAATCGTGGAGGCATGAGAGGAAACAATGCAAACCCGATGATGGCTAGGCCAGTAGTTGCCGCTAGGACGTTGCGATACAGAGAGAAAACACCTTTTCGGCGCCGATAGAGAATAATGAACACACCAATGGTGACGAAAAAGTGGGCTGTGCCGTAGTAGGTGTTCATGAACTGGATGAACCATGTATATGGAAGAAACCATTGCTGGATAGTTTCTTCGTGGAAAAGTCCCAGGGCTCGCTCTAGTTGGATGATTTTGACCGCATTACTAAAGGCGTGGACGGGTTGGTCATCGCCACGGATATGAATGGATCCAAATCTGTTGCGCGTCAGTGAATATAAAAAATAGAAAGAAGCCACAATGAGTACTTCTTTCCACCACCATGTGCGGTGTTCGCGCTCCTTCTCAAAAGGCACTTCTAGGGAGGTGTCGTTCATCACAGCCACTTTAGGTCCTGGCGTGGGTAGGCAAGCGATGGGTCAGTAGTGTTAGCAGGGTGAGCCTTGTAGATCTGTCCCAAGAATTCGATTCCTCAGTGCTGGAGCGGGTTCTTGCCCGAGGTCAGTCAACTGGAGCCGGGTTTTCTGAAATCTTTATTGAAGATAAGCGTTCGATGAGTGCTGGTCTTGACGACGGCAAAGTTGAACAGGTGTCCAGTGGACGCGATTCTGGAGCAGGAATCCGTGTTATTAATGGCGACACCACTGGTTTTGCCTACACCGCTGATCTCACGGAGTCTGGTTTGCTTGCAGCGGCAACGGCTGCTGCGGCTGCTGCTGCACAAGGTGGAGGTGGCACGCACACAGTGAAGTTTGGCGCCGTTACTCGGCAACGTGTGAACAATGTGCGTATTTTGCCATCGAGTGTTCCCAAAGCTCGCAAGATCGAGATGTTAATGATGGCCAACGATGCTGCACGGGCAATTAACTCGAGCATTGTTCAAGTGTCGGCAGGCTATTCAGATTCTCAGCGACGCATTCTTGTAGCCAACTCAGATGGTGTTCTTGCCTCAGATGAACAAGTACGTTCCATCTTTCGAGTAAGTGTGGTTGTCAACGGTGACGCTGGCATGCAGACAGGGTACGACTCGTTAGGTCACACCATTGGTTTTGAGTTGTTTGAAGAAGAAAGCATTCTTGAACTCGCAGAGCGAGCAGCCCGTCAAGCAGTATCCAAACTACGGGCACGTCCTGCGCCAAGTGGTTCACTACCTGTCGTGATCAAGTGCGGTTCTGGTGGAGTGTTGTTTCACGAAGCATGTGGTCACGGCTTGGAAGCAGATCTTGTGGCGCGTGGAGCGAGCGTGTATGCAGGACGACAAGGAGAACTAGTCGCGTCACCTCTCGTGACTCTTGTTGATGATGGAACAATGAGTCGTGAATGGGGTGCAATTGGGATCGATGATGAAGGTCATGTAAGTCAGCGCAATGTTCTAATTGAAAATGGAGTGTTGACCGATTACATGTGGGATTATATTCGTTCTCGTAATGATGGTCGCGCACCAAGCGGAAATGGACGCCGTCAGAGTTACGAACATTTGCCAATGGTGCGTATGACCAATACTTTTGTTCTGAATGGCACAGAAGAACCCGATGACATTGTGCGCAACACGAAATATGGTGTGTACGTAGCCAAGTTGGGTGGCGGAAGTGTCAACACTGCAACTGGTGACTTCGTATTCGGAATGACAGAGGCGTATCTCATTGAAAACGGTGAGATTACAGAGCCATTGCGCGAAAGTAACTTGATTGGTAACGGGCCACAGGTGTTGGCAGATATTGATTTATTGGGTAACGATTTTGCAATGGGAAATCCTGGGATGTGTGGCAAAGATGGTCAAGGAGTCCCCGTTGGTGATGGTCAGCCAACACTGCGTGTGAAGGCGATGACCATCGGTGGAACAGCAACGTGAGTTCGGTGTCAAGCCTGGAAGAGTTGCAAGCAATTGCCGACAAGGTTATTGCGCAAGCAGTACCTGGTGAACAGATTGAAGCTCATGTCACGCGATCTCGAGAGACCGACATTCGGGTGTATCAGGGAAAGTTGGAACATTTTGTGTCGGCGCAAAGCCAGGGAATCAGCGTGCGTGTCATTCGTGATGGTCGCACAGGAATGTCTCATGCTGGTGTACTCACAGACGTTGCAGTTGCAGAAGTGTTAGCAGAAGCGCGAGAGAATGCTGAGCTTGGATCTGTAGATGAATGGGCCGGCTTGGCTGAACCAGATGGTGTGGCGATAGTAAAGCAAGAGTTGTGGGACGACACGTTAGATGCCTTTGACACTGCGAAAAAGATTGAAATTGCTAAAGAGTTAGAACGACAAGCCGTTGCTGCGGATTCCCGTGTGCGAATTGATGATGCCAATTACTCTGACAATGCTTCTGAAGAGGCGTTTGCCACCACCATGGGCATTCGATCCAATGGGCGCACCAATAATTGCTACGCCACTGTAAGTGTGATGGCTGATGACAACGGTGAGACACAAACGGGATACGCGTATGCACTTGGCAAAAACCCTGCAGAATTTGATTTAGTAGAAGCAGGACATAAAGCTGCAGCACGAGCAACGCGTTTGCTTGGGGCTGTAAAGCCGCAAAGCAAGCGAATCACTGTTGTTCTTGATCCAATGGTCACAGCGCAGTTCTTGTCGATTATTGCTTCAACTGTTAACGGCGAAAATGTGTCAAAGGGTCGCAGTATTTTTGCTAACAGAATCGGTGAAGAGGTAGCTAGCCCGCTCATCACATTGATTGATGATCCAACGGACTCACGTGCATATACCGCTCACGAGATCGACAGTGAAGGACTTGCTGCTCGTCGTAATGTGCTAATTAAAGATGGTGTGTTGCAGATGTTTGTGCATTCGTCGTACTCTGCTCGACGAATGCAAACAAAAAGTACGGGCAATGGCTCTGGCTGTGGTGCCCTGCAGTTAGTGCCAGGCACAAAAACTCAGGAAGAGCTGATTGCAGATATTGAAGAAGGAGTACTTATCGACAGTGTGCAAGGTTTGCATTCTGGTGTTAATCCCATTTCCGGAGATTTCTCGACAGGCGCTTCTGGTCTCATGATTCGCAATGGCAAGACAGCAGAGCCAGTTCGTGAGTTCACCATTGCGTCCACCTTGCAAAACATGTTGAAAAACGTTATTGCTGTTGGTGGTGATGTTGATTGGCTTCCTGCTCGTGCAGCCGGAGTCAGTTTGGTGATCGCTGACATCACCATGAGCGGGGAGTAGTCGCCAATGGGCGTTCCTACTGTAGTTGCGGTTGAACGTCACCCGCATTTAGCGCAACCGAGAATTCCCGGATATGTGCGTGTCGACTTGCATTCACACACGATGTTTTCTGGTGACTCCACAACTACTCTCGATGAAATAGAGGAGTCGGTTAGCGAGTCCGGCATCGATGTACTTTTCGTGACTGACCATAACGCAATCGCAGGCGCTGTTCGTTTGAAGCAGGCGTTGGAAAGCGATGGTATTTGTCGTGTGGTCATTGGCGAAGAGGTGCGTACCCATACAGGAGAAATAATTGGGCTTTTTCTCAATGAAAGAATTGTGTTTGGGGATAACGCGATAAAGACTGCGCAGTCGATTCGATCTCAAGGTGCAGTGGTGTATATCCCGCATCCATTTGACCCGATGCGCCACAACATTACAGAGGCTTCATTGATTGAACTATGTGATGCAGGATTAGTTGATGCAATCGAAGGACACAATTCAAAAACGAGCCTTGCTTCATTGAATGCTCGAGCAGTGTCGTTTGCCATTCAACGAGGTATTCCAATTGGGGCAGGTAGCGATGCGCATGTTCCGCATGCAATTGGTAGTGCATATATGGAAATGCCCGACTTCGATGGACCAACAGAGTTTCTAGCGAAAATCAGCCAAGGTCTAATGGTGGGTCATCATTGGGACGAACACCGGCCATGGTCTGCACGCATTATCCCGTCGGTGACGGAGAACTACTAACGGTTGAGTAACACAGGCAAGACGCGCGGTCCACGTACTTGCCCATTTGCCCATGTGGTTTTCTTGTCTGGGTTTAACGAGTAGTTGGGGAATGCACGAAGCCATTCCTGGAACGCGACCAACATCTCGAGCCGTGCCAGGTTTGAGCCTGCACAACGATGAATACCAAGACCAAATGCAACGTGTCTATTGTTTTGGCGATCCATCTTGAAAATGTGGGCATCTTCAAACGCTGCTGGGTCGTGGTTAGCTGCTGGGAATGTCACCAGAGTTTGATCACCAACATGCATTGGGCAACCAGCAACTGTGACATCCTTGACCACTTTGCGGGCCATGGTGACAGGAGCATAGAAACGCAACACTTCTTCGTTAGCTGTGATCCACATTGGGTCTTCGTTAGGAACAGAGATAAGACTTTGCACTTGGTCATTATTTTGGGCAAAGTGCCACAGGCCCGAGCCGATTGCACTCCATGTTGTGTCGATGCCAGCAACTATTTGAAGACGGATATAACCAACTTTTATATCCCAAGCGACTTCCTTGCCGTCGATCTCAGCGTTTGCGATCATGGTCAACAAGTCATCTTGTGGATTCTTCAATCGATCGTTGAGCAGACCACTGATGTATTCAGTCATCTCTATCATCAGTTGCATCCGCACGTTATTGTCGCGAGGAGCTAACTGGAAGCTTTTGTAAATCCAGTCGCGGAACAAGTCTGCATCTTCTTCTGGCAGGCCAGTGAGTAAACAGATTCCGTGTACAGGGATATGTTGTGAGTATTGCACTGCGGCATCAGCGATATCAAGACCATCGAGATCCTTGATCAACTTGCGACAAAAGAGTCGCATCTCTTCTTCAACTTCTGCTACCGCGCGTGGATTAAAGGCAGGCAGAATAAGTCGGCGATGTCCCTGATGATCTGGTGGATCAGATGTGATCGGTGGTGCTGCCGAGCGTGGTCCGTCGGGGCGACCAACACTTACCCAGATAGAGGAAAAGTGTTCTGTGTCGTTAGCAATTTGGCGGATGGCTTCCATGGTGACGGGCATGAAGGCACGGCCGTAGCGTTCTGTGGAAGCAACAGGGGATTGTTTGCGGACATCGTTCCAGATGTCGATCGCGTTTTCGCCCCAACCATCGTCGAGCCAATCCCAGTCGTTGACCCAATCCTTTACCTCTGGCATGTCGGTATGTTCTGCGCCGTATGACATGGCATAGCCCCCTATTTGTTCCGAGTACCGGTACAGCGAACAGTACTCCCCGCCAAGCGCTGAGAGCGAGCGCGGGGTTAGTTGGCAACAACTAGTGAGGCTTCACCGTTGCGGGCAGCTGTTGCGACAACGGCGGCCACGTCGGCAGGTACGGCGATTGTGAGACCCTGACGCTGTGTCGGGATAGAAACAACAAGTGCCCCTTGGGCGACTACTTTGTCGGCAACAATAATGTCGACCTTGTCACCTGGGGTGACTGCGGGAGCCACAAGATCAATTGGCATCGCCACGCCGCGCCACCCCTGTGGAATTGGGATACTGCCTGAGTTGGTGAGAATCATGGAATTAGTAAGCGCAGTACGTGTGGTGAGTGCGATACGTACCGTTGCGCCCTCGGGTAGAGAAGTGAGTGCATCGGTGGGCACAAATACTGGTGGCATTTTGACGAAGGAGACAACAGAGGAGTCGAGCGATTGGCCAGCAGTGACGTTACGTGTAGTGACGAGGACTTGGATTGTTGCCACCCACTTTTGGCGGGCAAAACGGGCATTACGCAATTGAGATGCTGTAAAGGCGCCGATACATAGAGATAAAGACACCACGGCAATTAGTTGTGAACGCCGTTTCGTGTGTAGAGCGTGAATGATGTGATCGAGTGTTCTTGCCGCAAATGCATTGGCGTAACGTGTGATGGACAATAGTTTTTTCATGGCGGCCCCTTTCAGAGCCCATGTGTGCGATGTCTACTCGTTAGAGGAAGATGATGATGAAGTCGAACTTGCTGATGAACTTGACGATTCCGATGACGACGATGCGGTGGAAGAAGTGGCACTAGACGAGGAAGAAGAATCGCCTGAGCCTAATGGCACTGTGGCCGAATTGCCCTTACTGCTGTCGGTTTTGTAGAAGCCGCCACCTTTGAAGGTGATGCCAACAGGCAAAAATACTTTTTTGACAGTCCGCATCGTTTTATCGACAGGATGCTCTGCCTCTGTCAGGGTGTCGTCAGAAAACTCTTGGTAGACCTCTAAGGTCTCGCCTGTTTCTACAAACTTGTACACGTATGTTGGCATTGTTTTCTCCGGGGTAAGTATCTGATCCGCCGAGAGATGCAGGCTATCTGACTAGCCTTCGTTTTATGAAAGCTCGCAGTGCAGTAATTCCAGCGGCGGGCTTAGGCACCCGTTTTTACCCGGTCACCAAGGCTGTGCCAAAGGAGTTGTTGCCGATCGTGGATGTTCCGGTACTGCAGTTGGTGATGGACGAAGCTATTGCCACAGGGATAGATCACATTGTGTTGGTCTCGCATCGGTCCAAATCATCGATCGAGGCGTATGTGACACCCTCGGGCGAGGTGGTTGCCAAGGTACGCGCTAGTGGGCGAACCGATCTGGCTGATCGTCTTGCCATGATTGGCACTGATGTCAAAGTCAGCATCGTGTATCAGGATGCGCCGCGTGGTCTTGGTCATGCTGTGGGATGCGCGCGGTCTGTGTTGGGCGATGAACCCTTTGCGGTGTTGTTGCCCGATGAAATTATGGGCGATTCCGATCATTTGCAGGCACTCATTAATTCCGTTGATGCAACAGGAGTCGGTGCAGTTGGGCTAATGCGCGTGCCCAGGGACCAGGTGTCTGCCTATGGAGTGATTACGCCTTCTGCATCTTCGCCAGCCTTGGGGCCTTTCGACATTATTGATGTAGTGGAGAAGCCAAAAATTGAAGATGCGCCAAGCAACCTGATCATTATTGGTCGTTATGTATTAACTCCCGATGTGTTTGATGAAATTGATGCATTAAAACCACATTCAAATGGCGAACTACAACTAACTGATGCTTTACGAGCACAAGCATTGGTGTCTCCTTTGCGCGGTTTGATCAATACGAGCAAACGGTATGACACGGGTACACCAATGGGCTGGCTTACAGCCGTGGTTGATATCGCATTATCGCGAGCAGATGTTGCTCCGGCATTTCATGCATGGCTGACACAACGTTTGGGTGACTAGTTAGTTCGCCGAAACACGTTGTCTTCGTTGATGACAAATCCAAAATCATCGACAGTGGCAATGGATTGTTCGCCCGAGAGCAGCGATGTGTATTCCCAGACTGATTCATCAAGTCGCGTATACCGATGAGGAGTGCTCACGACTCCGAGAGTTTCGGGATTGATGGTGATGACATGTAAGTCGGCCGTGTGTCCAACATGAAGTGGTAATCGATGCGTGAGAATTGAATTGGTAAATGGAGTGCCAGCAAAATCGATGTCGATGCAGCCATCAAGTTCTGGGCGATGCTCGCCGTTCATTTCGCCCCATCGACCATGGCCATCTGTGGCTAGCCACAGGTCGGGTTCTGGCATGTCGCGGAACAACAACATTTGCTGCACGATCCACGATGCTGATAATCGGATGATTGCAAGGGCATCGTCTGCCTCGAGTGTGATCTCTGCGGTCCAGCCTTCATTTTCCCAGCGCAAAACACTAGAACTGCCAGGACCGCCATCCCAACGTGTCCACGCTGCGTGATGTCCCGATGAGGAAGGTGCCTTGTAGTTCAACATATTTTCTGGTGTACCTCGGCGTGGTGGCTAGACGGGCATCTATATGTACGCACACTTGTAGTAGTGAATCTAGCGAGGCATGCCAAAAGTAGCGACTCGCCGATACGGTTTCAGTCGTGACCCCGCTTGAAGTTGTGCGTGAAAGAGTGCTGGCGCGTAGTGCCCAGATGACTCCTGTACGCCTAGCTAGGGCAGAGGCTGCTGGGCTGATCTTGGCCCAAGATGTCGTGGCAACAGAACAGGTGCCTCCCTTTGCTAATACTGCAGTTGATGGGTACGCCGTGCGGGCAGCTGATGTTGCAACGGTTCCTGTCACATTGCGCGTGATCGGCGAGTTGGCTGCTGGTCAAGCTCCAACAATCTCTGTGCAACAAGGAACTGCGATTCGCATTATGACTGGTGCTCCAATTCCCGATGGTTGTGATGCCATTGTCATGGTGGAAGATTCACAACGAATCGGTGACACTGAAATAGTGCTTACTCGGTCTGTGGGCGTTGGTGATGCAATTCGTAATGCAGGTTCAGATATTGAGATAGGCACATGTGTATTTGTATCTGGCACACAGATTTCTGCGATGGTTGAAGGTGTTCTAGCCGCGATGAATGCGACACATGTAATGGTGTATCCGCGAGTACGTGTTGGGGTGTTGTCAACTGGAGACGAGTTGGTTGACGATGGTTCTCCACTTGCGCTCGGACAAATTCGTGAATCCAACAGAACAATTCTTTGTCGATTAGTAAACGAGTGCGGCGCGCAAGCAATTGATTTGGGCATTATCCGCGATGACGAAGCGCTGTTAGAAGCAGTGCTGCGCGAGGCTGTTACTCGGTGTGATGCGCTTATCTCAAGTGGTGGAGTCAGCATGGGCGACTACGACATTGTAAAAGCGGTTCTATCGCGTATCGCTGACATGGAGTGGTTCCAGATCGCAATGAAACCAGCAAAGCCATTTGCATTTGGCACTCTGCGTAATTCTGCTCAGGTTGATGTGCCCATTTTCGGGTTACCTGGTAATCCCGTGTCGGCGCTTGTCAGTTTTGAACTGCTGGCTCGTGTTGCGTTGCGCACAATGATGGGGCATCAATCTGCTGCGGGACGACAACAAGTACTAGCCATTGTTGATGAAAAAGTATCGCGTCGTTCAGATGGGAAAGTGCATTTTGATCGGGTGTTTGCAACGTGGGGTAGCGATGGCCGAGTGCATGTGAAACGAACAGGTCCACAGGGAAGTCATCAACTTGCAGCAACTGCTAGTGCGAACGCACTAATGATGGTGCCAGATGGCAACGGTTTGAAGCAAGGAGACTCTGTGTTTGTCACCTTCTTAGGCCCTGATTCTGGTCCAAGTAGTGGATGATCTAGATGAGTAGCGATGACACAGGAGAATTGACTTCAACCGAACGAGTGGTGCTACGTATTGATGGTCCAGTGGCAACTCTTACGTTGAATCGACCAGATAAACGCAATGCCATCAAGTTGTCAATGTGGGCAGCGATTGAACAACAGGTCACTTCGCTGTCCAATAATCACGATGTGCGCGTTCTTGTCATCGTGGGTGCTGGTGAACATTTTTGCGCTGGTGCCGATATTTCTGAACTCACTAACGGACCAAGTGGAGAATATGCCCGTGTTAATTGGGCAGCAGAAGAAGCAATTGCCAATTTTCCAGGGCCAAGCATTGCAGTGATTCGGGGCAACTGTGTTGGTGGTGGAGTAAGCATTGCTACTGCATGTGATTTACGGATTGCATCTGACGATGCCGTGTTCGGAATAACCCCTGCAAAACTTGGAATTGTGTACCCAACGAACGCGTTTGAACGAGCAGTACGACTAGTTGGTGGTGCAGCTGCCAAGCATCTGATGTACACGGGAGAACTGATCGACCATGTGCGCGCACTACGAATTGGGCTGATTGACGAAGTGCATTCTGCAGACTCTCTACAAGCTCGTGTGCAGCAATTGACCTCTGTTCTGATTGAACGCTCGTCACTTACCCAATTGGCAACTAAGGCAATGGTGAACGAAGTGCTGCAGGATGGCCGGGTGAAACCGAAGACCACTCTGCATTGGGAAACTGAGATGAACAACTCGGGAGAAGTGCGAGAAGGTGTTGCTGCATACCTCGCAAAGCGTCCCGTGCGTTGGCCGTTCAAGCGGTAGACGTTGACCACAACAACGCCCTACGATGAACCCTGTGAGCGAGCCCACCTTTAGCCATCTTGACAACGCCGGCCATGCCCGCATGGTTGATGTCGGAGACAAAGCAGTCACAAAAAGACGTGCCGTTGCTCGATGTGTCGTTGTCATGCAGGTGGGTACGTCACAGGCAATTGGTGCTGGATCGTTTTCCAAAGGTGACGTTATAGCCGTGGCCAGGATTGCTGGTATTCAAGCAGCCAAGCGCACAAGCGATCTGATACCCCTGTGCCACCCTTTAATGCTGAGTGCCGTCAGTGTCGACTTGTTAGTGGGTGATGGCATGGTCACGATCACAGCAACAGTGGAAACAACTGATCGCACAGGAGTGGAGATGGAAGCAATGACAGCATGCAGCGTGGCGGCGCTCACGATCTACGACATGTGTAAAAGCGTTGACAAGTCAATGGTGATTGGTGAATTAGCCCTCCATGAGAAGTCGGGCGGGCGCTCAGGGGACTACACAAGGCCTCAATAGGGACTAAGTACGATATCAAGACCGACCTTTTTACAAGATAAAAGCCTTATTTTACAAGGGTTTGCTCCTGCAGGTTGGGGTCAAATAGGCAGAATAGGTGGCGATGGGGGAAATTCCTTACTAGGCTTTCAAAAGCGTCGTAAAACGCTCCTGCCCTCACAGCCAGTGCGGTCTCTATCGAGTTAATCGAAAAAGTTTTGTCCCCAATTCAAGGTGAACATCAGTACATGAGCAAGTTGATTCTCTTAATCGTTGGCGCCGCATGGATGGCTGTGCTGTTGCCACCGCTTTTGCGCTCACGCTTCGATGGTGGTTCCGTCTCTTCGGTCTCAGATTTTCGTCGACAGTTGCACACATTGCAGCGCACCCAATCTCCGATGCATTCCCAGGCTCCGATGCGTGCAATGTCTCGCCCGCTTGTGAGCGCACCACGAGTCATGCCTCGCCCTCGGTTGGTTGACAACGATGCGCCAGTTCGTCTCGAACCACGCCATCGCCGTACCCACGCCACCGCCGAATTACCTCGCGTGCATCGTGCCTCTGAAACTGTGCTCATGTCACCACGTGAAATTGTTCGTCGTCGTCGAGTCAACGTGCTTTACGGACTTGTGGCTGCTAATGCCATTTCGTTGTTCTTGGCTTTCACGACAGGCTCAACAGCAATGGTTTATTTCTTTGCTGTTGCCTTCGTAGGTCTTGGCATTTATTGCTATGTATTGGTACAGATTCGAAACCAAGAGCATTTGCGTCGGCATCGCACACACCGCTACGCCGCTTAACTAGTTTTCGCCTTCGAGGTGAAACGAATAGGAACGACAGGCGTCACACCCCTAGACTTTGCTCCAATATATTAATGGGGCTGTGGCTCAGTTGGGAACACAATGGCATTGTCATGGACGCAAGCACAACAAGCAGTACTGGCACCAGGATCGGGAACACCGTTTGAGTTACAGCTAGCAACCGTCAATGGCGTTGACATGGAAGTGTTCAAAAACTGTCCACCTAACTTGGCGATGGTGTTGCAGAACGCTCGCAACTTTGGTGACACGAAGTTCATCGTTTATGAAGGCGAGAATTGGACCTTTGCCCAGGTAATGGATCAGGTCGATGGCCTGTCACATTTGCTGGTCAACACATACGGCATTAAAAAAGGTGATCGTGTTGCCGTTGCAATGCGTAACTTTCCAGAATGGATCATGGCGTTTGCGGCCATTGTCTCTGTTGGTGCGATCAATGTTTCTTTCAACGCGTGGTGGACAGAAGAGGAAATGGATTTTGCGCTCGAGGATTGTGGTGCAAAAGTTCTGATTGCTGATCAGCAACGTATTGATACGGCTCATTCCACTTGTCGCAAGATGGGGATCAAAATGTTGTGTGTCCGCCCTGATCGCGAAATGGGTGTAGATGTTGATGAGTGGGCAGAAGTTGTCAAGACAGGGCTCGGTCCGATGGTTGTTGACATCTCACCAGATGATGACTGCACGATTTTGTACACATCTGGGACCACTGGTCGTCCAAAGGGTGCGGTGTCAACACATCGCGCGGTGTTGAGCGCGCTGATGTCTTTTGCGGCACGTAATGCAGTTCTTAAGTTGGCCTCCGATGATCCAGAGCCACCAGCAGATCCGTTCCCACCTTCGTTTATCTTGATTGTGCCGTTGTTCCATGTAACTGGTTGTGTTCCTGTGATGCTGAGCTGTTTTATGGCTGGCTTGAAACTGGTGATCATGTACAAGTGGGACGCTGGGAAAGCCTTGCCGATTATCCAGGACGAAAAGATCACTAACTTTGTTGGAGTGCCTACGCAGAGTTGGGATCTTGTAAATCATCCAGATTTTGACAAGTACGACACAAGCAGTTTGCGAGCAGTGGGTGGAGGTGGCGCACCTGCGCCGGCAGCGCTGGTTGACAAAGTTGCTAAGAGCATCAAAAAAGGTTCACCTCAATTGGGATACGGCATGACAGAAACCAATGCATTCGGGCCTGGCAATACAGGAAAGTTTTACACTGATCGTCCAACGAGCACTGGTCGCGCCATTTGGCCGATGCATGTGGAAATTCGTCACCCAGATACATTTGTCAAACTTGCTCCTGGTGAGATTGGTGAAATCTGCATGTCTGGCCCGATGTTGATTCGTGGGTATTGGAACCGTCCCGATGCAACTGCAGAAACAATTGTGGATGGTTGGTTGCGTACCGGCGATGGTGGTTACATCGATGAAGAAGGTTTCTTGTTCATCAAAGACCGTATTAAAGACATGATTCTTCGCGGTGGCGAAAATATTTACTGTGCTGAAGTGGAAGGCACTATCTACGATCATCCAGCTATTCACGAGGTTGCAGTATTTGGTGTTCTTCATGAACGCCTTGGGGAAGAAGTTGGCGTTGCTATTCGTCCAAAAGAAGGAATGACGTTTACTGCAGAGGAACTGTGGAAATTTCTAGACGGGAAAATCTCCTCGTTTAAAGTGCCAAACCATGTGGTGATTATGCATGAAGAACTTCCGCGCAATGCTGCCGGAAAATTCTTGAAGCGACAACTCCGTGATGACCTAGAAAAAGGTCTCATTCACGCTGAGACCCGTTAACTAGTGGTTGCCCTCTTCAGGGGGACGAACATTGCCGAAGACGTCCGCATGAACTTTGGCGGCTAGCAGATGGCGAGTTGATTCATAAACTCGGCGACCATCTGTCGCGACATGACCCCCAAAAGATGTCTGCCCCCAGTGGCATCACCAACGAATTGGGAGTGGCGCCTGGGAGCGTACACATAGGAGGATAGACGACACTCTCTCACAAACGGGAACACCGAATTTGGTCTTCGTCAGTACGTATGGAATGCCGCGCTGGCAAGTTCACTGCACAGTCCGCTTCACGCCGAAACGCGTTAACTAGTGGTTGTCCTCTTCAGGGGGACGAACATTGCGGAACATCATCAGCAACAACAAGTCGTAAGTAATTTTACATGCAGCACATAATAAAAGTGGCCATGCAAAGAGTGATTGATCAAGCATCCATCCTGCTGCAATAGGTGGTAATGCTGCAGCAAGACTGCGAGGAACATTGGTAATACTGGCTGCTGCTGCGCGTTCGGTTGGAGATACAACAGCCATCACGTAACTCGTGCGTGCGGGAATGTCCATTTGGGAGAGCAGTCCACGCACGATGAATAAACCCATTGCAATCTGTACGTTCGGGGCAAAGACCACACCCACTAATAACAAGCTGGCTGGGATGTGGGTAAATACCATCGTGCGCACGAGTCCGACTTTTCGGGCAACTTTGACCGCGAGCAGCGATGAGATAGCAGAGAGAATTCCTGCACTAAAAAAGATGATGCCGAGCGTGGACGCCGATAGGTCGAACCTGCGATATACCCACAGTGCAAAAATGGCTTGACCCGCAAAGCCACCGCCAAAGGAGTCGAGACTAAATAACGCAGCCAGTCTGTAGACAATCTTGCGTGATGAATCGCTGAGTGCACGCTCTTGGCGAGTTGAGCGGTGCACAGGTTGTGAATCTAGGCGTGAATACAGCCATAAAAGTGCAAAGCCAGCAACTCCGTACAACACAAAACTGCCCCGGCGCCCTGCTTGATCTGATGCACCAAGTAGTGATGCAACAAGAATGGGAAGACCTGCACACAAAGCGCCGATGGAGCCAACGAGTGAACCAGCCAGGTTGTACGTGGCAAACATTTGTGTTCTGTGCATATCGGGCACAGTGTTTGACACAAGGGATTGTTCAAGGGGAAGAAATGGACTGACATCACCTGCGCTTGGGTTCATCGTGCCAATGGCGGCAACGATGAGCAACACGACAAATCCTGTACTCAGTCCGAAGGCAATGCCAGAAGCAATCATGAGCCACGAGGCCGCCGTTAGAAGTTTGGCTGGAGGAAAACGATGGGCCCATACTCCGGTACCAAGAGTGAGTGCCGCAGATCCAAGAAGTGATGCTGTGATGACTGCGCCAATACGCATTCCACTGAAACCCAGATGCAATAAAAACGCTGGTAACACCACGTATGCAATGCCGTCGACGAATGCTCGGATAGAACGTGTGGCAAGCAAGACACGTGCATCAGCAGTGGCTGATGACGGTAGTGGGTTGAAGTTCACCTGAGCAGATATTCAGCAAGACGTGTTTCTTCACGTGCTCGAAGCGACACATTGACTCGTTGACGCTCAAGAACTTGATCAAGAGTTTTTCCAGATCGCGGAATTGGATGCTCGGAGAAGAATGCTTGAACGTCTGCTTGCAGAGAGGGTGTGTTGAGATTTTTTGTTTCGCTCACCATGCGAATAATTGTGTTACTCGGAAATTTTTCATTTGACTGCGCCCAATGTGATCGAACAAATGACCACGCAAGTTCTCCGTGATGGCGATTGGAAATACAACGGCTGAGAACGAATGGAGCATTCTGTGTTTTAACTTCGTCGGTAAATGCCAGTTCGCAAGTTTTTGTAATCAATTCCGCGCTATCAAAATCAGTTAGCGCATAAAGCATCCGAATTTGTTCTTGGGGTGTGGAAGGAGAGCGAAATTGTGTGAGGAACCATTCGTAATCTTGTTCATCTCCGGTTGCTGCAACAACATTTGTGGCAGCAGCAACAAGCTCAGGGTCCGTGTGTGTTTTGTTGAAAAGGATGTTTCGGCACCTTGTTTGAGCATCGAGATCTTGGCCGTTTATAGCAAGAAGTTGGATGAGAAGTCCTCGAAGTTTTGACGTGAGTTCTGCCTCTTCTTGTTGCGGGTCCCATCCGAGTTCGCCCAGTGCTGGCGAGACGAGGGCAACAATGTAGCGAGCAAATGCAGGCTCTTTATCGCGAGAGAGTAAACGGCTTGTTCCGCGCAGACCAATTGCTAATGCTTGCCACACTGCAAGATCACGATCGTTGCTGAAATTTTTGGCAAAGTCCAAGAACTGCGCGCTTGACAACGCGCCGGCAACGACACTGCTCCATGCGTCATCAACTAAGTTATAGCGCTCAAGGACATCGAGTGATCCAAGTCCTGAGTCTGTAATTCTTTCAAGAAGTTCTTGGGAATAACTAACCCGATAAAAACCAGGACCGCCTGCATTAACAACCACTGTGGCACTTGGATCGTCAAGAGCAATCCGGATGGCATCTTTTTCAAGCAGTATTTTGGTGGTTGCATGGCCGATGCGAATATGGATCGGCACTACCCACACAGTTGCGTCTGGGGTGTTGTCAAAGCTGAACTGGCGTTGTGACAAAACGAGTTCTGCTCCTTCTATGGACGCGTTGATTAGCGGGTATCCCGCTTGCCAAATCCATGAGTCCATCAGTGCGCGCACGGGAACCAATGGTCCGCCGTCGGTCGACACAATATGCTCTATGGCATCCCATAAGTCGTTTGTCTCAGTGTTTTTGTACGAATGAATAGTCAAGTAGTGGCTGACGCCGGCACGGAACCGATCAGGTCCGAGATACTGCTCAAGCATGCGAAGAAGAGCACCACCCTTTTGATACGTAAGTACATCAAACATTCCCTCTGAATCTTCAGGAGAGTTGACCGGAAACTCAACAGTGCGCGTGTTGTGTAGAGAGTCGACTTCAAATGCGGCACTGCGATCAAGGCCAAATGATGTCCACATCTTCCATTCAGGAGCGAATGCATCAGTTGCGGCAACTTCCATAAACGTGGCGAATGCTTCATTGAGCCAGATTCCGTTCCACCATTTCATAGTGACGAGATCTCCGAACCACATGTGGGCTAGTTCGTGGGATACAACTGCGGCCACAAGTTCTTGTTCGACCTGTGTGGATGTTGCGGGGTCAACAAGCAATAAGACCTCTCGAAAGGTGATACATCCGACATTTTCCATTGCACCCATGGCGAAGTCGGGAAGTGCAACAAGATCGACTTTGTCGCTTGGATATGCAATGCCGTAATAAGTCTGGAACCAGTCAAGAGAGAAGGTTGCAGCACGTAGTCCGAACTCGGCAAGGTGCGCCTTTCCTGGCACATGGATGACCCGAACGGGAACTCCATTGACCTCAACAGGTGGAGTTGCTTCGAGTGGACCCACAACGAAGGCAACAAGATACGTGGACATGATCATGGTGTCGCTAAACCACACTCGTGTGGTGCCATCGCCCAAAGATTCACGGGATCGTTCGCTTCCGTTTGAGATGGCGAGTAAACCATCGTCAATGATCATGTCGATCGAGAACACTGCTTTAAGGTCTGGTTCATCGAAGCAGGGGAAGGCGCGACGACAATCGGTTGACTGCATCTGGGTTGTGGCAATGGTGCGCTCGATGCCTGAGCTATCAATAAATGTGGAGCGATAAAACCCATGCAATTTGTCGTTGAGGATTCCCGTAAAAGAAATAACAATGATGATCTCGCCATCGAGTGGCGAATCTGTGGTGATAATTAGTCGCTCAGATGGTTCGTGCAGGCTCCACAATGCTGGTACACCGTTGACAGCAACACTATGAATCTGCAGTTCGATCGAATTGAGAACGATCTCGGTTGTTGGTGATGATGTGACTGCGTTGATACTGACTGTGCCAGTGAAGGATGCTTCGTTGAGATGAGGGATGAGCGACACTATGTATGTGTTAGGCACCACAGTGCGGGGCAGGCGAAAGGGGCTATCAAGGTGGCTCACCCAATAAAGGCTAGTGGTGGGTGCGGTGAGGCTACGGTAGACATCCGTGTCTCGTAGTCTTGCTTTTACCGCTCATATCCCTGGTCTCACCAACAAGGAGGGAATCCTCTATGACGTTGTTGGAGTTGGCAACGCGTTAGTCGACATCATCACCCTTGTTGATGACGCCTTCCTTAGTGCTCACAACCTAGTGAAAGGGTCGATGGTATTGATCGATACCGAACGGGCGTTGCATCTGTCGGCAGCGATCGGCTCTGGAACTCAAGCAAGTGGTGGATCTGGTGCCAACACGATTGCTGGAATTGCCAGTCTCGGCGGTCAAGTTGCGTTTATTGGAAAAGTAGCCGACGACGAATTTGGTGCTGCGTTTGCTGCAGATATGAAGTCGATCGGTGTTGATTTTCGTAGTGGTGGACCAGATGCATCTATTCCCACAGGTCGTTGCTTGATAGCAGTGACACCAGACGCCCAACGCACGATGAACACTTATCTTGGAATTTCAACCTTGTTGTCGTTTGATGATGTTGATGCCCACATTGTGAGTTCTGGAGCGATTCTGTATCTAGAGGGTTATCTGTTTGACCGCGATGAGGCAAAGGATGCTTTCCGCAAAGCGGCAGCATTGGCCCATTCTCATGGTCGAGTCGTGGCACTTACGTTGTCTGATTCTTTTTGTGTTGACCGTCACCGATCAGATTTTCGGGCACTTGTTCGTGACGAGATTGACTTGTTGTTTGCCAACGAAGATGAACTTAAGTCGTTGTACGAAACTGATTCGTTTGATGATGCCGTGGAGCTTCTGCGAAATGATTGCCATATCGCAGCTGTGACCCGAAGCGAAAAAGGCTCTGTCATCGTGACCCGCGATGATATTCATACAGTCCCAGCCGTGCCAGTGGCTCACGTAGTCGACACCACGGGTGCTGGTGATCTATTTGCAGCGGGATTCATGCATGGGCTGACCCGTGGGTTGACCCTGACCGACTGTGGCAGATTAGGGGCAATCGCTGCAGCAGAAGTTATTTCCCATGTTGGTCCACGACCGTTAGTGCCCCTTATTGATCTGTTGCCTGCTGATCTGAGATAAGCCTCTACGCTGATTGGTATGAGCGATACATCTGGACTCACAGTTCTTGGGCGCACCGTACGTGAACCTATTCAGCATGTTGAGGTATTTCCTGCGCCACAGCATGTAACCACTGTGCGATTCACCACTGCCGAACTTGCATCGATGTGCCCTGTGACTAATCAACCAGATATTGCCACAGTGGTCATTGCGTATGTACCGAATAAGTTTTGTATTGAATCAAAAAGTTTGAAGTTGTATTTGTGGGGATTCCGTGATCGCGCAGTGTTCGCAGAAGCACTAGCTGCTGAGATTGCGAATGAAGTTATGACAACTGCCCAGCCGCACAGCGTGCGAGTTGAACTTACTCAGAGTCCTCGTGGCGGTATTGAAGTTCACGCTGTTGCTGAAATGGTTTCAGACAACTAAACGCTGGTCACTGTTGGCGACCACGCTCCATAATTTTAGCGCGGCGCTCCGCAACCTTTTCTGGTGCAAACTGGCTCTTACGCCAGGCTTGACCCACTTCAGATTCGTGCTTCCATTTTTTCTCCTCACTGGCATGGCTCTCGTAGGTCGAACGCATTTGACGAACTCCATCTTGTTCATTACCAATGATGTCAGCAGCGATCTGGCGCGTAAACGGTATGAGTTGATCATGTGCAACAACATGGTTGACCAGCCGAAATGCAAGAGCTTCGTCTGCATCCATAAAGTTGCCGGTGAAACTCATCTCACGGGCACGGCGCGCACCGATGGCTTGGGGCAACAACACAGTGAGACCCCAACCAGGCATCACGCCAACTCGGGAATGGGTATCACCAAACTTGGCGTGCTCTGACGCAATGAGAAAATCACAGTTCAACGCAAGTTCAAATCCGCCAGTGACAGCAACTCCATTGATGGCGCCGATGAGTGGCTTAGTGATCTTGGGGAATGGTCCGCGAGCACCTGATGAGTTACGTGAACCATCTGCCCCCGTGCCACGCAGATTGTCGCCACTG
>Ga0105051_10001961_pt1 | contig 27221 bp, 24 predicted proteins | sample FRY02_FD_78383 | JGI IMG/M metagenome (GOLD analysis project Ga0105051, IMG submission 78383) | Freshwater microbial communities from Lake Fryxell liftoff mats and glacier meltwater in Antarctica - FRY-02 (megahit assembly) | ecosystem: Environmental > Aquatic > Freshwater > Ice > Glacier... | reverse complement strand
GGACATCCGGGAGGGGGACCTGGTCTCCATCTACCGGGCCGGGGACGTGATCCCGAAGGTGGGGGATGTGGATCTGGCGGAGCGCCCGCTCTGGTCGAGGTCTTTCCGGTTCCCGGACGCCTGTCCCGGCTGCGGAGCCGAGGTCACCCGGGCCACCGGGGACGCGACGCATCGCTGCACGGGCGGCCTTTCCTGCGACGCCCAGATCGTGGAGCGGCTCAAGCATCTGGTCAGCCGGGACGCGCTGGACGTGGACGGGCTCGGCGCCACCCTGGTGGAGGAGCTGCATGCGGACGGCTGGGTCCGGACCCCGGCGGACCTGTTCCGCCTCCCCCTCACCCACGGGGACGGGTCAAACGCGCCCCTCTCGGCTCGGGAGGGGCTCGGCCCCCGCTCCGCCGGCAAGCTCCTTGCGGCGATCGAGGCGGCGCGGAGCCGCCCGCTCGACCGGGCGATCTTCGCGATGGGGATCCCGCTGGTGGGGGCCAGCGTGGCCAAGCTCCTCGCCCGGGAGGCGGGGGATCTGGACGCCTTCGTCGCGATGGTGGACGCGGCCTGCTCCACCGTTGCGGCGCGTGACCGGATCCTCGCCCTGGACGGGGTGGGAGAGCGGATCCTCGCCTCCCTTCTCGAGGCGTTCTCGCCGGGCCCGAACCGGGACCTGCTGCTCGGGCTGACCTCGGAGCTGACCCCTATAGCTCCGGAGCGGCTGGCCACGGGTGGCGCGCTCTCCGGGATGACGGTGGTATTCACCGGCACCCTGACCCGGATGGGGCGCAAGGAGGCGGGGCTGATCGCGGAGCGGGCCGGTGCGAAGCTGTCCGGGTCCGTCTCCGCCAAAACGGACCTTCTGGTCTGCGGGGAGGCGGCCGGGTCCAAGGCGGACAAGGCGAGAGGGCTCGGGGTGCGGGTGGTCTCGGAGGATGAGTTTCTGGATCTGATCGGGGGCTGACGCCCCCGGTTGCATCGGAGGTTAGACCCCTTCCGCCTCCTCCAACTCCAGGGTCAGCTCGACCCCGAGCCGTGCTTGCGCCCATCCCGCCACGTCGATCAGCTCGATCTCCATATCGTCCCAGACGGTCCATTCCGGATAATCCGGCCCGTCCGGCAGGACGCTGGCGATCATCAGGGGCCGGTCCACCACCGCCCCGAGGAGGCGAATAAACGGGTCCTTCCCCCTGATCACCCCCTGGCGGGTCTGAGGTAGATGCAGAACGGGAAGGAACCCGACGCGTCCGGCGACGGAGCGGAACGCGCGTGCCCGTTCCAGGGTCCGTCCCTGCTGATCCGCCGGGAGGGCGGATTCTGGCGGCTCCTCATGGGCGAGCAGGATCCGGTTCGGGCTCAGCGCGGTGAGGTGCTGAACCATCATCCCTAGAAGCGCGCCCCGGTCAACATAGGGGTCCGCCTCCAGAGCCCGGCTCAGCAGGATCGTCTGCACCGGCTCCTCGCTCTCCTCAAAGAGCGCCGCCCCGGCCCCGCCCCTCACCCATCTGGTGAGGGCGGCCGCGGTGGAGCGCACCTCCTCATAAGCGTCCCAGGTGTTCCCGTCCCCGTCGTTGATCTCCAGAATTTCGAGCAGGCCCTCCGCGCTCCTGACTGGCCAGACATGCACCATGAGTGCATTGAGCCGGCCGATCCGGATCCCCTTCTCCCCGTCCCAGGCCTCCGAGATCGCCTCCTCGACCAACGCGCAGCCGCTGACCTCCTCGGCTGGGTCGAAAAAGGCGTCCACCCGGACCTCCCAGGCGTCCACGTCCAGATTTCGGCGTGCGCTCAAGGAGAAGCTGATCATGTGGTGCTCACCTTTATTTTTCGGGACCGCATGACGCGTCCCTGTGTTGAGTCGTACCTGTCTTGCGAAAAAATGAAAAGACTGCCCTTTCGTTTTTCCGACTGATCATGCAACAATGGTCTAGAAAAACGAAACGGGGTTAATATGTCGGAAGAGGATTTGGTCCGTGCGCGCAACACGCGCACCGGGGACGCGCGCAAGATCGACGAGTGGAGCGTCCAGCTGCCGGGCGGGGACAAGGCCTGTTTTGACGTGACCATGCGCTACGTGCACGGGGTCTGCGTCTTCGGGGTCCGGTCGGACCACCCGGATTTCCAGGGGGTCCGGCCACAGGACAGCGACCTTAACCGGCTTCGCGCGGAGTTAACGGGGGAGGCGCGCGTGGTGATAGAGGGTCGGCTTTCGGAAGATTGGGACCCTGCGACCATGCTCGAGATATCCCACAAGACGTCTGATCGCCGCGAGGGGACGGTCGGAACGGATTTCACCCTCTCGCTGCGCCTCCGTCCGGTGGAGCGCAAAGGGGCGCCCCAGGAGGGGAACATGCCTCTTGCGACAATCCGGGATGCGTACCGGCAGGAGCGGGTCGCGATCCGCGGACACGGAGAGGATTTCACGCAGCTCCGACCCCGATCCGGCAGTCTTACGGACCCGGAGGCGAAGGCTTGGATGGCGCATCCGATTTCCCGCGACCCGGAAAGCGGGCTGGGCCGTATCGTAAACCACGGGGATGGTGGCGCGGAGCAGGGGCTCGTCCGGGTGCTTGACGCCTTCGCGACCGGTCTTTCGGACCGGCTCTCCCCCGACCGGGTGGCCCGCGAGGGGATACCGGACGCTCATGAGCTTGTCGACCTGATGCACAACGCGGTGACGTTGGGAACGGATCCGGATGCCAGCCCATGAAACCTGCATATCGCGATCGCGGCGGAGAAGGCCCGGCTCGCGGGGAGGATCCTGATCTATGACCACGACAGCCCGAACCACTACGAAGCCCTGGCGGAGCCAGAACCGGACCAGATTTGAAAGGAGCCCGACATGGTACATAAGGTAAACACTTACGACGTGGCCGCGGGTTTTGACGCAGGAGGGTGGATGCGGCCGGTCCGCATCCACGAGACGGAGGACCCGGAGGAGATGGTTTTCCTGTCCCGTGTCTCTGAACACCTCACCCTCAAACCGGAAAAACGGGACCAGATATTCAGCGTAGCGCATGAGATCATGAGCAAATACTCCGGAGCGGAACTTTGACGGGGTCCTTGCCCGTCTCGGGGAGCCGGCCCAAATCTTCCTGGAACCAGACGGGTCGGATGAGGGGTGCCCGGAGCCGTGATCTGGGCTAAACTGAGGGGCATTCGCGGCGCGATCCACCCACCACCCCGACCCGTTCTGATTTTGTCTGACGAACAAATGGTGGCACGGATAACAGACAAATTGTGAGGAAACCAAAATGATCAGTGAAGCACGAAAAACGGAAATGCGAGAGTATCAACGAACCCGCCAAACGGCGCGCCGCGAGATCGGGCAGGTCACCAGGACCTTCTGGATCCAGGAGGAGGATTCGGACGCGTTCGTCGAGGCGATCCGGCCCTTCACGGACCGGGCCCGCCTTGTGGAGGCGGTGAATGGGACGCACGAGCTTTCAAAGCTAGAGATTTTTGGGATCATCAAGGAGCATTGTCTCCCCTATAACCCGGAGGAGATGTTCTTCCTGTCACGGGTGGACGAGCACCTGGCCCTTCACCCGGAACGCTCCGACAGGATCGTTCACACAGCGCATCAGATCATGGACCGGTATCCGCACACCAACCTCTCCGGGGTTTTGAAACGGATCAATGAGGCGATCCCCCCGCTTGATCTGGGCGAGGACGACGCTCCTGGCATGGGAGTTTGACCGATGTCGAAACGCCTTTCCCTTTTTGATCGCCTCCTGAGCGGGTCCCGCGTCCACCGCACCGTAACGGTCGGCGCCTATACGAAGATCGCGCCCGGTGCCGTTATCGGCGAACGGGTCAGTCTCGGCACCTGGACGAAGATCGCGTCCGGTGCCGTTATCGGCGAGCGGGTCCGTCTCGGGGACTGGTCTGAAGTTGGTGCGGGGAGTGTGATCGGTCCCGACGTGACCTTCGGCCCCTGGGCCCGGGTTGGGCGGGACGTGACGCTCGGCGCCGGGGTCCGGCTGGGATCCCACACCCGGGTGCAGGACGGGGTCACCGTCCCGGACGGGGCGGTATTTTGTGATTGTGATCTTGTCACCCCGGAGGGGGTGATCCCGAACTGCACAGGCGGGTCTATAACATCGTTTTTTCCGGAGGGGGCGATGGTGTCCGGTCCCTTCGGGGCCTTCCTGATCCCGCATGTTTCGCATGCTGATGACGAGGAGCTGATTGATCAACTCGTTGACGATCATCAGTGGGGTCGTTCTGAGGCGCTGGAGGCGTTCAGGGTGCCTCACCTCCCGCCCCCCGGAATGGAGCAGGAGGCGTTCAGGGGGGCCAGCTTGCGTCACCTGGGCGCGCAATCCTCGGACGGGACCCAAACCGTAGATAATACGGAGCCGGAAGACCTGTCCCCCAGACCCTGATCCCGACGCCGGCTGAACGCGCTGCACTGCGTTCGGACCGTACCGATCAGGTTTTGTCGTTTTCATATGCTCAGGGTATGATCCCTCAAAATAGCCCGGAGCTCTTCATGAAATTCATCCCCTTCCCCCCGACGCTTGCCCGGATCTCCGCCGAGACCGGCCGCCGCCTGCAGACCTCCGATCAGGATGATGCGGGCCGGCCCAGGCCACGCTCCTCGCTCCCACAGCCCTACGTCGCAAACGCCGTCTCCGCCTACCGGTGGCCGGACGGACGGGTCGCGCCAGCGCATGACATGTACGCCCCGCAGCACCCGGAGGGGGCGGAGCCGGGGCTCGCCCGGATTAAATACGAGGTGCGCCACCACCCGAACGACACGTCGAGCTATCATCCGAACATCCTCACCTTCCGTTCCGTTCCGGACCTGGAGGCGGAGGGGATGATCATCGATCGGACCGCGGCCGGCCTGCTGCGTCACGAGGGGCGGGCCGCCCTGATCGTCACCCCGGATGAGACCGCGATGACCGAGCTGGCTCAGCATTTCCCCGAAGGTTCTGATCTTGTCCGCGGCGTGATCCGCCGGGTCGGCCCGGAAACGGAGCCGATGCGCCATTTTCTCGCCACGAACAGCGTGGGCGGCGGGTTCGAGGCGATGGGGGCGACCCTGGAGACGGACCTGTTCGCCGCCGCAACAACCCGGTTCAGCTTCATCCCGGAGACTCCTGATTACGCGGAGTTCTGCGCGATCTTGCGCAAACACGGCACGAAGAACGGTTGGGTGGTCGCTGCGACGACACTTGATGAGATTCCGGAAACCATGAGCTATTACATGGGGGTGCGGACGGAACTTAATGCCAGACATGAAGAGCCAGGGCCTTGATCTCATGCTCCCGTTCCCGACCGTCCCCGCCGAGATCGCCGACCTGATCGGGTTGCCTTTGGGCGAATGGCCCGGCAACTGCCACGGGGTCGCGGAGCGGGTTCTGCGGCGGGTCCCCACGGCGGGGATGCGGCTCGTCCGTGGCCATTTTCACGGCTGGACCAGCCCCGCCTCCGATTACCGAGGCGGTCCTCAGCAGCATTCCTGGCTCCGGCTGGGTGATGGCCGGATCCTGGACCCGACCCGGTGGGCGTTTGACCGGCCGGACCGGCCCTACCTCTACGTGGGGGAGAATGACGCCTATGATGAGGCGGGCCTCTGGCTCGCGTCCCGGTCTCGGTCAATGATGGGGATGGCAGCGCTCCTCGGCCCGGACCGGGACGCAGCCGAACGCGCGGTAGCGGACCGGATTGCGGACTGCACCGCGGGGCTTCGGGGCCGGATCGCCGCCGCCTCCCGGATCCCTGACCTCGGCGAAGGGGAGGTCAGGCTGCGGGACGCGGAGCGGCTTTTAGAGCTGCTGCGTTCCCCGGTCGAGCACCTCGAGGACCCGGCCCCCCTCTATTCCGCCGTCGCGGATGCGGGTCTCAGGGCCTATATCAAGCTGGACCTTTGGGTCAGGGTGATGGAGCCGGAACGGGTCACCCCGGACCCACGCACCAACCTCCTCTATGCGGACCCGCCTGGAGACCGGCCCACAGGTCCCCAGGCCCTCTTCCGGGTGATGGCCCGGTTCCTGTCGATCGAGGAGCGGGGGGGGATCGAGACGGAGATCGGGGAGCTCGGATACCGGCTCGATGAGCTGCATGGGGCGCTCAACGAGATGGAAAGTGTCCTGCGGGTTGACCCGGAGCTCACCTGGATGCCGCGGGATGCGCGGGATATCCTTGCAGTGGTGGCTGCTGACCTTTTGGGGGCCGGGTTCGGTGCGGAACTGCTCGTGGAGCGGCATGCCGAAAGCCTGGGGCTGGATCGGGAGTTGCGAAAATTTGGACAGGCTGCCGGGTATGATCTGTCCTGGCTCCCCGCCTCGCCCGAGCAGGCCGTTTCCCCCTCACCCTGATCCGGACCGTGAAATCCGGATCAGAAAGGTTCGGGCTGAATTTTCGGGCCGACCCGTCGCCCCGCCTCTGAAAAGCTGTTCGCGATGATATCAAGGTCATGCCCGCTGGCGCTCCGCTCCCGCATCACGTCCCGCCAGGACGCCCCCACCATCCCCGACAGGTCATTTACGATCTTGACCGCTTGTTCAGGCCTCACCCCGAGGCTGGGGCCGGCCGCAACCGCGTTCTCCAGTGTCGCCTCGCGCCCTGACCCGGAACGGCCGAGATGGAAGAACAGATTCCGGCTCGTGGAGAGCTGCAGGGTCGGGGTGACATCATAGACCGGGCTCAGCTCATAACGGCCGTGATCCGAGAGCAGGAGCGCGGTGTTACGATAGTGGTCATCCGTGTTTCCGCAGAGCACGTTCATCACCATCCGCCGAAAGATCGTCTCCCCCTGATCCCCGGCCACCCCGTGCCTGCGCAGCGCGTCATAGAGGTCCGCATAACCGGACAGGCCCCGGTCCGACTCATGTGCCCCGATCAGGGTCATCGAGGAGATCAGGTGGCGACGGGTCATCCCCCTCTCCCCCCCATCCCGGTCAAACCGGCGCAGGACAAGCGCGTCCCGGTCCCCGACCCGGATGACGCGGCGCTGCGCCGCCTCAAGCCCAGCCCGCTCGCACAAGTCCAGGCACCCCGCCTCCACAGCCGCCATGTTGTACCGGTCATGCCGCTGGTTGAACTTCACCAGATGCGGAAACCCGTCTATAGTCACAGTCCCCTTCGGACGAGCCCCGCCCAGATCCGTCCCAGGGGCGAGAAAGTCCATGAGGCGCGGCGGCACCGCCCCGAGTGTTTCCATCTGATCCGCAAGCCTCTGGAACGCCTCCAGATCCCCCAGATGGGTCATTTTGTCATTGATCTGGAGTGGCAGGACCGGGCCCGGAGCGACCGGGGTCAGACCGAACCGGAGCGCGCCAACCCGGTTCCCGCTTTGCGAGGTGAGGAGGAACTCCGCCTCCGTTGCGTGACGCCCCTGAACGCGCAGGGATTCCCGCTCGATCAGCTTGCGCCCCCAGGCGTCCGGGGCCGCGTCCCGGACGCCGTTGAAAAGGGGGAAGTTCTCCGGTGCCTCGATCAGGCCTGGGCCGAGCGGGAGCTGAACCGGGTCGATCGCGACCGCGTCAGGACGCTGCAGATAGCGACGCCCGTAGGCGAATTCGCAACGCGAGAACCGCCCATCCTCGAGCAATGAAAGCTGGCCCGCCGGGACCGTCTCCCCCCCAAGCTCGATAAAGACAATCGCGTTCACCTGCATGATCCACTCCTTGTGTTAAAAATCCAGATCCGCATCATTCAGGCCGGGCCTGATCCGTTTTGGCAGGCCGAGCCGATGCTCCCGGACCGACTCCTCCGGTGCGATCTCGAACCCGGACAGGAACCGGCTCTCTATCCCGAGGACCCAGGCGGCGGTGGCGTATGCGCCAAGGCTCACCCCCGGGTCTCCCCGCTCCATCCGGATCAGGGTCCGGCGCGACACGTTAAGACGCCCCGCCATGTCATCCTGAGACATCTGCCGGGACCTGCGCGCTGCGGAAAGGTCAGTCCCCATCCGGGACAGGAGCCCGAGAAGGGGGTCCGGTATCGTCATCTTGCTGCGTCTCTCCTGCATTAAATGTTCCTCACGAGTCACCTTAACCAGCTTAATGAGCCAAATTTGGCACATTTGCAAGTTTTACGGTTCAGGGCTCGGGGGTGTCTCGTCCTGGATCAATTCTCGGGTAATCCGGATCCTGCTCCGGGATCAGCAACTCCTCCCCGTCAAGAGACAGGGAGCAGGCCTGGTCCGACTGGGGGTAAAACCGCAACGCGCAGACCGCGCGCCGGCTCGGCGCGTCCGGATCCTCAGGGGCTACGAAGAGGGTGCGGCACCAGTCCTCCCCCTCGCTCCCCCACCCGTCACGATCGATGATCTCCACACCGCAGAACTCTGCCAGCTCATAGATCCGGTCCGCGGCCGCGTGGCGCGCCCGGTCAAGCTCCGCGCCGTGGGCCCGGCGCCAGGCGACCCCGGACGGGGTTCTCACCCCCTCCGTCAGGACGTCCCCCTGCGCGTTGAACCCCTGGATGACGTCTCCGTCCTCCAGCACGTCGACGATGCGAGGGTCCGCGGAGGGGCCATGGGTAAAGGGTACCCCCTCCGGGCCTCCGGCCCAGACGATGACCCCGTCGGTTTGCGGGCCCGCCTGAGAGGGGGTGAGCCCGGTGCGCGGGTCGTTGAGCAAGGACCGCGCCCGGGCAGAAAGGGCCCGCAGCGCCTCCACGCTCTGCTCCGGCGTCGGGGCACCGACCCCCGTGAGGGCCGCGACCTGGTTGATCAGGTCGCGAACGGACCCGCGCGGGTCATCGCTCACCGGGTGAGGGAGGGCGGGCGCCTCTGCGACCGGCTCCACGCCCGGTCGCCATACGCTCACACCGTCCCGTCCCGGGGCCCAGAGCCGACCGTTATAAGAGATGTTCGCGACGAGCTGACCCGCCTCGTCAAAGACCGCCCCGAACCCGATCTGGGACGCCCCGTAGCCGGACGCGTCCCGAAGGGCCATGTAACCCCGTTGGGCCTCCTCAAGGGAGCGGCAGTTCCGGACCCATTCGACCCGCGGGGTGCCGCTCAGATCGTCATTCAGCTCCACCCGGACCCGGAACCTGGTCCGCTCATTGGTCGGATATCCGAGCTTGTCCTCTGCACGCATGGTCATCTCCCTCAGATTTCAGAAGCACTTTAGGGGCCATATGTGAAAAGCGAAAATCCTTATGTCGTTTCCGTTTCAATTTTTCGCATTCCCCTGTCATCCTTGTCAGGCAAACGGAGAGATGGACTGGTCCTGCACGCCTGGCGAGGACCCGGAGGTGACCGCGGTCCGTCTCTTCGGTCCGGACGACTGGGAGCCCTGCACGGAACGGATGATGCCGCTCCTTATGGGGAATTTCGCCTTTATGGCCGATCTGCGGCTGCTGATCGGACCCGTGCCAGACCCGGTTTTTGATCCGGAACCGGACCCATTATCCTGATCAGCCCTTGCGGATGGTGAGCCCGAACGCCTCGTGCAGCAGCTCGAACCGGCCGCGCCGGATCAGGTTCCTGCGCGCAAAGTCGTCCCGCCCGGACACGGTGGCGAGCTTGATAACAAGCCGGCCCCCACGCCGCTCCTGGTGCAAAACCGCCTGGATCGCCTCCGCGACCATGTCGCGCGCCAGCTCCTCGCTCATCGCGTCGGAGGCGAAGGAGACCAGGTTAATGATCGCCCGGACCGGGTCGGAGGCATGAATGGTGCTCACCACCATGGGACCGGAAAGGGAAATCCGGAGCAGCTCGCGCGCCGCCTCCGGGGTCTGCACATCTCCGAGCATCACGTACCGGGGGCCCCAACGCCGCGCCGCCCTGACCCCCCTCGGGAAGTCATGCTCCGGGATCTCCACCTGGTAGATCATCCCCTCCCCGGTCCCAGCCCCCAGTGGGACCTCGGGGGGGTCCTCCAAGGTCACCCCCACCTCCCCGTTCTGACGGACCCAGTCCCGCAAACAGCTGGACGCGGTGGTGGTCTTCCCGGACCCGAACGCGCCTGAGATCAGGATAAGCCCGCGCTCCCGGCCCAGAGATCTGATCTGGTCCGTGACACTTTTCGGGATTCCCATCTCGTCCAGATCGAGAGCGGAGGGGCTTAAACGCCGCAGGCACCAGGTCCAGCCCGGTCCGGGCTCCCGCTCGGCGTCCCTGGTCCGGATCAGAGCTGCCCGGTAAACGCCCCCCTCATGCTTATGGCTGAACTCGTCCGGCCGCTCGCGCTGGTTCCATGCGAGGACAAGTGATATCCTCAGCCCATCCGCATCCTCGGCATAGTCAGGCGGTATAGTCCGCACCGGCGCGCCAGGTCCGGCCCCGACCAGGTTCCGGATCAGGAACGGTTCCTGCGGCATGAAGGGTACATAGATGTCATCAAATACCGCCTCGGAGAGACGTTTCCCCGCGAGCCGCATCAGAAACAGCGCGTCATGGCGAGGACCCGGCCGTAGTTTGTTCCCACCTCATAGGCGTCCGAGACCCCGTCCGGGTTTCCCAGGGACGGGTCACTGGTGGGGTTAAGCGGATTCCCCGGGGTGACACCACAGCTCCCTGGCGCCGGATAGGGGCCGCCGGAGAAGGTGAAGGTGCAGATATCCTGAGACACGTATTGATAGAGCCGCACCCGCCAGTCCGCACCCTCATCCTCCGCGAAGGCACGCATTCCGACCGTGGCCCGGCCCGCCGGGTCCGAGAAGGCGGCCGGAAGCACGTAAACGCGCGGCTCCACCAGAAACGCCCCGTCCGCGGTGGTGGCGGGGCAGTCCGGCTTCGGAATCGTCTCTCCTGAGGCGAGGATCTGCACATTGAAGATCCCGGTCGAGAGGTCCGTGTCCCCCATCAGGAACCGGTCCGCGGAGACCTGTACCTCCGGGGATCCGGCCACGTCCAGCTCTACCGCGAGCGCGCGGGTCCCAGACGTGGTCTCGATCAGGAAGTTGTCCGCGATCAGGGTCCCGGTCATGCGGGTCAGGTCGCAGTTTATGGTCAGATCAACGTCGGACCCGGTTCCCGGTGCGACGGAACCGCATCCGATCACCCGCAGGTTCTCCATCGTGGACAGCACGTCCGGGACCCCGTCCCCTGTCGTGTCAACGGGGGGGCTCATGCTGATCAGGGTCGGGCCGGTAATCTTGGGAAACACATCAGGCACCCCGTCCCCGGTCGTGTCATAGCTCACCATAACGATGTCCCCGTAAACCGCATTCGTGGTGTCTCGGCACTCCGTATAGATCGGGCTGTTCTGGTCCAGTGACGGGTCAGCAAGGATCCCCTCACAGCGACGCAGCGCATCTTGCAGGTCCATCTCCGGGAGTGCCCCGGTGAGGCTCATCCCGGACGCGTCCAGGACCCCATAACCCCCAAGCGCCACGATCGCAGCGAACCGCCCCGTCGGGTCCGCAGGGAACCCGTCCGCGCCGACGAAACCGGCAAGATCAAAACTGAACACACCGTAAGGGCCACGGGACTCCGTTCCGGTCTCCACAAAACCCGCGTTAGACCTCTCCGTCCGGACCGTGACCGGGGCGCCGAACTGCGTCGGGATAGGATCTCCGCCCACGCTCAGGAGGACCGCCTCGATCCGGATCTCGCCATTATCAGGATCCCCGTCGATCAGGTCGACCGCGATTGACCCCTGCCCGCCCGGGTCCATATCGGTCACCGTCAGGGAGGCTTGGGGGACAACCACATCATCCGCCATCACCGCCCGGGCCAGGAGCCTGAACTCCTGTCCGTAAATCCGGTCGAGCGCGCCACCACCGCCCAGGAAGGATTGGGGGAGAAACCCCAGGGCAGTCAGATCCGTGACCTGATAGGCGCGAACTGCGGCGCCGCCCCCGCTGACCGCGGCGTCGTAAAGCTCATCGAGGACATCCTCATAGCGGGAGGAGACGAAGTTTTGCGCCCCCTGCATCACCAGATCGAATTCCCGGGCGACCAGTATCTCCTCCTGACGCCGCTGCTCCTGAAGAATGAAGGATGCCGAAAATCCTATAACGGAGGCGGCCAGACCCAGATAAAGTATCCCCTCCAGCATGGAGATGCCCCGCTGTCTTCCTCGGGCTCCGAAATGAATGTCACGCATGGCTTATCCCTGAAAAAGACGGAGAAGGAGGGTCCCGAAAAGGGCGGTATAGGCGAGGGGGAGAAGCGGTGCGGATCTGCCCCGCCCTGTCAGCCCTGCGTCCCGGACCGCCTCCTCCGCGGAGGGCCCCCGCAGGGCCCGGTAAAGGGGGTCTGGCGCCCTGAGCATGAACAGTAAAAACCCCGAAAGGACCATATAGCTGATCGGGGCATAAATGGTCGTCCCGAAAAGAAGGGCGGGCAGCGCGAGCGCCATCAGGTCCGCAGGAGGGAGATGCCGGTGCCCGATAAGGGCCTGGAGCGCCCAGGCCGCCTGGGATACCAGGAACAGGGCCAGCGTGATCACGATCACCCCGAGCGGACCGACCCCCAATGTTCCAAGCAGGCCTGCTGCGGATGTCGCGCCAAAGATGAGCGGAAGGGTGACCCCGTCGGGGGCCCATGCGGTCCGATAATCCGTCCAGGCGGCTAGCAGCAACAGCGCACCGAAGGTGCTCAGGGCCAATTCCGTTTCTATTGAAAAGGCCCCCTCACCGCCCCTTATCGCGATCAGCACCCCCAGATATCCGGACACGGCGGCAAGGCCCGCACCGAGAGGGCCGGGGCCGTTCCCGGCACGGCCGGACGCGAAGCGCACGCACCGGCGCGCCCATATCGGCAACAGGAGTGCGGTCGGTACCAGGAGCGCCGCGGGGAGAAGGAGATGCGACCCCATCAGATACTACCCCTCAGGATCGCCGGGGCCCCGGCCGGGATAGGCGTGGAGGGAAGGGGGACATCGACCTGACCAATCCGCGCCCCGCCCCCTCCCGGAAAACTGATCACACCTATGGTTCCGGAAAGGCCGATACGGAGCGGGACCTCAGCAACGAGGGCTCGGTAAGATCCCGTGTCAAACCCGTCTGACCCGTACCCGTCCGCCCATGTGAGCAGGAATCGACGACTTCCGTCCTGAACCACCTCGCTGCGCCAGAGCGCCAAGGGCTCAAGCGGGTATGGGAGGGGCGCCATAATCTCACCCAACGGGAACCCGGCGTCGCGGGCGATCTGAAAGTGGTGCTCGTGATGGCGGATCAGATCCCGTGCCAGCTCTCCGGAAACGGACGTGTTTGCCCGGTCCCGGTCCAAAATGAGGCTGGCAGAGAGAAGAAGGGTGATTGCGATAACGGGGGGGACGAGACTGATCATGAAACCACCTCAGTCCTGTTCGGTCGGCGCCGCTCCGTCTGCGACGGGTGGCAAGGGGGCCGACCGGACCACACCCTCGAACACGTCCGTGCTCGGAACCCCGACAAGGGCTGCGGTCCCCTCAGCCTCATTCCAGAGGAGGAGCGGGAGGCCGGGCGGGGATATCCGACCCGCCAGGGCCCCGTTAGCCTCTATGTTGCGCACAAGATCCTCGGGGAGCACTGCCCCCTCCCCGGCCGCAACCGGCAGGGCTGCACCGGTAACCCGACCGGTCAGGGCACTGATCGGGTCCGACTGGGAGAGAAGGCGGAGCACCATATCCGAGGAGCCCGGATCCGTCGTCACCACAGGGATAACCCTGAGACTGATCTTCCCCGCCTCGACCCGGTCCCGCAACATCATATAGGTGGCCGGTGTCGCGGGAGAGCTCATGTCCATCCAGGCCCAGACCTCCGGGGCGGACAGATCCCCGATCAGGATTGAAAACGCCTCAGTCCTGTTCAGTTCAAGTATGGTGGAGAAAAATGCTGCGTCCGGGGCAGACCAGTCCGGCGTTGCGGCAGGAGCCGCGACCTCAACACTTGTTTTTGGGACGGGGGCATTTGCCGGCTCCGGTCCGGTGCCGAGCAGGGCCGGGCCAAGATCGCGTCCGGCGGCGGAGAACATGTCCCCACGGATCAGGGCGCGCCCATCCGGGGCCCGCATCCAGAGCGAGTCTGACCCGTCCACGGACCAAGCTTCAAGCCCCCCAACAACGCCCAAAAAGAATAAACCGGGCATGTCCAGTATCTGCTCAGGCGGGGTCTGGGCAAGTGTCGCCTGAGATTCGATTACCATGTACAGGAGGGCTGAGGCCGTCATCATTAGACTGCGTCGATACATGCTCACCTCCTAAAAAGGGCCTTATTGAGACCCGGCCGGGGACGGTCCCGGCCGGGCCGAAATGTCAGCGTTCGTAGGTGATGCTCACGTTGGCGCCGCTCTGGTTGCCGCAGCCGTTGGCCGCGTCAACCGGGGTGACTGGCGCGTTAACCACAGCCGCGGTACCGGCAGTCCCGCCAAAGGAGGCCGGGGTTGAGGCAGCCGCGAACTCGACGCTTGCGATCCCGATTCCGGCGACACCCTGGCCGCGAGCGTCAACCGAGGAGAGGCGCACGCAGGCGTCCGAGGGGAGATTTTCCATCTCGATCGTGAACTGCTGACCAGCACCGGTGATGACCACGTCCCCGCCCCAGGGGTGGCGGATCCCGGTTCCGGCGTCGTTCTGGAAGCTCGAGGGCACAGCGCCGGCGTTGATCAGCGCGCCGGTCAGCGGGTCGGTGCCGAATTCGCGCGCGTTCTGGTGCAGTGCGCGCGTCTCCGAGGCGATGGTCACAATACCGCGTGCGGCATCCGTGACGCGGCTTGACAGCTGGGCGTTCTGAAACGCGTTGATACCGCCCGCAATCACGCCGATTGCGAGAACGAGATATAGGATCCCCTCGATGAGGGAGATACCGCGTTCACGGCCAGCGGTGAAGAGTTCGTGCATCCGGGATAACGACCGGAGTTCTCCGATTTTTGCAAAAGCGAAAGGGTTGGTTTTGATCATGGTCTCTCCATTTCAGATCCGTCAAGGTGGGGGGAGCCGCAGCTCCGGCGTCCGGGCGGAACCACCCCGCAATACTGGACGATGATTATACTACAATTTTTCGCATTTTTTCATAGGGGGCTTCTGCAAGCTTCAGCCGGTTCTCCACAAAAATCTTCTCTGATCAGATCCCCCCGTTCATGTTAGAGGCGATCTGGTCCTGCAGCGCGTACATCCCACCCACGATCCCCATGATAACGGCAAACACGATCAGCAGGACCAGGGTACGGATCAGGGCAATGGATCGGTTGATCTGCTCCTGACCCCGCGTCAGCCAATCCTCAGAAATCCGGTGTAGCTGCGCGCTAAGGTCATGCGTCTCCGCGAAGATCTTTAAGGACAGGTTCAGGGTCGGATCCGGCCAGCCGGTCCCACTGGTATGAAGGGCTGCGCCGAAGTTAAGCCCGTTGAGCATGCCTGTCCGAACCCTGTTTAGCCGGTATCGCACATAAGGTGACGCAAGTGGACGTACCCGCTCCACCGCGTTCAGGACCGAAAGACCCCCCTGCACGAGCGAGGAGATCGAGACAAGGAAGGATATCCCCGTATACATCCGGTAGAGACTGAAGATCGGAAGCCGATCTGCGAAGGATCGACCTGCTCCGGCCCATCTGGGAAGGGAGAAGAGGATCAGAAGAATAACGGTTGCGAGGAGGAGGACGGACGGGATCGCCACCTTATCCGCAAAGACGCCAAGCATCAGCAAAAACCGGGCCAACCCTGACCACTTTTCAACCGGCAAGACCCCCTCAATTTTCGGTACCACCTCAGAACCAAAGTAGTAGGAGATCCCATATACCGCGCTCAGGAGCGCGATCGGATAGACAAGTCCGCCCAGAATGGTCATGAGAATCTGGCGCCTCCTGCGGATCACGTCGCAATACCGGTCCAGATATCCGGGGAAATCGTCAGAGTTCTCGGTCGCTTCCAAAATCATCGCATCCTCGGAGGGGACCCATCTGCGGATCGCGTCCCCGAAGCTGAGCCCGTTGCGCATCCCGTCCATGATGTCCCTCAGGACAAGGGCGGTGGCCCCCTTGGGCTTGCGCCCTTCCCGGCTGGCCACCTTCCAGGTCATCTGCAACGCGTCCACCTTACTGACCCCGGTCCGCATGAGCGCGGCCAGCTGTTGATAGAGGTCCAGACGGGATCCGGTCGTGAACTGCACCTTTGCGAAAATTCGCTCAAGATCGTTCATCTCTGTCCTCCAAACGCTGCTATATCAGCCCGCAGGCGCGGGATCAGGTGCGCGTAATCACGCTCATAGACGGAGAGCAGGTCCACCTCCTCCTCCACCTCATTGAGGTCGCACAGACCCGCGCCCACCTTGACGAGCGCATGGTGCAGGACGGGCAAACCGCCCATACCCCCTTTCTCAACCGGGGTGACCCAGTGGCGACGCATCTCCTCCCGCTTCCCCTCCCTGAGAAGGAGGAGCAGTTCCGGGGTGATCTCGACCGTCTCCGCCACCACGGTTCGTCCGACCAGGCCGCCGCGGCATTGACCGCACCCGTCCCCGCGCAGGTGGATATGTTCCGCACTCAGGTCCAGGACCCGTAGCGCCCCCTTCGCGAGCTCATGGGAGATGGTCCGGTCCTTGAGCGCGGTCGCGAGATCACGCCGGCAATGGGGACACATCACCCCGCAGAGGCGCTGGTAGATCAGACCCCCCTTCAGGTCCGGTCGGGTCAGATCCTCACGCGGGATTTTTAGGTCAAGAAGTCGGTCAAATATCCCGAACGCGCTCCCGGCGTGGATCGTGGACCAGACCGCATGGCCGGAACCGATCACCTCCATCGCCAACTCGGCGATCCGCTCGCTGCGTATCTCGCCCAGAACGATCACGTTCGGGTCAGAGCGGAGCGAGCCGTGCATACCCGCCGTGAACCCGTCCGTCCCGTCCGGCTGGGTTCTCGCGACCACCTGAATCGCACCGGGGATATCGAGCTCCTTTGGCTCCTCGATGATATACATCGAGATCTCCCGGTTTTTCTCGATCAGCATCCTGTTGAGGGTGCGTTGCAGGGTGGTCGACTTCCCCGAGGACACCTTGCCCGAGAGCAGGTAAAGCCCGTTCGTGCGACGCCGCATCACCGAGATGTCCCGGATATGATGCTGCGCATAACCGAGGGAGTCGATCTCGGTCTCGTTAGGGTCCGAGCGGTATTTCAGTCGCATGACGAGCGCGGAACGTCCCTCGCTCATCGGAGAATACTGGAGCCGAACCAGCTCAACCCCTTTGGGCATCAGCCCGGATGCGGGGGTCAGGGCACCCTGCTGGAAAGCCATGTCGGAGGAGGCGGACCCCTGGTCCGCGGCCACCGCGATCGCCGCCTTGATCAGCGCAGTCCCGTCCTCAGGGTTCCGGAAATCCAGGTCGGACATGCGCCCGTGCACCCGGACCCGGATCTCGGCGTTCATCCGCAGAACCCGAACATGAATATCGGACGCGCCCATAGCGGCGGCCCTGCCGAGCAGGGACGCGAGTTCGCGCTGCCGCTCGACCCCGCCTGACATGGCGCTGACCGCGTCATGGCCGTCATCATGCGCACGGGTGTAAAGCTCGATGATGGTCGCCGTCTCCACCTCGATCACATCCGTGACCGTGTGACCGGCATTTCTGGACAGGTTCAGGATCGACTTGACCCGCCCCGACCAGCGGTCCGGCTTGGATACCAGAGCGATCCCGCCCTCATAGATGGCGATCAACCGGCGATCTTCCGGACTGATCTGAACCGGCCCTTTAGGTCGGGTCAACAGAGCGGTCAGGGGGAGCCCCTGAACATGTCGCAGCGCCTCAATAACCGTCAGATCCGAACGGGGCCGGATCGCGGGGAGACGCTGGGGTTCCGAGTAAGACGCGTCCTGCATGGGCGGGCTCAATTTGGCAGATGGAGACGAAGTTCCTGTCCACGGCGGATGATAAGCACCCCGTCGCGCTCGACACTGACGATCCGAACACCCCCCACGAGTGCATCACCGGTCCGGACCCGGATCCGGTCAGGACCGTATTGCAGAATGGCGGAGAGGTCGGAGCCTGTCCCGAAAATCTCCCGCACCGAGATCGGACGAGCCTCCCCTTCCGGTTCCGAAGTGCGATCCTGATCCGGTTCAGACCGCTGACCCTCCAGCTCTGAAAGGCGACGATCAATCCGTTCGATCAGCTCGGACCCGTCGCTTCTGGCCGGCTGCGCCTGCGCCGCGGCGGGTGACGGGGCTGACATCTGGTCGAGTTCTTTCTGGAGTCTACCCATCTCGATCCGTGCGCGCATCCCTGCCGGGGTGTCCGCGAAGCGCATGAACTCGCCCGGGGCGACCTCGATCATGGCGTCCGGACCGAGGACCTGGATCAGCCGCTCGATCGCCTCTGCATGCCGCAGCTGCCGATCGAGAATGAGGATCCCCTCCCCGAGCCGGGACTGACGCGCCAGAAGGCCGCTTTCGTCAAGGAGCCCGGTCGCCTCGAGGGTTATCGGGTCCTGGATCATAGGATCCCCGTCCTGAGCCCAGAGCGGAAACGGTGTCGTGAGCAGCAGGGGCAGCAGGATTCGCCGCAAAAGGGGAGTGATCAGGTGATGGGTCATTGTCAGGCCTCGTCCGTTGTCCGGTTTTCTCACATCGGCGGGATGGGGAGAATCGGGGGGTGATATATTTTCGCGGTCAGGGTCCAGGTCCCCGTTTCGACCCCATAGATGAGTGCCTCCGGCACCAAAGCGGGAATGTCGGACAGTAGGGTGGCATATTCCCCGATCGCAACCGACGTCTCGAGGGAGAGGTCATGACGGTTATAAAGGGGGGACCGCAGCGCCTGGCGCTGCGTTGTGGTGATGGACCGGACCCGAGGCCTGAGGGTCAGTTCCAGCCCAAGGGTTTGAAAACGGGACAGGATCATTTCGGTCACCTGCGTATCCGTCCAGGGTTGGGAGATATCATCCCCCCCTTCCCCCTCAAACCGGATATCGCGTCGAATTTGGGCCCGACCACCCCCGTCGAGAAGTGTGACCCGCTCGGACAGGTGGGCGGTCGCCGCGTGCAACCATGGGACGCGGCCGCCATTGCGCGCCCATTCGGTGGACACGAGCCCCTCGCGACCTGAGGCGGTACAGACCACAGGGCCGTTGCCCCAGCCCGGTACCACAAAGAGTGTTGACTCGATCTCGCGGACACAGGTGCCCACGAACGCGGAGATGGTCGGGACATCTGCCCAGGGGTGTGTACGCGGGTCCACGCGCACCATCGCGTCCCGCATGCGGGACAGTTCAGCTGACTGCTCCGCTTCCACCCGCTTCATGTCTGACCAGTGGTAATATCCGCCGGCCCCGATCACCCCGATCAATCCAAGAATGACTGACCTCTGAAACACATCGCGACGACCATCTACAGGGCGCAGCGAGCCGCCTGATCTCAGGGACATGGCCTGCTCGATCCGGGCCGGAACGGTCCCGGTGACCTGCCAGTCCTTCGGGGCGATAACGCGGGTCCAGTCTGGTGCGTCAAGCATATCCATCAGGAGCGCACGTGCGGAGGCCTCATCGGCGACAATCGCGTCCTCGTAAATCTCCCCGTCACGTACGGCACCGACCCACCAGAACCTATCCGCATCGTTGATACGGAACGCGCCGACCCAGCGGGGGCCGAGAAGCTCCGTGCGGGCGGCCGTCACCAGAGATACGGACCCGCGGCGTTGCTGGCGATCTTGTGATCCGAAACCGTGTTGCGCGCCGAACGGGATATAGAGGGTTCGGCGGTAGCCGGATTTCTGACCCCGGTCCGCCTGACTGCGGACTCCCTCTTCCAGGTGGACCGGCTCCCATTCCAGTCCGACAGCGAAGCGTTTACGGCCAAACAGAACATTCCCGATCCCGTCATATTGCAGGTCAAGAACCGGGGTATCCGGGAATGCCCCGTCATGGCTGCTGTCGGCGGCCGGGAGCTGCACCCTTCGGAAACGGGCGATCAACGGGTCCGTAAAGCGTCGCATCTGCTCACTCCGACCGGACCGGGCTTCGCCGGTTCAGGATCCTTGGGGTGATCATGAGCACCGTGGACACCTTCTCCCGGGTCGCATTACGCCCCCCACCGAACAAGGGCAGGGCGGCATTCCCGGTCCCGGACCGGGATACCTGGGTCCGTTCCCGCTCGAACCCGGCCAGGATCAGGGTCTGCCCGTTCTGGATCACCGCCTGCTGTTCAAAGGAGGTCTCTGATACCTGCGGGAGCTGGATCGTGTCTGCCCCATCCCCAAAGGTCTGAATCCCGCGCAATTCCGATAGCCCGACCGTGTATTGAACCATGACCTCCCGATTGTTCAACACCCGCGGAAAGATCTGGAGCTGGAAACCGGTTTCGATCTCATCGGTCTGGGTCGACCTGGTCTGACTCCCGTTGCTGTCCGTCACGACCTCCTGACTCTTGATGTAGGAGAGTCGGTCCGTAACCTTGATCGGCACAACCCGGTTGTTTGAGGTGGTGGCCCCCGCACGGGTGTCTACCGAAACGCGTCCTTGCCGGGAGAGGGCCTGGATGACCATGTCAAGATCAAGGTTACCCGTTATCAGGCCGATGTTTACGGAGCCAACAGCGCCCGGAAGGGACTCGCTCCCAAGGATGCTCACACCCCCGTCCACCCCCTGAAGCAGGGAGCTCAGGTTGATCCCATACCCCTCGGAGTCGCTGATCGAGACGGTGAGCACGTTCACGTCAAATGATATCTGCTGGCTGACTGCCTCATTCAGATCATTGAAGTAATCCGAAATCCGGTCATGGTCCGAGAGCTGTGCGGTCACTGTCACCAATCCGGTTCCAGATCCAAGCGAAACGGTGGAGCCGTTCGAGATGATCCCGTTGAGCGAGGTCTCAATCTCCCCCCAGACATCCGTTGCGAGGGCGGTGCTTGTCTGCATTTCCCCCGCTCCGATGCTGGAGCTGACCGTGGACCGGTTCGGGAGCGCAGATATCTGATATTGGCGCGTTACGAAATCGCGGAACACGATCCGCCCATCCCGATAGGTCCACTCCACGGAGAAAGCAGAAGCGACCTCGTCGAGAACGCGTGAGAGGGGGCCGCGCAAGGAGGGTCGGATCCGCATACGCTCCGCCTCCGAGGCCTCTTCTGCCCGCCCTTGGGTATCCCGCGTTGCGGGGACTTCGAGGGTGACCATATCCGTGGAATCGATAACGGAAATGTCTGGACCTGAACTGAACATACCGGCAGGGCCCAATGCGGTCAGGTGCGGCATCCCGGTGATCTCCGTGAGCCTCTGGGAGATCTCCGAAAGGGTCATCGGATCGCGCGACTGCAGGGACACGGCGTCGGCCGCCTGAAGCCGGGAGGGAAGCCGCGCGGACGAGGTCCGCTCGGGTGTGGCCCCAAGGAAAATCCCCTCGGATACCTGGGCCCCTCCAGCCCGGACCGCCTCCCGGCTCTGGAATCCTGCGACCCCGTCGCTCACGCGACGCATGTCATTCCCGACCTGGTTGGAGGAGCCCGCAATGATCCCGCCGCACCCGGCCAGGGTGAGCGTCAACAAGGTCAGTGCCGGCTTCAGCGTGTTCACGCGCATGGTGTCAAATCCCGTCAGTTATTCATCAAATTGCTGTCGCGGACATGAATGACCCGGTTACCGAGGTAGAGGGTCACCGTGAGGTCCGGGCTGGTCATGTTGACCGCATCGGAGAGGGCGCGAACGGCAGAAAGGAAATCTCCGCCAAGATCCGCAGAGGCGCGGATCCGGTAGTCGTTTCTTGCGTCCCAGACGAGGCTCCACCCCTCGCGAGCCGTCCATCCTCTCAGGGTGGATTGTAGCGTGTCCTCAGACCGCACAGACCAGGAATTGTCTGATCCGATCATCCGATCGGAGGCGCTATCAGCGGCAGAGGGGACGGCCGATAGGATCATCATCCCGGCAGAAAAGAGGGCTGCAATTTCGTTCCTACCAATCACGCGGGTATCCCCTGTTCAGTTGTGCCACGCCAGAAAACGTCCTGATATACCTATTTTCGCAAACATACGGGAAACAGGAATAATATAAAGGGAGAACCTCACGAGGATGAGCCGCACGCTTTATATTTTTGTGGACAGGACAGCTTCCGGTCGCGCACAGGCGCCGGAGCGGACACCCCTGACATGCTGTCTCTGTTGAAACTCTATGGCTATTGTTACGTTTTTCGCATATTATATCTCAAATAAACCAGAACAGGCAGAGGCGACACAGATGACCCGTATCAGGAAGACGAGATCCCTTTTTCTGGCCTTCACAGCCCTTTCGGTTATGGTTGCCCCCGCATTCCCGCAAACGACCTCCGGCAACGGGGGGTTCATCACCATACCGGGCTTCGATCTGCCTCAGACAACCCGAAACGCGACACAACGGGACGGCATCACCAGCTCCGTGGGGCAGACCCTGGAGGATCCGGTCGCGGCGAGCTCGTCCGAGAACTCGACGGTCGGGGATAACCTCGGCAACCACACTGCTATCCAAGATATCAATCTGAACGGAAATGACCTGACCATGCGTGGCGGGGACATCCTCTCCGACGGGGGGCGGGTGCTTGGCATTCCCCTGACCCCGGGTGAGCAGACGGAGGCCTCTTCGAAATACTATGTTGACCAGCTTGGGCTGAACCTGACAAACGCGATCACCGTGGTCGAGGGGGATGTCCAGACCCTGTTTCAGCGCCGCATTAACACTCCCGTCAACCAGGGGCTCACCGGCGGTGGCCCCCTCTCCGAAGACCTTACCCTGATCGTAGACGGGACTGTTGTGCGCACCGGCGGAGACCAGACCGTAAACGGCGCAAAAACCTTCACGGGACCTGTCAGCCTCGGCGGAACACGCCTGCTGGAGATTGCAACACCGCAAGCCGACATGGATGGTGTCAACAAGGCCTACGTGGACACCATCGGGGAGACGCTCGGGGGTCAGATCGACCTTGTCGAGCAGACCTTTTTGACCCGCCGCATCGACACCGGAACCGGATTGTCCGGGGGCGGGGATATGTCCGTCAACCGACTTCTGACATTCGATACCACCTGGGGGGATTCTCGCTACGCGCTGCGCGCAAGATCCCTCACGGCTGGGGACGGTCTCACCGGCGGCGGGACCCTGGCCGCAGACAGGGCTTTCGCTGTTGACGCGTCTGTGGTTCGAACAAGCGGAAACCAGACCATCGCAGACAACAAGACCTTCACAGGTCTCCTCGCCTTCTCAAACGGGCGTCTCACCTCAGTAGGCACCCCGGTGGTCGTCTCGGATGCGGCCACGAAAGGATATGTGGACGGGATGGGCGATGATCTTTCGGATGATCTGGAAGCGCTTTTTGCCCGTCGTATCGACACCGGTACGGGCCTGCTCGGAGGGGGTGATCTGTCCGCCAACAGGACGCTTACCTTCGATACGACATGGGGGGATGCGCGCTATGCGCTGAGCTCCCGTTCCATCACCGCCGGGGACGGTATGACGGGGGGAGGAAACCTTGCCGCAAACCGGAGCTTTTCGGTTGACGGGACCGTGGTGCGGACATCCGGGTCCCAGACCATCGCGGGGGAGAAGTCCTTCCGCCAGGGGACCGGCACCCGGTTTGACCGGGTCACCGGACAGGACGGGGTGGTGCTGCGTGGGGGCTTAAACGGGACCTCCGGTTACGCGGTCACCATCACCCCCGGCCCACTCAGCGCCAATAGGATCCTGTCTCTTGCGGACGGGGCGACGACACTTGTACCCGGCACCATGACCCCGACCACCCGCTCCGTCCTGACCGGAGACGGGCTGAACGGGGGCGGGAACCTCGGAGCGGACCGTACCCTTTCGGTGGACGCGAGCGTGGTCCGGACGACAGGGGCGCAGAGCATCGGGGGCGACAAGACCTTTACCGGCGCCCTCGCCTTTTCCGGGACCCGGCTGACGGTGGTCGGAACCCCGATCGTCGCCTCTGACGCGGCAACGAAGGGCTATGTGGACGGGGTTCGGGATCAACTTGAGACCGACATCGGCGCTCTCTCTGCCCGTCGTGTCGACACCGCTACCGGCCTGCTCGGAGGGGGTGATCTCTCAGCAAACCGGACCCTCACCTTCGATACGAACTGGGGAGATGCGCGCTATGCATTGAGCGCTCAGACCCTGACGGCAGGGGACGGGCTGACCGGTGGCGGAACACTTGCCGCGAACCGGAACTTCGCGGTTGACGGAAGCGTTGTGCGGACGACCCGGTCCGTCACCGCCGGCACCGGTCTGACCGGCGGCGGGAACATGACAGCAAACCGGACCCTCGCGTTTGACACGACCTGGGGGGACGCCCGCTACGCCGATCACATTGCAAACGGATTCGCTGGCACGCTCACCTATGATGCGATCCTTGGGGCTTCCGGAAACGGGGCCTCCACCTTCACGCATACCGGCACATCGCGTCCATCAGACTCCCCCATCGCTGGACAGGTGAGTGGTCTTCACCTGGCCAACAGTAACGGTCGGGCCCAGGTCATATTCCCGAACTCCGGGAACCGGATCTTCTTCCGGAACGGGGCCCAGACGGCCTGGAGCGAGGTTTGGCACAGCAGCAACCTCGACGTCACCGGACTCACCCCGACGGTCCGCGCGGTGAACGCGGGGACCGGTCTGACCGGAGGGGGGGACCTGACAGCGGACCGAACCCTCGCCTTTGACACAACATGGGGGGACACGCGCTATGCGCTCCGCACCCGTAGCCTCAGTGCGGGCACGGGGCTGACGGGCGGCGGGGATCTTTCGGCCAATCGGACCTTCGCCTTCGATACGACCTGGGGGGACGCCCGCTACGCGACCCTCGACACCGCCCAGACCATCACCGGGACGAAAACATTCACGGTCTCGCCAAACTTCTCGAACCAGCGGATCCTCAGCGTAGCAACCCCGACGCTCGGGACGGACGGGGTTAACAAATCATATGTGGACACCGCGGTCGCCGCGGCGGCGGGGACCATCTATGCGGCCGGCACTGGCCTTACCCTTTCAGGTGACAACTTCGAGATGACCAACATCGCGGCAGGCAGCGCCACGGTCGGGGCAGTCCGCTATAATGGGACCACCGCGAGCGCGGGGCGGTTTTATGGGGGCGCTACCGCGCCCACCAACACGAGCCGTCTAAATTATGACGGGAGCCTTTATGGGACCCAACTGTTCGACGGGGGGGTGCGGGTGGTGAACCGGGACCGCACAATAACGGCGGGGACAGGCCTGACCGGTGGGGGAACCCTCGCGGCGGACCGGACCCTGGCCCTTGCCGCGGATCAGATCCGCCGCGCCGCCACGGACACCAGCACCGGCGTTCTCGCCTATAATGGTCACACTGCCACCAATGCGCAGTTCTACGGGGGGACCACGAACCCGACCAGCACGACCGCGGCGCACCGGGTAAACTTCGAGGGGTCCGTCTACGCGACCCGCTTCTACGCGACGCAGTATTTCTACTTCTCTGACGAAACCCTGAAGGAGAACGTGGTCCGCATCAGGGGTTCTGAGGGTCTGGATATCCTGAACAAGGTCAGACCGGTCCGTTACGACTGGAAGGGTACGGGTCGTGAGGCGCTCGGCGTGATAGCACAGGAGACGGCGCGGGTTCTGCCGAACCTGGTCGACACGGATGCGAACGGGATCATGTCGGTGGATTACATTCAGTTGATCGCCCCTCTGATCGCCTCTGTCCAAGAACTGGACGCCCGGGTGAGGGAGCTCGAGGTGGCGGCCTCCACGGAGTGATCGAAAACCTGATATTACCGCGTCCCAGAGGCGGTGCGGTTCAACTGCCTTGCGGGCAAGTATCATCTCGAACATGGTGTCACTTCGTGATAGGCGAAAAATGAATATGATAGGATTATCGCAATGCGGCTCACCCCTCCTTTCCCTGACAGGCTCATGAACGGCATTGCCGGTTTTTGTCTCTGCTTGCTGATCCCGCTCTTTTCTGCTGTCCCGGATATTGCGGGGGCCGAGAATATGAAAAGTGTCGGGGTGGACGCCCGGGTCGAGATCAACGCCCACGGGGTCTGCCGCAGGGTCCACAATGGGGCCGGGTCACCTGTTATGATCCCTATAAGATCACCAGAGGAATGGACTGTCGGTAGATCCTCATTTCTGGGGAACGTACCCACCGGTATGACCGCTTATGCCTGCGTCTCCCCGGAGATCGGTTTGCGACGCTGGTCGCGTCCGGGCCCGCCGGATAGCACCGGACAGCCTTTTCTGGTGGATGGGGCTGATCATGGCCTCACCTTCACGTCGGTCGGAACCTCAACGGACGGGGTCGTCCCTGTCCTCCTTGGAAACCAGATCAGCTATACGCCGTTGCCGGAACGGTGGCTCTTGAACGATCTTGAAACCGTTACGGACCGAGTCCCGTTTGAGGCGATCGACGCGGAAGGGGTACCCGTTTTGGGATATCTGAACGTAGCCCTGGTAGGATTTGGGGACACGAAGGCGACACTATCGTACAGATATTATGATCCGTCACAGGAACCCTTTGAATATGGTGATTTTTGGGAAATTCCGAGTGTGGCAAAGGAAGGGGTCCAAATTAACATGATATTTCAGTTCAAGACTGAGATTTTTGATGGGCAGACAAGTTTCGTAGGACTGATGTCCGTTGGATTCCGTCTGGGGCACTTCCTGGTCATCGATAACTCCCCGGCAAGCATGGGGCCCTATTCTGGTCCGGCCGTTGGGGACGTCAACGGGGACGGGAGCTCGAACACGATCCTTGATGCGCAGATCAGGGCCGCACTGGACTTCGCAGACCTAATGGTGGAAAATCGGCGGGCCGAGGTCGGGACGGTCCGCATTAGTGCTCTGAATGATCTCGGATCGTTCTTGCAGATCTCGAAGTTTGGTGAGGGGCTTGAGTCCGAGATGAACCCCAATCCTAAGTCCGGTACAGAGCCGATATTCATCTACACGGCCAACGCCACCTCCACCTTCGTCGGGCAGACGGACGACTCCACCTACGCCACATATCTCAGCTCGGCACGTTCCGCCATTCTCGGGATCCGGGCCTCCGGGTCCGCCCTGAACGCGGCTCAGGTTTTCAACACGCTCGATGGGCATGTGAGCCCGCTCATTCCCGGCTTCTTCGCAATGCCTATCCATTTCCTGTCCCCCGGCGTAAACTCCGGGGCGGCCCCGACCGTGTCGCGTTTCAACCAGACCGGTACAGGTCAGCTCGGGACCCCGATCTTCTCCTATTTCACGGGGGGGGACGCTGGCGGGGCCCCGGCCACCTTCATGTCAACGATCGACCATGCGGGCGTGCGCAGGCACATGACAAACCCGTCCGTTTTCGGGTCAAACACCCCCCCAAATGCCGTCGCCCCCAGATTGCGCATGTCTAAGATGGTGAACGGGACATATGAGTTGATAAGGATGCCTGACG
>Ga0105051_10001945_pt1 | contig 27404 bp, 23 predicted proteins | sample FRY02_FD_78383 | JGI IMG/M metagenome (GOLD analysis project Ga0105051, IMG submission 78383) | Freshwater microbial communities from Lake Fryxell liftoff mats and glacier meltwater in Antarctica - FRY-02 (megahit assembly) | ecosystem: Environmental > Aquatic > Freshwater > Ice > Glacier... | reverse complement strand
CCCCCCCTGCTTTGGTTGCTTATACCAACTTAATTTCAAAGAAGTACTATAAAAAATGAAGCGAACCGCACGTAATGTAGATGACTGCCTGAATAGAGTGGGTCTGAAACTTTTTATAATTAATTGTTTGAAAGGGATTTGGTATTATTGTTTATCTGTGAAACAATATGCGCCGTACCTTCATATCCACCAGCGCACAAGTTTTTACTTTGTACCTCTGCACTCTAATCCCTGAGCTATTTTTATATAAATAGTTTTTCTCTTGTTTTGCTTACCGCGATATCAATAATTTGATTCCCGTTTCCGTCCATAGCAATCCATACATAGGCTCTTTTGGTTTTTTTTGATAGTATGTAAAAAGTTCATCTATCTCAAGTATTTCGATTTCCTTTAAATTTTCAGGAATTTGAGTTGTGCAAAGCTTTTCCTTAAGAGTTTTTGCGAACTTCCTAATCCAATGCACAAGCAATGAAGATGGTATAGCCTCAACTCTTTCTATAGCCCTAAGCCCCATACCCTCAGTGTAAAGCTTAACAACTTTTATCTTTTGTCCTAGATCATATCGCTCTCTTGCATCTCCTACTCTTGTTGTTTTCCTACATTCACGACACAAATAGCGCTGTTTGTTTTTAATAAACCCATTTTTTATAAGATCACCACCACCGCAGTGTTTACAGCAAAAATTCATAATTTACTCTCTTTTTAGTTGTTTGAGTAAAATTATAATATCTTCCCTCATTCTTGCCTATACTTATTTAGCAACTTTGCTTTTTTTAATTAAAAGTCCTTGCTTTTAGTGTATTTTTTTATTATCTTTAAGTTCATTTTTGATCTATTAATAATTTATTATAATCAAAAGTCTCTTAATGCCCGCGTGATGGAATGGTAGACATAACGGACTTAAAATCCGTGGGGCGCAAGCCCTTGCCGGTTCAAGTCCGGCCGTGGGTACCATTTAAATTTAAGTATTTTCAGTAAGGTTTATATGTTTATCCAAACAGAAATTACGCCTAACCCAAATGCTATAAAATTTTTAACTAGAACAGTAATTAGTCAAGAACAACCAATACATTTTGACAATATTGATGAAGCAAAAGAAGTAAGTCCTTTAGCAACTCAGTTATTTAACCTCGATTCAGTTAAAACAGTATTTTTTGGCAGTGATTTTATTACAGTGACAAAGCATGAAGGAAATGATTGGGATGTTCTAAAAACTGAAATTCTAGTGACTATTATGGATTATATTGTTGCTGGTTTACCAATCTTGGAAAACCAGTATATAGATCCATCAAAAGTTAGCAATGTCAATATGAATGAGATTGAAAAACAAATCATAGAGATTATAGAATCTAGGGTAAGACCTTCTGTAGCAATGGATGGTGGAGATATAATATATAGAGGATTTGAAAATGGTATAGTAAAGCTAGAACTGCGGGGCTCCTGCTTGGGCTGCCCAAGCTCTACTATTACTTTAAAAGATGGAATCGAATCCATGCTCAAACATTTTGTTCCTGAAGTGGAATCAGTCGAAGCAATTTGAGAATAAAGCATGAGAATAAATAAAGGCTTCAACTTGTTCCTAGAACGAGTATTGTCAAAATTTGAAGAATAACTATTATAACAAAGTAATTACTGCAAATGCGATAGCAACAGGATAATCATCTGATATAGAAAGATTGATCTTGAATATTCCAAAATCTTTTAACTTATTAAGATTAATTTCTGTATATGGCTTTCCCAAATTATCATTTAATATAGTAATATCCTTAAAATGTAAATTATGCTTTGTAATTCCTATCCCAAAAGCTTTGCTTATAGCTTCTTTCGCTGCAAAACGTTTCGCTAAGAAATTACTATGTTTATCTAAAGGCAGTAATTTTAGCTTTTGCAGCTCTGTGGAACACAAAATTTTTGTAGAGAATATATTACCATATTTTTCTAAAATTCTTTCAATTCTTGGAATTTGAACTATATCTGTACCAATACCAAATATCATATTTTTAACCTAGTAATTAGGTGTATTGTTTCTTTGGATTCTAAAGAATCCATTACATTATGAATATGAAGTACATTATTAAATTCTATGTCTACAATTACAGTAAATGAATTAAACGTCTGACTAATAGTTTTAATAGACTTTATATTACATTTATTTTTTGTTGCTTCAAACCCTAACAACGAGAAATTCTCTATGTTATTAGACATAATAATTTTCAAACGACATATAAAGGGCTGAGTTATTTTATCTCGATCCCCAGTCAAAATGATTTTATTGATAGATTGAGGGGGGGTGGCTAATTACATCACAATCTGAGCTATGAATTATTATACTATCATTATTCTCATCCGCTACCCTTTCTATTAACCCTTCCGACGAAGGATTGTAACATTCAACAAATTTTGTTGTAAGCGTAGGAGGCAAATCAATAGCATGGGTAATATTTTTATTAGAACTTAAAAATTGTTTATCAACATATTCAAATGCTAGATCATCATGAACGTCAAAACAAATAGCATTCTCTGCATTCTCCATTTGCTCCACAACCTCTCTATTATTACTTAATTGATTGGTGATGGCTAAATTAATTGATCCAGACTCTATATGTTTTATAATCTCTTCAGGCTTTATATTTTCTTCACCAATTGCACAATATAAACTTTCAAGATCATTATATTTAAGAAATATTGATATCTCTTTTAATTTTTGGATCTTATTGGTTACACTTTTTCCTCTAAAAAGTCTCTCTACTATTGATTGGCCGAGCTTTATATGCCGTTCTTTCTTTTGGCTTTGTACAAATTTTCTTATGCTTGATCGAGCTTTCCCAGTAACAACAAATTTTTCCCATAATAATGAGGGCGTTTGCTTTTTTGAAGTTATAATTTCTACATGGTCACCAGTCTTTAATTTGCATTTTAACGGGACAACTTTACCGTGAATCTTCGCTCCCACACAATGATACCCTATATCTGAATGTACTTCAAAAGCAAAATCCACTGGAGTTGCATCTTTTGGAAGAGTAATTAATTTCCCATTTGGAGTAAAGCAAAAGACTTGATCATAATACATTGCAAGCTTAGTATTTCTTAAGAAATTTTCTGTATCATTTGTTTGCTCCAAAATGATCAATAACTCTTGCATCCATTTATATTGTTTCCAGTCCTCTACACTATTGTGATTTTGTTTGTATCTCCAATGAGCTGCAATCCCTAACTCTGCAACCTCATGCATTTTATTAGTTCGTATTTGTATTTCTATTTTTTGTTGTAATGGCCCAATGATAACAGTATGTAAAGATTGATAATTATTATCCTTTGGTGAGCTAATAAAATCATGGAAACTTCCATCTGCAGTTTGATATTGATCATGAATAGAACATAAAGCTTTATAACAATCAGGTATTGTATCTACTATGATTCTAAATGCAATAATATCTGATAATTCTTCTACACCAACTTTTTTTCTTCTCATCTTCATCCATATCGAATAGGGAGTTTTAGATCTACCGAAGATTTCTGCCTTTAAATTATGCCTTTTACAATGATCCTCAATTTCTTTTATTATTTTATCAATAGAATAATTTTCATCTTTAAAAAATATATTAAGCCTATTAATTATAGACTTTCTAACTTCTGGCTGCAGCACTTGAAAACAAAGGTCTTGGAGCTCAACTTTAATTTGCTGCATTCCAATCCTTTCAGCAAGAGGAGCATAGATTTCCATAATTTCTAATGCAAGTTGCCTACGTTTTTCAGATGATTTGATACTATTAATGGTACGTATAGCATATAATCGTTCAGCTAATTTAATGATTAAAACCCTTAAATCATCACTCATTGCCACTAATAATTTACGGAAATTTTCCGCATAGTTCATTTGATGTGGGAAGAAGTTGATTTTTGATAATTTGCTAACATTTTGGACGAGCATAGATACTTCTTCGCCAAAATTTTTCTGAATTTCTTCTAATGTTAAATCAGTGTCATCAATAGCATCGTGAAGCAATGCTGCTATAACAGAATTACTATCTAAGTGCATTGCAATTATAATTCTAGCTAGATCCAAAGGATTATAATGAAATTGTCTATCAATTTCATTATAATGTGTACCATGGTACTTAACTGCGAACTCTATAGCACTAATGACCTTATCTTCTACAAAAGTAGGGTCGTATGATCTAAGGCTATTTAAAATATCTTGATGATCCATACTTCTACTGTTTACTTAATAATAAGATGACATAAATTGACTATTTATTACATTTTTTTTATTATCAAAATATCCAAAAAATTCTTACCACAAAAAACAAATAATAACTCTATATAGAAATATGTAATAATAATTAAACCCTGTAAAACGCTACATATAGTAATAATACTTCAAAACAGACTATTTTTCTTCCTCATCAACATCAGTGTTATAATCACCGGATATTTCATCATTTAAATCTATTTCCTCATCAGTATATAAATCAGTATCGTCAACAATATATTCATCTAATTCTTCTGTTTCCAAATTCTCACTTTCTGCATGAAGATTTTCATCGTCAATCTTATCAACTTTACCAGTTTGTAAACGTTGAATCAACTCCTGTCTTAAAATACTTATCTTTACATTACCAGCAGCAATCTCACGTAGGGCAATTACATGATGTTTATCACTATCTTTTTCAATAGTAATTCGAGCGCCAGAATTTATATCATTAGATCTTTGTGCTGCAAGTAATACAAGTTCAAATCTATTCTCGACTTTATCAATGCAATCTTCGATTGTTACTCTGGCCATATTTTACCTAATTTAAATTTACTTAATTACGAATAGCTGCAAGTTTACGCATTTTATTCATGTAAAAACCTGTTCCAGCAGGCACTAACCTACCTACAATTACATTCTCTTTTAGACCGCGAAGCTTATCTGACTTCCCTGCTACTGCAGACTCAGTAAGGATTCTAGTAGTCTCTTGGAAAGAAGCCGCAGAAATAAAAGATCTAGTTTGTAACGAAGCTTTAGTAATTCCGTGTAACACTCGTTGACCTTGCGCTGGAATTATACCATTCTTTACTGCTTCTTCATTTAATTCATCAAATTCACGATGATCCATTTTCTCGCCTACTAGTAATTTTGTTCCACCAGAATTTGTTACTTCAACCTTTTGCAACATTTGACGAATTATAACTTCAATATGTTTATCATCAATTTTAACACCTTGTAATCTATAAACGGTCTGTATTTCTCCAACCATATACCGTGTTAAAGCTTCGACCCCCATAACTTTTAATATGTCTTGTAATACAGGGTTACCGTCAATCAACATATCTCCTTTTTTAACAAAGTCACCTTCATTAACCACAACATGCTTACCTTTGGGGACCATATATTCAATCGGCATAGCACCGTCACTTGGGTGAATAACAATTCTACGTTTTGATTTATAATCTTTACCAAATTCTATCCTACCTTCCATTTCAGCAATTACTGCATGGTCCTTAGGACGTCTCGCCTCAACAAGTTCAGCTACCCTTGGCAGACCTCCTGTAATATCTTTTGTTTTAGTTGACTCTCTTGGAATACGAGCAAGAATATCACCTACAGAAACCTGAGACCCTTCTTCTACGCTTAGAATAGCATTTACTGGTAAATAATATCTAGCCTCTAGACCATTAGATAGCATAATGGTTTCTGCATTTTCGTTAATCAACTGGATGCGCGGACGTAGCTCAGCACCGCGCGAATATTGCTTAGATTCAATAATCACTTTGCTAGATATGCCAGTTGCATCATCAGTAACGTCTCTAATCGAGATGCCATTGACCATATCTCTAAAAGTAACTTTTCCAGATTTTTCAGTAATAATTGGAATCGTATAAGGATCCCATTCCGCTATTTTTTGCCCTCTCTGAACACTATCACCATCATCCGCAAGTAATTGCGCGCCATATGGTACCTTATGTCTTGCTTTCTCATTACTGTTAGCATCTATTAATAATATCTCACATGCACGACTCATAATTATTTTTCGTTGTTCTGAATCAACAACAACATTACGGCCTAGAATTTTAATCTTTGCATCTGATGAAGCATCTATCGATGATATTTCTATTCCTTTAGTAGCTGCACCACCAATATGGAATGTTCTCATTGTTAGCTGTGTCCCTGGTTCCCCAATAGATTGAGCCGCTATTACTCCTATCGCTTCACCTACAGATACTAGAGTACCTGTAGCTAAATCACGTCCGTAACATTTTGCACATAGACCATCAACTGTAATACAAGTTATTACTGACCTTACTTTTATGAAATCTAGTCCTGATGATTCGATCTTCTCCAATTTTGACTCATCTATCAATTCACTCGCGTGAACTAACAACTCATTTGTTACTGGATGATAAGTATCAATAGCAACAGTCCTACCAAGAATTTGCTCAGCCAAAGATACTACAATTTCTCCTCCATCAATAATAGATATTACTTCTATACCATCAGATGTGCCACAATCTTCATCAGTTATTATACAATCTTGAGCAACATCTACTAGTCTCCTTGTTAAATACCCAGAATTAGCAGTTTTTAAAGCTGTATCAGCAAGGCCTTTACGAGCTCCATGCGTTGAATTAAAATATTCAAGAACAGTAAGACCTTCTTTAAAATTAGCAATAATTGGAGTCTCAATAATCTCACCCGAGGGTTTAGCCATAAGACCTCGCATACCAGCCAACTGCTTAATTTGCGCTGCAGAACCTCTAGCTCCAGACGTAGCCATCATATAAACAGAGTTCAGCCTTTGTTGACTCGTTGTATTATAGCTAGACATTGAAGGCTGGGCAATCTCCTTCATCATATCTGTAGCCACTCTATCAGTGCATTTTGACCAAGCATCAATTACTTTATTATATTTTTCACCAAATGTAATCAAACCATCTGAATATTGTTGTCCAAATTCTTTAACTTCAGATAATGTAGCAGCAATATGGGTAGGTTTAGATTTTGGTATAACCATATCATTCATGCCAAAGGAAACACCTGATGAACAAGCATATTTAAATCCTAATTGCATTAATTTATCAGCAAAAATGACTGTTGCTTTCTGTCCGCAGTGACGATATACAGCATCTATTACACCTGATATATCTTTTTTAGTCATAACTTTATTTACAAACTTAAAACCTATATTGTAATTTTTTGGTAGTAATGTTCCTATAATTACACGGCCTGGTGTTGTCTCAATTAAAGACGTGGCCTCTTCCCCATTAACATTCAGGGAAGTATTACGAAATTTAATTTTCGTATGAATTGTTAGTACTTTATTATACAGCGCATGCTCTATCTCTGATAAAGTGCTAAAGGCCATACCTTGACCATTTTCATTATCTAAAGCCAATGTAAGATAATAAAGACCAAGAACTATATCTTTATCTGGTACTATAATAGGACGTCCATTGGCTGGGCTAAGTATGTTATTAGTGGACATCATTAGAACCCTAGCTTCGATTTGAGCCTCTATTGACAATGGAATATGCACTGCCATTTGGTCACCATCAAAATCTGCGTTAAAAGCAGCACAAACCAAAGGATGGAGTTGTATCGCCTTTCCTTCAATTAACAGAGGTTCAAATGCTTGTATACCAAGGCGGTGTAATGTAGGCGCTCTATTTAATAAGACTGGGTGTTCATGTATAACTTCTTCCAAAATATCCCAAACTTCTGGCTTTTGAGATTCAACCATCTTTTTTGCAGCTTTTATTGTTGTGGCTATTCCGTATAATTCAAGTTTTGAATAAATAAACGGTTTAAATAGCTCTAAAGCCATTTTCTTAGGTAGACCACATTGATGTAATTTTAGTTCTGGGCCCACAACTATGACAGAGCGTCCAGAATAATCCACACGTTTACCAAGCAAGTTTTGGCGGAAGCGGCCCTGCTTGCCTTTCAACATATCACTTAGCGATTTAAATGGTCTCTTATTAGTGTTTTTCACTACTTTACCGCGACGACCATTATCAAATAATGCATCTACCGCTTCTTGCAACATTCTTTTTTCATTTCTAATAATGATATCAGGAGCTTTAAGATCAAGCAACCTCTTTAGCCTGTTGTTTCTGTTGATTACCCTTCTATAAAGCTCATTAAGATCTGATGTAGCAAATCTGCCTCCATCTAGCATAACTAATGGTCTAATTTCTGGAGGAATGACTGGTATAACGTTCATAATCATCCATTCAGGCCTGTTGCTTGAATTTAGAAAATCCTCCATTAACTTAAGTCGTTTTGTCAGTTTCTTCTTTTTTACTTCTGATGAGGATGTTGATAGTTCTTCTTCCAATTCTTTTTTAAGTTTTGGTAAGTCTAATTCTTCCAACATTTTCTGTACTACTTCCGCACCTATCGCAGCTACAAAATTATCTTCCCCATATTCATCTTGAGCTTTTTGCAAAGCCTCCTCAGATAGAAGGTCCCCTTTTTGTAATGCTGATAGCCCTGGGTCAGTAACAACGTAATTTTCGAAATATAAGACTTTTTCAAGATCTTTCATAGTCATATCAAGTAAAGTACTGATCCTTGATGGTAACGATTTTAGAAACCAAATATGAGCTACTGGAGCGGCTAATTCTATATGCCCCATCCTTTCCCGTCTGACCCTAGAAGTTGTCACTTCTACACCGCATTTCTCACAAGTGATACCACGATATTTCATTCTCTTATATTTGCCACAAAGACATTCAAAATCTTTTACTGGTCCAAAAATCCTAGCACAAAATAACCCCTCTTTCTCAGGTTTAAATGTACGGTAATTTATTGTCTCTGGTTTCATTACCTCACCAAAAGACCATGAACGTACTTGTTCAGGGCTTGCAATATTAATTTTGATTTGATCGAATTGTTGAGTGCTACTCAATTGACCGTAAAAATTAATCATTCCTGTCATAAAGATTCTTCCTTAAAATTTTATATATCCTAGTTACTTATACTTATATCTACTTTATATACTTAACTTTTATGCGGCTTTTACAATAGACTTACAGCCATTAATCTACTCTAGCTGTACATTTAAACATAAAGACCTAAATTCTTTAATCATTACATTAAATGATTCTGGTATACCTGATTCAAAATTATTGTCTCCTCGAACAATAGATTCATAAATTTTAATTCTACCACCAACATCATCTGATTTAACAGTCAACATTTCCTGTAATGTATAAGCTGCTCCATAAGCTTGCAGGGCCCAACATTCCATTTCTCCAAATCTTTGACCACCAAAATGAGACTTCCCACCAAGCGGTTGTTGAGTGACTAAACTATAAGGGCCTATTGAACGTGCATGGATTTTATCATCTACCAGATGATGTAGCTTTAATATATATTTATAACCTACGGTGATATTACGATCAAAATATTCTCCAGTTCTTCCATCTATTAATCTAGTTTGACCCGAATCATCAAGATTTGCAAGTTCTAACATCTCTTTTACATCTTCAACTTTTGCTCCATCAAAAACAGGGGTAGAGAAATAAACGCCTTTGCTATTATCTGTGCATAAATCAATAATTTCTTCTTTAGACATTTTATCTATTTCTTGTGAAAAAGAATGATTATTATAAACTTTTTTAACAAATGTTTTTATGCCTTCAATATCAATATCACTATTTGTGAATTTATGAAGCATATCACCTATGTTTTTACCAAGATTTATTGCAGCCCAACCAAGGTGTGTTTCTAAAATCTGACCAACATTCATACGTGATGGCAACCCCAAAGGATTGAGCACAACATCAATAACAGTACCATCCTCTAGGAAGGGCATATCCTCTTCTGGCATTATACGAGATATAACACCCTTGTTTCCATGCCTACCAGCCATTTTATCCCCAGGCTGCAACTTATGCTTAGTAGCGATAAATACTTTCACTACTTTTAGGGCCCCTTGAGGTAGATCATCTCCACTTTGTAGCTTATCAACTTTACTTGTAAAACGCTTGTTAAGCATATCTTTCTTTTCGTCATAATGAGACTTAATTTGCTCAATTTCATTCATAACGCTTGAATCTTCAACAATAAACTGCCAAAATTGGCCTTTAGACAAAGGTTCGAATGTATTATCAGAGATTACTTGCCCTGATTTTATAGATTTAGGCCCACTAACAATAATTTGTCCCATTAAAATTTTCTTAAGTTGTAACAATACAAAATGCTCAATTATTGCAAGCTCATCATCTCTATCTTTCGCAAGCTTTTCAATTTGTTGCTTTTCGATCGCTATAGCTCTTTCATCTTTATCCACACCCCTTCTAGAAAAGACCCTTACTTCCACTACAGTACCAGAAACACCTGGCGGCACGTGTAAAGACGAATCTCTTACATCAGAAGCTTTTTCTCCAAAAATTGCTCTTAATAATTTTTCTTCTGGAGTCATTGGTGACTCACTTTTTGGAGTAACTTTACCGACCAAAATATCACCAGCTTTTACTTCTGCGCCAACGTAAACTATACCCACCTCGTCAAGATGCCTTAAATTTTCATCACTAACATTTGGAATATCTCTGGTTATTTCTTCGGGACCAAGTCTAGTATCTCTAGCAATAATCTCAAATCCCTCAATATGAACTGAAGTATATACATCATCTTTTACAATACGTTCTGATATAAGAATTGAATCTTCAAAATTATATCCACTCCACGAAACAAAAGCTACTAACACATTTTTCCCTAGAGCTATTTCACCTCTATCTGTACTTGGACCATCAGCAATAATTTCACCCTTAATAACAATATCACCAACCTTTACTAGAGGTTTTTGATTAATACATGTATTATGGTTTGACCTCTGAAATTTAAGTAAATTATATATATCTACTCCAGGAGTACCATCCTTCTTTTGTTTTGTTGTACTTACTACAATCCTAGTTGAATCCACTTGTTCAACAATACCATCATGAAGAGCTACGACTGATGCCCCAGAATCTTTAGCAACAACTCCTTCTATACCAGTACCAACAAGAGGAGCTTCACTTTTGATTAAAGGAACAGCTTGTCTTTGCATGTTTGATCCCATAAGAGCTCTATTTGCATCATCATTCTCAAGAAACGGAATGAGTGATGCCGCAACAGACACGACTTGCATAGGCGTTACATCAACAAAATCCACTTCAGAAGGAGTAACCATAAGGAAGTTTCCGCCGTCAATTCTGCAGTTAATTAAATCTTCAGATAATTTGCCATTTTTATCTGCTTTAACATTGGCTTGAGCAATTTTATACTTACCTTCTTCAATCGCAGATAAATACACCACTTCATTTGTTATTATTTCATTAGTAACCCTGCGATATGGACTTTCTATAAAGCCATGTTTATTAACCATAGCATATGTTGCGAGTGAATTAATAAGTCCTATATTCTGTCCTTCCGGTGTTTCGATTGGGCAAATTCTTCCATAATGACTAGGATGAACGTCACGCACCTCAAAACCAGCCCTGTCCCTACTTAAGCCACCAGGACCTAAGGCTGACAATCTTCTCTTATGTGTTATTTCAGACAATGGATTTGTTTGATCCATAAATTGTGATAGCTGCGATGAACTAAAGAATTCTTTAATTATAGATATTAAACTTTTTGCATTTACCAAATCATGAGGCATAACTGCATCGATATCTACCGTAGACATTCTTTCAATTATGGCTTTTTCCATACGGACAAGCCCTATTCTGAACTGATTCTCAATCAACTCGCCTACTGACCTTACTCTTCTATTACCTAGATGGTCAATATCATCTATTGAACCTTTTCCATCTTTAAGTTCAACTAATACTCTTAATATATGTTTTATATCTTCTTTAGTTAAAATGGTAATTATTTCAGCAAAATCAAGACCTAATTTTGCATTCATTTTAATACGACCAACCTCGGAAAGATCATATCTTTCAGCATCAAAAAATAAACTGTTGAATACTTTTTGCACCTCTTCTATAGTAGCAGGATCCCCGGGCCTGAGCACCCTAAAAATGTCTATTAAAGCTGAATTCTGATCTTGATTTTTATCCGCAAATAATGTATTTCTTATATATGGTCCTGATTGCACATTAACTGAAAGTACGGAAACAGAATCAACTTTAAGCTCCGTGATTGCCCGCAGCATGTCAGCATTTATTACTTCACCTATTGTTGCTAATACTTCACCTGTTTTAGGATCAACCAAATCATCCGATAGAAATTTACCTACTAAATATTCATATTCTACTAAAACATTTTTTACCCCATCCGCAGCAAACTTTTTTGCTAAACGAGGAGTTATTTTTTGACCTTGCGCAAGTATTATTTTTCCTGTATCTGCATCTATTAAGTCATAGGATAATCTATGTGAGCTAAATGATTCTGGTTTGAATGCGGTAGACCAGTTATTATCTTTAGCAAAATATACAAGCGAATCATAATAAAATTTAATAATTTCACTACTCGACATACCAAGAGCTCTAAGCAATGTTGTAGCATAAAGCTTTCTCTTTCTATCAATCCTAAAATACGCAATATCTTTAGCATCAAATTCAAAGTCAATCCACGACCCTCTATAAGGTATAATTCTAGCAGAGTACAAGAATTTCCCTGAAGAATGAACTTTACCTTCATCATGGTAAAAAAATGCACCAGGCGAACGATGCATTTGTGATACTACTACCCTTTCTGTGCCGTTAATTACAAATGTACCATTTTTTGTCATCAATGGTATATCACCCATATACACTTCTTGTTCTTTGATACCTTTTATCTCCTTGGCACCTGTATCTTCATCTATTTCCCAAACACTTAAGCGCAAAGTAACTTTTAGCGGCGCTGCATAGCTCAAACCCCTTTGAGTACATTCTTCAACATCATATTTTGGATTATCAAATTCATATTTAACAAATTCTAAGGTCGCTGTATTAGATTGATCATGTATTGGAAAAATTGAATTTAAAACAGATTGCAAACCTTTATTCTGCCTTTCAACATCTTTTATAAAAAGTTGTAAAAAACTTTTTTCATAAGAATTTTTCTGCACTTCAATTAAATTTGGTATAGTTGCAACCAAATTTATTTGACCGAAATTTTTTCTTATACGCTTAGTGGTTAACAAGGCTTGTGTCATATAATCTCCTGATTAATTACTACATCAGATGTACAAACAAAAGGATCTGAAAATATAATGTAAATATTGGATAGTAATTTGATATTAAAATTTATTTTAAATATAGACATCTACCACACTGCAATATTACAACCAAAATTTGATAGAAATTTTCTATTTTTCTTATATAGGTTTTATCTACATTATTAAAAACCTGAAAAGATATTCTATTTGACTTAGTTATCTTGAAGTTACAAACAAATAATAAATTAATACTACAACTAAAACTTAATAAGCTTAAATAGCTATCTCTTTATTCAGATTACAATTTAATTTACAACTTTATTATTACCATTATCCGTAAGCAAATTGGCTTTCAAATTGTTTTACATTGTAGTTTTTGATTCTTTTAATACATCCTATATATAAATCTATATAGGATGTGTGGCTATAATAAATCTAATTTTTAGTAAACCTTATTTAATCTCTACTTTTGCACCCGTTGTTTCAAGCTTAGCTTTCATTGCTTCAGCATCTCCTTTGCTTAAGCCATGTTTCACTACTTGAGGAGCTGCTTCAACTAAATCTTTAGCTTCTTTTAAACCAAGGCCAGTAATTGCCCTGATTTCTTTTATAACTTCAATTTTTTTATCCCCTGCTGACGCAAGAATAACATCAAATTCTGTTTGCTCAGCAACAGCTTCAACAGCAGCTTGCGCCATTTGCATTACCGGTGCAGCAGCTGACACACCCCATTTTTCTTCAAGCATTTTAGATAATTCAGAAGCCTGAATTACTGTAAGTGATGATAATTGATCTACGATTTTAACTAAGTCTGTCATAATTTTACCTTTTTAAATTTATTAAATTAATTTTTATCAACATAAGCTTGCAATACCCTAGCAAGCTGAGAAGCTGGAGCTCGTAAAACACCAACAATTTTAGTAGCAGGTGCTTGCACTAAACCAATAATCTTACCGCGAAGCTCGTCTAATGATGGCAACTCGGCAAGCAAATGTATTTCTTTTGCACTTAACACTTGATTATTTACTATGCCACCAATTATTTTAAGCCGTTCATTTGTTTTAGCAAATGTTACCACACTCTTTGCTGCAGCCAATGGATCTTTCGAATAAGCTATTGCAGTTGGGCCAGAGAGTAATTTAGCAATACCACTTACATCAGCTTTATTAGCAGCTATTTTTGATAATGTGTTTTTAACAATCCTAAACTTAGCATCATTTGCTCGCAAAATCTTCCGAAGAGAAGTAATCTGCTTTACAGTAAGACCATGATAATGGGTAATTATAACAGACTCAGACTGTTTATACACCTCTTCTAACTCTGCAACAAAGTCCTGTTTTTCTGATCTTAACACTTTAATTCTCCTTATAACCTTATTGTGGTGATATACTTGCAAGCCCTATTTTCATAGATGGCCCCATAGTTGATGATAAGTATATTGCTTTTAAATATGCTCCTTTTGATCCCGATGGCTTCGCCTTCAGTACATCAGATATTAAGCTTTCAATGTTCTTTAACAAGTCAGATATTGAGAAAGATAATTTTCCTACTCCAGCATGTATTATTCCAGCTTTTTCTACTTTAAACTCTACCTGGCCGCTTTTTGCATTCGTAATCGCAGTAACGATATCAGTTGTGACTGTTCCAAGTTTTGGATTTGGCATCAATCCCCTCGGACCGAGTATCCTAGAAACTCCACCTACTAATCCCATCATATCTGGAGTAGCTATATAAACATCATAATTAATTTTACCAGCTTTGATATCTTCAATAATCTCAACACTACCAGCACCATCTGCTCCAGCATCCAGAGCAGCCTTTATTTTCTCATCTTTACAAAATACTGCAACTCGAGAAATTTTACCAGTACCTGCAGGCATTGTGGTAATGCCACGAACCATTTGATCTGAGTGCTTAGGATCAACACCTAACTTCATAACAATTTCTAAAGTTTCGTCAAATTTTGCAAAAGACACTTTCTTTAAACTCTCTATAGCGTTTTCCAAAGTATATAGAATAGTTGGATCAATTTCTTGCCTTGCAGCTCTTATTTTTTTACCACTATTCATTCTGTTTTTCTCATTAATTGCCATTATATTACCCCTCAACCACCTGAAGACCCATAGATTCAGCTGTACCAGATATGATTTTTGCTGCTGAAGCTAAATCATTTGCATTAAGATCTATCATTTTAATTTTAGCAATCTCAATTATCTGAGACTTTGTAACTTTACCAATAAAAGCTTCTTTTTTTGTAGCAGACGCCCCTTTTGCAACTTTAGCAAATTGCTTTAAATAGTAGGAAGCTGGAGAGGTTTTTGTAATAAAAGTAAAACTTTTATCCTCAAAAGCTGTTATAACAACTGGTATCGGCATGCCTGGTTCTATACCTTGCGTAGCGGCATTAAAGGCTTTACAAAATTCCATTATATTAAGCCCCTTTTGCCCTAGAGCAGGACCAATAGGCGGAGAAGGATTCGCTTTACATGCGGGAATAGTCAATTTTATATAAGCCGTAATTTTTTTTGCCATTATTTCCTACCAAATCTATATTTATATTTATTCTAATGTTTAGCTTCTGTAATACGTAAATTTTAAAAATTACCTTTATACCCAAAAAATTTATATTCTAAATATTGTTTTGTATTCAAACCTCTTTAAAAGATTTAAATAAAAAAAATAACCTTACCATCTAAGTTTCGTTGCGGTATTAACTCTTTTTAACTTGCGTAAAACTAAGCCCTATCGGGGTGGCTTTACCAAATATTGATATAGAGACTCTTAATTTTTGTTTTTCACTATCAATTTCTTCAACAATTCCAGTAAATGTCTCAAATGGACCCTCTGTTACTACTACTAGCTCACCTATATCATAAAGCTTAGATATATTAACTTCATTTCTTTCCGTTTCAAGCTGACTAAAAATATTCTGCACTTCTTTTTCTGTAAGAGCCTGAGGAGTAGTTTTGCTACCCAAAAACCCACTGATTTTAGGTACATTTTTTATTAAATGCCATGACTCATCTGTCATACGCATTTTAATCAAAATATAACCTGGAATAAACTTTTTCTCAGTTTTAATAGACTTACCGCGCTTTACTTCTGGTACTTCAATAACAGGTATAACAATGTCCTCAAAAAATTCAGACATATTTTTCTTTTCAATCTGATCAAGAATCATCTGTTTTACACGTTTCTCAGACCCTGATAATGTATGGATAATATACCATTCTGCCACAATAACTTCCCTAAAAGCTCACTTTAATTATTTGCCAATATTAAGCAGAATCTGCACTATATTATGTATTCCATAATCTAGCACCAAACAAATTATGCTAAAAATAAACACAGCAGCAACTACTACTAAAGTCGCAGTCACCAGTTCTTTTTTATTTGGCCATACTACTTTAACAGCTTCCTGCTTTACTTGCTCATAAAACTTAAAAACCTTTGTTTCTTTTAACATATTTTATCAATAATTTAAAACCAAGTATTTATAATATAAACCATTTGGCAGGAGCGACAGGAATCGAACCCGCAACCTCTGGTTTTGGAGACCAGCGCTCTACCAATTGAGCTACACTCCTATCATACTTTAAAACTTAAATCAAGATAATTCTTGAGCAAGCTATAATATTACTTGCTATTATTGTTATTTATAACAGCAGGCGGATTATTTATAATAGTATTTCCACCGCGTGACTCAACGTTTGAGCCATTAGATAATAAATATTTCATCTAAACCCTATTTTTTAGCCTTTACAGTTTCAGATATATGTAGAGGCACTTGTTCATAGTGCGAAAATTCCATGCTATACTGAGATCTACCCTGTGACAACGACCGAAGATTATTAACATATCCAAACATCTCAGCTAAAGGCACATTCGCTATTATCACTTGTGCATTACCCCTTGGATCCATGCTTTGCATTTGACCTCTTCTACTGTTTAAGTCTCCTATAATATCTCCCATATATTCATTTGGGGTCACTACTTCAACTTTCATTATTGGTTCCAATAATTTAGGACTACCTTTCGGCATACCTTCTCTAAAGGCAGCTTTAGCAGCTATTTCAAACGCAAGTACGCTTGAATCAACATCATGGAACGCACCATCAATCAACGTAGCCTTAAAATCAATCATAGGATAACCAGCAACAACACCAGTATCTTTAATACTATTTAATCCTTTTTCAACACCAGGAATAAATTCTTTTGGAATAGCTCCACCAATAATTTTGCTTTCAAACACAAACCCAATGCCAGGTTCCTGTGGTTCGAATATTATTTTAACCCTAGCAAATTGACCAGCTCCACCAGATTGTTTTTTATGCGTGTAATCAATTTCACATTTCTTGGTAATTGTTTCCCTATAAGCAACCTGAGGAGCCCCTACATTAGCTTCGACCTTAAACTCCCGTTTCATACGATCGACAATTATTTCTAAATGAAGTTCGCCCATACCTTTTATAACAGTTTGCCCAGTTTCTTGATCACTTGATACTCTTAAAGAGGGATCTTCCGAAGCTAATCTTGACAAAGCTAAGGACATTTTCTCTTGATCCGCAGTAGTTTTTGGTTCAATCGCAAGTTCAATAACGGGATCAGGAAACTCCATTCTTTCTAGAATAATTTGATTATCAATATCACATAAAGTATCGCCTGTTGTCGTGTTTTTTAAACCAGCTAAAGCTACTATATCACCCGCGCATGCCTCTTTTATATCTTCTCTTTCATTTGCATGCATAAGCAACATCCTACCAACACGCTCTTTTTGATCCTTAACTGTATTTATTATTGTAGTGCCCGATTGTATCTTACCTGAATAAATTCTTACAAAAGTCAACGAACCAACAAATGGATCAGTCATTACTTTAAAAGCAAGAGCAGAAAATGGCCCTGATACAGAAATTTTAAAATCTTTTTTCGCTCCAGTATCTATATCTATACCTTCTACTTTTTCGATATCAAGAGGCGAAGGAAGAAAATCAATAACGGCATCTAATAATGGTTGTACACCTTTGTTTTTAAAGGCACTTCCGCATATTACCGGCACAAACTTTCCAGTAATAGTACCTTTTCTGATAGCAGCTTTAACTTCATCTTCTGTTAGCTCTGAACCAGACAAATATTTTTCTAATATTTGATCATCTATTTCAGCAGCCATGTCAAGCAATTGAGTTCTATATTTCTTAGCTATTTCTATTAAATCCGCGGGGATTTCTTCGTAAAAATACTCAGCACCAAGATTTTCATCTTTCCAAATTACTGCTTTCATTTTGATTAAATCTACCAGACCTTTGAAGTTCTCCTCAATTCCAATAGGCAACTGAATCACCAATGGTGTAGCACCAAGGCGATCTTTTATCATCTCAACACATCTGTAGAAATTAGCACCCATCCTGTCCATTTTATTAATGAAACACATTCTTGGAACTTCATACTTATCAGCCTGACGCCATACTGTTTCAGATTGCGGCTCTACACCAGCAACCCCATCAAATACAGCAACAGCACCATCTAATACACGTAAGGATCTCTCCACTTCAATAGTGAAATCTACGTGACCAGGCGTATCAATAATATTAATTCTCTTGCCGCCCCAATAGCATGTAGTTGCAGCAGAAGTGATGGTAATCCCACGCTCCTGCTCTTGCTCCATCCAATCCATCGTGGCTCCACCTTCATGGACTTCCCCTATCTTGTGGGATTTACCCGTATAATACAATATACGCTCTGTTGTAGTAGTTTTTCCCGCATCAATATGCGCACATATTCCAATATTACGGGTATTAGATAATGAAAATTCTTTAGCCGACATAACTTACTACCTTGATTGCATTTTTTTAGGACTAAAATGTGAGAAGGCTTTATTAGCTTCAGCCATCTTATGAGTATCTTCCCTCTTTTTAACAGCCCCGCCCCTATTATTAGCAGCCTCAAAAAATTCTTCAGCAAGTTTATTTACCGTAGTTTTCTCAGATCTCTTATCTGCAGCCCTTATAATCCAGCGTGCAGCTAGCGCGTATCCCCTTCTTTCATCTACTGGAGAAGGTACTTGATAATTCGCTCCACCAACCCTTACTGAAGTTACTTCAAGATAAGGCTTAACATTATTCATAGCATTACTGAAAGTCTCAAAAGGATCAGCCCTATGTTTTTTCTCTATTTTATCTAAAGCAGAATAAACGATTTTTTCAGCTAAAGCTTTCTTTCCTTCTTGCATAATATTATTAATAAATCTAGCCAATAAAGTGCTATTATATTTCATATCAGGCAAGATTACTCTTTTAACGGCAGCATGACGACGTGACATTTATTCCCTCTAACTTATTTGGTTGACGCTTTAATAGAAGTACCATAACGTGAACGACCTTGTTTACGCCCTTTAACACCTTGAGTATCAAGTGCACCACGTACTATATGGTATTTAACACCCGGAAGATCTGGAACTCTACCACCCCTAACTAATACTACTGAGTGCTCTTGTAGATTATGCCCTTCACCAGGTATGTAAGCATTAACATACTGACCATTTGTTAGACGCACTCTTGCCATTTTACGAAGAGCTGAGTTTGGTTTTTTTGGTGTTACCGTTTTTACTATAACACAAACCCCTCTTAGAAATGGATTTGATCTCAAAGCAGGAGATTTTGTTTTACGAATTTTTACAGCTCTGCCAAAGCGTACCAGCTGATTATTTGTAGGCATTAATAACACTCCAAAATTAGTTTAAAAACTAAAAATTTATACCACATATTAAGATATCTCTTGTAAGGCTAATTAAGCATTACATCCCACACTAAAGGCACATGGGGCTCGTGACGTTTTTATAAGTAATACACCCACCCTTATTCATATAAATAAAGGGAAATTTGACCGAACTATAATTAATTTTTAAAATAAAAGCAAGGGGGTTTTTCTCTAATTAATATTAAAAGCGACAGAAAATATTATTTGGGGAGTCAGAAGCTAATTATTTCACCTAATAAAATTATTTATTAATGGATCATTTCCTGCTATTTAATTAAAATTTATATAAAAGTCACAAACTATTACTTAGATAGGCTTTGTTCGGCAGGGTAGAGATCTATCCTCACAGATTTTTGCTTATTCGTCCAGATTGGCATATTGCTAAAATTGCCTGAATTAATTACTCTCTTTTTATAGCTTAACCTAAGAACTTAAGACACTCTCTATAAGAGTTCTCGCTATTGATGGCATTGGAGGTAAGTCAGGTAGTTTATCCTTAGCAAACCAGCGAGCATCTTCGATTTCGAGAGGATCCATACAGATTTCTCCTCCATCATATTCTGCGGTAAAAGCAATCATAAAGCTTGATGGAAAGGGCCAACTTTGGGTGCAAAAATACTTTAAGTTACATATTTTTAAACCGACTTCTTCTCTAACTTCTCGAATAGCCGCTGCTTCAGCTGATTCTCCAATATCAATAAAACCAGCAATAGCAATATACATCCCCGGAGTAAAATGTGGAGATCTGGCAAGTAGAATATCTTTCTCGCGTTGAATTAACACCATCACGGCAGGAGACAAGCTTGGAAAGAAGGACTTGGTACATAATGAGCATTTTTTTTCAGCAGCGTCGCGGACAAAACGAAGTATTCCGCTACATATTGTGCAATGGTTTGTTCTGGAATCCAATTCAACCAGGTGAATAGCTCTTAAAAGAATATTTTGGTCTGTATGTGGAACATTTCTTAAACAGTCTTTTGAAGAAATGATGTGGAAAGGAGCATCTGGAGATAATATCCCTTGAACAATCAGGGTATTATCATCTTCTATAACGCTTTGGATATTAAAATAAGAGAGTCCATGCTCAAAACTGATAAATGGAGTGTCATTGTTTTTGTCTAAACAAATTCCATTTGAAGAAAAAAATAACGTTCTATGATGCTTAATTTTTTTGAATTCACTTGATTCCAGTATCTTTCGCATGAATATTATAATATGTATTTATGAAAAGATGCATACCAACACCTTATGTACCCGAAAAAACTTTAACTAGCGCGAGTTGCCAATTAAAGGGAGTTGTTATAAAGTAGACAAATAAAGGTTATAGGTTACTTTAGAAGTTTGCAAAAAACCATAAGGTAATTTATGAAGAAAAATTTTACAGTATTATTTTGTTTTGTCGAGGATTTTATTAAAAATTTTGATCAGAGCACTTAGAGGTTGTTGTGCACATTGATCATAATATGTAGTAGTTGAGATTTAATTTGTTCGGGTATTGGACACATAAAGAGAATAAACACCTTACGCATAAACTGTAGAAGTCAAGATTTGATCTTACAGACACTATAAATTACTCACCTGATTGTCGGATAAATTTTGACTGTCAGATAAGTCTTCAAGATATAAGATTTCATTATTTTTTTCAAACGCTAATTTTTTACTATCTTTAAAAGTTTGCATCGGAGTTTTGCCGTAGCAATACTTACCAGAATGAGGACGTTCATTATTATAATAATGTAACCATGTATCAAGATCTTTTTGCAATTCAGGAAGCGAATTGTAAATCTTCTTACGCATAGCAGTATCATAGAACTCATTTTTCATAGTCTTATGAAACCTCCCGCATATCCCGTTAGTCTAGGGAGAATAAGCTTTAGCCACCGTGTTTGTTCGGCAGGGTACGACTTTCCCCACTCAAATAAACGATAAAGTATGTAGATGAGTTGAATATATGGCGTTAGATATGTAGCCATTCTCCCAGACTCACCTTTAACATAAGGCCTGTCATTGATAAATTGAGATTTTATATCTCCTTTAGGAAAGTAAAGACTTATCATCCCTCTTTTTCTTAGCTTTGATTGTATTCTTACCAGTTCTGAACCTTATATTGAGGTTTCTGCTTTTTTCTTTCTAATCCTTTTTTCACTCTTTCTTTGTATGGCATTCTTCAAGTTTTTTTAAATATTAAATCTTTTCAATTCTAATATAAAAATGACCTCTTGAAACAACTATTTCTGCCCTGCCGAACAAAGCCAATCCCAATAACATATTATCTAGTAGTGCATTTAAAACAAGGGTTATTAAGTTTTGCAATGGGGTTTATGATATATCAAATATCATATATTTTCTTATCGACTGTTGCAAAGAGGAATTAGCAACTGGATTTATACATAAAAAAATTGAACGTGACAGAAGACGATCTACAGATTATACTGTATGCTTAATTATAGTAATTAATCTTAAATCAGATGTTCAATTTTTTTATGTCATTCCCACGAAAGCAGTAATCTAACTTATCGCTAGATTTTATGCCCCCCCTATTTCAAGGGGATGACATTTAACGCATCATCAAATATAATTTGTTTTACTATATAAATCTTACTCATTTAATTTGGAAAATAGCATTATATGTCTTGACCACTAATTATTTGAAATTTATTGTCGTATATTATTTAAATCATTTGGAGAATGGAATGAAACAATATAGTGATTTCTCAAAAATTATTCATCGCGAAGGCTATATTTTTATTGTTAGCTTTGCAGTTATTACTTTTTTACTTGCTTCTTTTAGCCATACTCTTGGCTGGATAGGTTTTGTATTAACAATTTATTGCTCCTATTTTTTTCGAAACCCAGATCGGTTTACTCCAATAGAAGAAGGCTTAATAATTAGTGCTGCAGACGGTGTTGTTCATCGCATAACAGAGGCAATACCTCCTCAAGAACTAGGATTTCCTGAAGATGAAATGATTCGGGTGAGCGTTTTTCTCAACATATTCAACGTCCATGTTAATAGGATTCCAGCAACGGGAAAGATTTTGGCGCTACATTATAATCCTGGGAAATTCCTTAATGCTTCACTTGATAAAGCAAGTATTTATAACGAACGCCAATCAGTTTTAATGGAAACATATGGTCAGAAAATTGCTTTTGTTCAGATTGCTGGACTAATAGCCAGAAGAATTGTATGTGATTTAGAAGAAGGAACAGAAGTCAAAGCTGGCGCACGTTATGGTATAATCCGTTTCGGAAGCAGGCTAGATATATATCTACCTCTTAAAACAGCTATTTTAGTAACTGAGGGTCAAACTTGCATAGGAGGAGAGACTATAATTGCTGATTTTAAATTGCAAAAAACGTCAGAACCTAGATTTGAAAAAAGATAAGTATATTTGGAGATAGATATTTATATTGTTACGCATCAAAAGGATTAGGATTACTAAACCAATTCCTTTTATAAAGTTAATTCCTAATTTTATAACCTTACTTGCTTTAATAATAGGCATTAGTTCAATTAGGTTTGCATTAGAAGGTAGGTGGGAATTTTCAGTATATTGCATCTTAGTTGCTGCCGTGCTAGATGGTATAGATGGAAGAGTAGCTCGAATGCTAAATGCTACAAGCCCATTTGGCGCAGAGCTTGATTCTTTATGTGATTTTGCTAATTTTGGTGTTGCACCTGCTTATCTTATTTACCTATGGTCTTTCCAACAATATGAATATAAAGTTCTTTCTTGGGCTTCCATGCTCCTATTTATAGTTTGCATGGCTCTTAGGTTAGCAAGGTTTAACACTAGTATTTTCCACGAAAATCAAGATAAAAAGTCCCAGTATTTCTTCACTGGAGTACCAGCGCCATTAGGTGCAATGCTCGCTATTATGCCATTAATATTAGATTTTGAGGTTAGCGCAATATTGTCTATTAATATTAGATCACATACTATATTAATAGATATATATATTGCTTTAATCGCCTTTCTTCTAGCTAGTAGATTACCGACTTTTTCATCCAAACATATTCACATAAAACCTGAATATTTGTCATTATCGATGATTTTATCAGCTATATTTATTATAAACATAACAATATATCCTTGGTATTCTTTACCTATTCTTGCATTCTTTTATATTTTATCTATACCTATTTGTGCTATTGTAGCTAGAAAACTCCTTTAGATTGATGGCATTATTATGCAAAAAATTCTTACCAACTTCAGAACGCATCGTCTTGCTAAATACTTAATATCCGCAATATTTTTATTCCTATTTTATGTAATTTATAATCTTTACATATGGAGTAAAACCCAATCAACTGATAATGCCTATCTTGAAGCAGAAATATCTAGTGTCAGTTCTGAAATTAATGGCGTAGTTAAAAATGTATTTATCTCAGATAATAAATACGTTAAATGTGGTGATATTATAGCTGAAATTCATGATGCTGATTTTAAAGCAAATTTAATCAAAGCTGAAGCTACAATTAATGGATCTGGAAAAGATATAAATGTTATAGAACAAAAGATTTTAATTGAACAAATTAATGGAAATAAAAATAAAGAGCTTTTAGAACTTAAGAAAACAAATCTAGATATTATCTCGTCAGATTATTCTAGAACCGTGGAATTACATAAAGATAATTTTGCAAGCCAAAAGTTACTGGACACAGCTAAAAACACCTTGGAAAACGCAAAGTCAGAGTATGCTCAAGCAAAATTAAGCCTACAAATTAATGAGCAAACTTTATTATCCCTTTATATGCAAAAATCTAGCGCAGAAGCAAATCTTGAAGCTTTAAAACAAGCAAAGAATTTAGCCGAAAGAAGTTTATACAATACGAAAATTAGAGCACCTATTGATGGAAAATTGGCAAATAGTAGTTTGCGTATAGGAAATTTCATACGTCCAGGCATAATATTATTTTCTATTGTACCTAGTGATAAATTATATATTAAAGCAAATTTCAAAGAGGGTCAAATTGCAAAATTTAAAGAAGGTATGAGAGTGCTTATTAAATTTGACGCTATAAATAAACTAAAAATATATGGTAAGATACGCAACATATCTCCAGCTACTGGATCTAAATTCGGTCTTCTACCACCTGATAATGCAACAGGTAATTTTACTAAAATAGTGCAACGTATTCCAGTTCTTATAGATTTTGAACTACCTAAAAATGTGAACCTTGTGACTGGCATGTCAAGCTCTGTCTCTATTCGTATTGATCAAGAATAATCAAAATGAACCAACCCACAGAGCAATTAACTTCTAAGCAATTACTTGCCTTCTTTGCTATGGTTATAGGCATGTTCATGGCTATCCTTGATATTCAAATTGTGGCTAGCTCTTTGTCAGTAATTGGAGCAGGTTTATCAGCTTCTACCGATGAATTATCTTGGGTGCAAACATCATATTTAATAGCAGAAGTTATTATAATCCCAATAACAGGATTTTTAGCGAGACTCTTGTCTACAAGAATCTCCTATTTTATAGCAGTACTTGGTTTTACATTAATGAGTGTTTTTTGCTCAATTTCATGGAATATTGAATCAATGATTTTATTTAGGAGTTTACAAGGATTCTTTGGTGGAGCAATGATCCCTACTGTTTTTAGTACAATATACATAATCTTTCCAAAGAGCAAACGCCCTATTGTAACTGTAGTAGTTGGCCTTGTTGTAACAGTAGCACCTACCCTTGGCCCTACCCTTGGAGGCTATATCACCGAAATATCTTCTTGGCATTTTATGTTTCTGGTTAATGTTGTTCCTGGAATTTTTGTATCTATAATAGTGCTATTATATGCTGATTTTGATAAGCCTAATTATAACTTGATAAAGAATTTTGATCTACTTGGAATCTCTTTAATGATTGTTACTCTGGGAGCTTTACAGTATATTTTGGAAGAAGGTGCTAAAAGGGGGTGGTTAGACGACAATTTGCTATTGTTTCTAATAATATTAGTAGTGGTATGCTTTATTGGTCTTCTTATAAGGGAAATGACTTTTATCAATCCAATTTTAGACTTAACAGCATTTAAAAATAAAGATTTCACTTTCGGCTGCGTTTATTCCTTTGCTATAGGAATTGGTTTGTATGGAGCTGTATATTTATTGCCGCTTTTCCTGTTTATAGTGGCAGGTTTTAATACAGTACAAATAGGTCTTACAATGATGGTTACTGGCATTGCCCAGTTTGTATCCGCCCCAATAGCGGGTAAAATGTTAAGCACTAATATAGACCTCAGAATTATGCTTGCTATAGGTCTTGGAATGTTCAGCCTTGGCTGTTATTTAAATAGCTTTTTAACCCCAGACTCAAAATTCGAAGAATTTGTTTTACCCCAAATAATCAGGGGGCTTTCTTTGATGTTTTGTTTTTTACCAACAAATAATATAGCTCTTGGTAGCATGAGTAAGGAACACGTACAAAATGCTAGTGGTTTATATAATCTTACCAGGAATCTTGGTGGCGCTATTGGTATCGCTCTAATAAATACAATGCTAACCGATAATACTAAAATTTTTGGACAATATTTGAGTGAGAACATTGCATACAGCTCTCCCATAGCTATTATGAACCTTGAATTCCTTAACAATATACTAGATGGCAAAGTAGCGGACCCAGTAGGAGCATCCTATTTTTTACTCAAAAATATGATAAATAGAGACGCCTTTATAATTGCAATTAATAATGTATTTGTTATAATCAGCTTATTGTTTGTAGGCAGTATGATTTTTTTGCCATTTACGTCGAATTCTAAGGATAGCAGTGGTCAAGCGCACTAGTTTCTTTACTTTAATTACATTATTCCTAACTTGGCTTGGCTTAATGAGCTGGCCCAGTGAACTTAATAGCATTGTGTTTTTATTCTTTTCTGTTTGTCTCTCTTATTTTTTTGCAAAATGGTTAAATTTAATACCTAGCGATATTAAGTTTACTTTTCATGCAATAAGTTATTTTTTCTGGCTAATAAAAGAAATTATAAAGTCTAGTATTGCAATCACTAAAATTATTTGGCGTAAAGAACTTAATCTTAATCCAACTTTTGAATGGGTTGATTCTGAACAAAATAATGATATTGCTCTTGTTATATATGCTAATTCTATCACTCTTACACCAGGAACTGTAACTTTAGATATAAAAGATAATATGCTGTTAGTTCATGCGCTGGAGCAAAATTCACTTGATGACTTAAAGGGTTCAGAATTTAGCATGGCGAAACGGGTAAATAAAATAATCAGAAATTAATTTATATTAGGTTTTGTAATTTTCATTCTGATAGTCATATATATACTTGAAAAACCTATTCTTAAGTGATATAAGTCTAACTCTACTTATGCGCACCCTTAGCTCAGCTGGATAGAGCAACGGATTTCTAATCCGTAGGTCAGAGGTTCGAATCCTCTAGGGTGCACCATTCTTCAATATTGGTACATTTTAAGAATGCATCAAACGGTGGACGTAGCTTAAAGTCTAGCTTCTGGCCTTTTAGCTCGAGGTTAGAAAACACAAAATTTATCAATTTGCGTT
>Ga0105051_10001921_pt1 | contig 27597 bp, 21 predicted proteins | sample FRY02_FD_78383 | JGI IMG/M metagenome (GOLD analysis project Ga0105051, IMG submission 78383) | Freshwater microbial communities from Lake Fryxell liftoff mats and glacier meltwater in Antarctica - FRY-02 (megahit assembly) | ecosystem: Environmental > Aquatic > Freshwater > Ice > Glacier... | reverse complement strand
GCCGGTCGATAGCGCGCCAATGGTGCGGGCAGTCTCGAAGAACGCTGCTCCGCCGAGACTGCTTTTTGGGCTCCCATTGGACGCAGGAGTAGATGCCTCCAAAAATCCCCCATGCTGGACAGATGCCACTAAAATCCGAGAAGAACCATGATCAGTGTCCGACCTGCCGTCGCGGATCTCTCCATGCCAATATTCCTTTTGCTCGCATCGGTGGCTTGATGATGATCTTGCCGTATGTGGAGCAGCAGTCACTGTATGAAAAGATCAATGGTTCAATCTCTTACACCCACGTCGTCTCAACCGCGTCTAATGTTGACTACTTTTGTTTGCTCAACTTCTTTCCTTCTACCTGGATGATGTGTCCATCGCCGACGTCGTCTTCGAGCACCGTCGTGATTTAACCTTGGCTTGATAAAGTCGACTTGTTCCGCTGTCCCAGCGATCCTCGTCGCGAATCCGAAAGCGAGATGGGATATACGAATGATGCGTTCTCACTCGGCGATACCATCATCGACAACGCCAATGGAAAGACTCGTGGGATGTTTGAATCGACAACCTATCGACAACCTACCGACGACACCGTGACGTGACGGATGGCTTTTCAAATGCGATCTTGCCTCCTGGTGACGTGAATGCTGATCATCGCGATGCTGACGACTTGACTTATGGCAACTTCGCCGCCGGATCTTATCATGTGGGCGGTGGAGTGAACTGCGCTTTCGGTGATGGCTCGATTCGGTTCATCACCGCGCAAGTAGATTGCGGTGATCTTAGCCAGCCAGCACCACTGGGTAGCGATTCTCGCGACAGCCCTTATGGCGTCTGGGGTAGCCTTGGAACTATCTCGGCAGATGAATTGATCAGCGAGTCGAATTAGGTGATTGCGCGAGGCGCACATCGTCGGGATAGATTGCGTTCAACAGCATGTGAGTGGGATTGGACTCACCTTACCGGTCGTTCCTATGTCTTGCTCTGGGCTAAAGAGCGGACAGGATCGCTGGTGACTTCACGCGATTAAAATCAACGCCCCGCTTAATGCGTGGGGATTAGCGGTTTTCATCAACCGTTGTGCGCTAGCAAAAGGTTTTCAAGTCGGTTAATTATGATAAGAACCGGTCGCTAGCGCGATGCGGCTGATAGTTCCAGACGCGTCTTTAAGCGGATTGTTGATTGAAATACCCCGCAGCCCCAAATACTGAACAGCCCAGTCTTACTCTGTGTGAATTGTAACGCCGGGATCAGTATGCAAAGCAACAATCCGCCAACTTAGCGAAGATGCAATCACCGCATGTTGCTTCAATGGCACGACGATCTTGCCATATGCAAAAATGCGGCGTTGGATCACTTGTGGAACGAATTCGACGGTTTGCACGTCGAGCATTTCGTGAGCTGTTTTGGTCAGAATCATGCTACCGGTTTCAACATTGATCTCTATGCCACGAGTGGGCAGTGGTCAATGGCATTCGTGGGTAAAAACGCGGGCGTTGACGAAGCACAACAGCAGAATCAGCCATCGATTGCGCGAGCTTACCGATTGTTGCTCGCGTTCAACTCAACCACTGCGGCAATTGTTGCTTCGGGATCATTCATCGCCTTGGTCTTGCAGCCTTTACAGCACAGGAACACTGGCTGACCCTTGACGTCGATTTTGATTGGCGTGCCCATCGATCCCAGCAAGCTGTCTGTCATCACGGCGCAGAACTTCTGGGACTGAGCCAATGCACGATCGACTTCGCTGAGCGAGGCGAGCGCCTCAGTCACTTCGGCATCCGGCGATGAGTCCGGCGAGACACCGGGCGTTGCAACCGACTCTGAAGCTTGAGGCGCAGCGGCGGCCTGCTTAACGTAGTCCTCAGGTCCCTTGACTTGGTCCGGTTCCTCTTTAGCCATGCGGACGAATTCGTCCACGCAGGGCGGACAGCAGAACAGATACTTATTGCCGCCGACAATCCATTCGACTTTCGGATTCGCTTTCGTGAAAGTCACTGGGCAAATGAAGTCACCAGGTTTGGGGCTCATGTCGTGCTTGGACATGAAACCGCGAAACTTCTGTCCCGCTGAAAGTTTGCCATTGGCTTCCATGTCGAGTTGCGTGTATTTGCCTCCTGGCGTGAAGTAGAGTTTTTGTTCTTCGGCCCCAGTCACAGCGGCCGGCATACCACTATCGTGCTGCTGAACTGCGGTCGTAAACCCTACGCGGAACCGTTCGCTGCCAATGCGCAGATTCGGAATGGTCACGTCGACAGCACCGCCGACTGCCGCTTCGGGTAATTTGCCGACAAACTGGGACGTCTTTCCATCGGCATCACCGTCTTGCGGAGTTGCATTCATTTCAATCGGAGTCGCATCGGACTCGCCGGCGGCTTTGACATAAGCTTTCACGGATTGGACATCGACTTCCTGAATCCGAGTCTCGTCGGCACCGAGCATTAACAAACGAAACGTGCCATCCTTTTCGATGACTGCTTCTGCATGATAGCTATCCGACCCAATCGGAATGATGATCCCGCCGTTGGCACCGGGAATGTGTGGGTGTTCCTGTTCGCCGACTGCCGCCGCCTCTGTGGTGGGCTTCGTCATGGCAACCGTCGCCGCTTTCAATTCGGGCGAAGCAGCAGGCGTCTGCGTTGCAACAGGCTGATTGCAGCCGAGCAAGGAAATCACGGCTAACGCAATCACCGGCGCAGCGACTACAAAAATTTGATACGGTCGATTCATGAAAGCATCCTTGATTAAGTGGTTTTTGCACCAACTGACTCGTGTTTGACGCTCGACGACTGTCTTCCCTTCGCCGATTTCATGTGAGAATGGAAGAACGAGACATTTTTACAGTCGTTGGTGAAGGATTTCAGGCAAACGAGCATCGAGTTGCCTGTGAGGTTGTTTGACCATGGAGTAAAATGAGTACACCAAACGCTACAAAGAAGTCAATCGAGATGCGAGCAATCAAATCTCCGAATCTCCGTTGCTGGGCAGTGGTTAAAGACGGAATGTTCGGAAGTTCAATCGAGATCAGCAGGGAGACCTTGGCCAGAGGCAGACGTCTGAAGCTCTGTCGAGAAGTCAGAGCCCTTATCGTAGTGATGACCACTGGGAACCAAACCCAGTGCGAGCGAAAGAGGGTAGGAAAGTGGATTAGGCCGAAAGACTCTTGTTCAGCGGCTTAAAGGCGTGCGAGATTTTTCAAAAGCTTCGCGGGTACTCCAATCGAAAGCACTTCGACACGCCCCAAAACTGCCGTTGCGGTGGCCATGACAAAGCCTTTTTTGGTGGCGACGAACGTCAATGTATGATCGGCTCTGAACGTGATTTCGCTGGCCTCTCCCGTGTCGCAATTGAGCCCGCTTGGAATATCGACCGCGATGCGCACGGTGTCGAGTCGATTGACGATCCCGATGGCTGACTTGATCGGCTCGCGAGGCTCACCTTTCGCTCCGGTTCCTAACATGCAGTCGACCACCACTCGTGGTTGCCCGATGGCGGCCAAAAGCGACGGCGGCGCCGTCTCCACCCGGATCGGAATCGCACTGCGCTGGGCAATACTGTAATTGACGGCCGCATCTCCGGATAATTCCGCCGGGTCAACGAGCGACACGATGCGTACTCGGCGTCCCAGGAGCTCCAGATGTCGGGCGATGACATATCCATCACCACCATTATTGCCTTTTCCACACAAGATGCAGATTTCGCCATTAGGACCGAGCCGGTGAATCGCTTGGGCCGCATTTCGACCTGCGTTTTCCATCAAAACTAAGCCCGACATCCCGAATTGTTGGATCGCAATTTGGTCAACGGCGAGAATTTCCTCTCGCGACATTGGCGAACTGAGGATCGAATTTTCCGATGTCATGGCTAAAATGCTCCGTGAGACCCAGTTTCCTATCAAAATTTATAACAAAATCGAGAATGCATCATGCCCATTTATGAATATGAATGCAAAATCTGCGATCAAACGATCGAGTTGCTGTTACGAACTTCGACAGAAAAGCCCGTTTGTCCCGAGTGCGGCGAATCGAAGTTAGAGAAAGTCTTGAGCCGGCCCGCGTCGCCAGCGGTTCAGGGCGGTAGTTTGCCGGTCAGCAGCGGCGAGGGCTGCGGTGCACCACGATGCTGTGGCGGCGGATGTGATCTCTGAGCCGGGCGGGGTAATCGACCGGGGAAATCGAAGGATCGGAGGCATAATGCCGTGCGGCAGATTTCTTGGGCACGGCGTGAGTTTTCAGGTCATGTCGGGACTTTAACCGAGGTCGCCTGAGGCGTGCGCAATTTTCCGGACGCGAGGAAATCAACTACGGAATCAACCAGAACGCACCGGTCATCGCGGCGGCCTGATACAGTCCGCCGCGGAGGCTGATCGGTACCGGAGGAACAATCCATGGTGCACAATTACCCGGACGGTAGTAGCCGAGCGTGTATTGGCATTCGCTAGGAGCATGGACGCCCATCTTGTACGGCAGCACCGCGATATTGACGAAGAAGTGAGCTGACGAAATGAGTGGCTGGGCAAATGGGCCGGCGGTGTGACCGTATCGCTCCAAATTGACTTCTTCGAAATAAAGCGGCTTGTGGCAAAGATTGGACGCCTTCCACGTGACCTTGGAGTGCTGCCATGAACGCGGCTGGTACGCGGCTTGTTCGATCAAGCATTCCTGCGGCAAGCCCCAGTTTTTCGATAGATACGCGAGGTCCGATTCGCTGATCCGATTGATCGGCAATTCTTCCCTTGTCCCAAATTCGGTCTCGATGACGATTCTCTCGTACGCGAGATCACGAAGACGACCGCGACCTAGTTTTCGACCGTCGATAGATTGCCAATCGCGAACGTCCTGGCTTTCGTCGAACTTCGACTTCAGCTTGCGAAACTCGTCCAACTCGATCACATCGGGCCGGAAAGGAGGGGAAATATCGAGCGAGACCTTTTGGATCGTCGCTTCGGCGATACTTTTGCGGAAATCGTCGCAGGAGAACTGGGCGGGACGCAAAAATACTTCATCTTCTGCGCGTGTGCGAGGCTCACGCTCCGGAGTCCGATCAGGGCTGAACGGCAGCTCAAAATCTTCAATTTGACGTCGATCTGCGTCGTCTGCGGCACGTTCTTGCGGTGAACGCGTTTGGTCGAACGGGTTGGCGGGCGTGACCTCAGCCGGTGACTTTTCAGGAGGTTTTGCCTTCGCAGATGGCGGTAACTCGTCAATCTCTAGCGATTGCGGCGGAACCGGTTGGCCAAGCGGTGAGGGAGCTCTTAGTTCATTGTTAAGCGGCGGCTGCATGGCTTCTGGCAACTTGGCTTTGGGTGGAACTGCCGGGACGGCGGGCTCGGCACCAAACGGATCCGTAAAGAAATCAGGAAGCGGTTTTGGCGCATCGGCGGACGGTGTTTCGAGGGCGGGGCTGGTCTGTAAACCAGGTGGCAATTGAAGCCCGCCGATGTCACTTGGCATCGAGAAATCGTTTTGATAACGTGCCTGTTGAATCGACGAAGCAGTACCTGGAAGTCTTGAGTTCTCCGGCTTTTCCATTTCCTGGACATAGCGAACGGTCGCCACAGCCGCGTTTTGCGGTGCGGCAGAAGCGGGGGCTGGCTTGACCGCCAGGGCAACTTCGCTGCTCACTCGCCATTGCAAGTTTGACGCGGAGGCGGCTTTCTGCGTCTCCGTTCGTTGATCACGAATACTGGTGCCACTAAACCGAGGCACGGGCCGCATTCCTTCTTCAGCGAAGGCTGGCATGCCGGTCATCCCGGCAAAGCAAACGGCCCAAGCGGCCGTTAAACGGCTAGCTTTGTTCACCCGATTGAACATCGGGGCTGTAGTTGGGCGCTTCCTGCGTAATTGCGATGTCATGTGGATGGTTCTCCCTCACCGTCGCCGCACTCACGAGGATAAACCGGGCGTCGTGCCGCAGTTCCTCGATCGTCCTTGTTCCTAAATAACCCATTCCGGCTCGCAATCCGCCGACCAGTTGGTAGACGTAATCGCTCAGCGGTCCTCGGAACGGCACACGGCCTTCGACACCTTCGGGGACAAGTTTGCCCGCCGCCATGCCTTTTTGCCGGTACCGATCGCTACTCCCTTGCACCATCGCCCCCATCGAGCCCATTCCGCGGTAAGACTTGAACGTCCGTCCTTGGAACAGAATCAACTTTCCGGGGCTTTCGGTAAGGCCAGCAAACAGGCTGCCAATCATTACCGTGCTCGCCCCCGTGGCGATCGCTTTCGTAATGTCACCGCTGAAGCGAATGCCGCCGTCAGCGATCACAGGTATGTCTCTCTCGTTCGCAACGGCCGCAGCTTCCGCGATGGCCGTCACCTGGGGCACCCCGATCCCGCTGATCACGCGCGTCGTGCAAATCGACCCCGGACCGATGCCCACCTTGACCGCGTCGGCCCCGGCATTGATCAAATCCAGCGTTCCTTCACCCGTCGCGACGTTCCCCGCGATGATGTCGATGTCCCAACCTCTCTGTGTCTTCAGCTCGCGGACCGTTTCGATCACGTTTTTGCTGTGCCCGTGAGCCGAATCGACCACCAAAACGTCAACGCCTTGGCGAATCAAGCTCTCCGCACGCTCAAAATCGTAAACCCCGATTGCCGCACCGACCCGAAGACGTCCCAACGAATCTTTGCAAGCTTTCGGGTATCGCTTCATCATGTCGATGTCGCGAATCGTAATAAGCCCCGTCAGTTTCTTATCTTCGTCAATCAGCAGAAGTTTCTCGACTCTTTTTGCCGTTAAAATCTTCTCAGCTTGCTCAAGCGTTACATTTCCCACTGCAGTCACCAAATTCTCACACGTCATAACGGCGCTGATTGGGAGGTCTGGGTCTTCTAGGAAGCGAAGGTCGCGGCGAGTGAGAATGCCAGCAAGCGTTCGGTCCGCATACACGATCGGAATGCCCGAGACGTTCGCTTGGTCCATCAATTCTGCCGCTCGGCCGACGCGTTCGTCCGGCGACAGCGTGACTGGATCAACAATGATGCCGTTCGCCGATCGCTTGACCTTTAGAACTTCTTCGGTCTGTTCCGCAGCGGTGAGGTTCTTGTGAATAATCCCCAAGCCGCCCTCTTTCGCCAGCCCGATCGCCATTTCGGCCTCGGTGACGGTGTCCATCGGAGAGCTGACCAAAGGAATCTGCAACCGGATACGGCGCGTCAGGCGGCTGCTAACGTCGACTTCGCTAGGCACACACTCGCTGTACCTTGGCTGCAGCAGGACGTCATCAAAAGTGACGCCCGACAGGACGATTTTTTCTTCCAACAATCGTCCGCGGCTAATCCGTCCCAGAGGGTTGGAGCGGCTGGACTCATCCGATGGCGAAACAGACATCACAAACCTGACAGATTCCGGGGGTGGAAATCAAAGTCAGATGATAAGTCCGCTATCCCGCGCGGGTCGAGGGGGCGAGTTGTGAACAGTGGCGAGTAACGTTGCCTCCGCGGTTCCACAACGGTTCCTCGGGCGAGGAACCGTTGAGACAACTCTTTGACACTGCAGACCGGATCAAACTGGCAAATCGGCGTCGGATGTTACTGCAGCGTCGCGGCCGACAAGCGTGGAAACCAACGCCACGTCGTCGACCGGCTGAATCCAACGCAAATCGACCAAAATCGAATCGTCTTCCACCGAGACGATTACCGCAGGCACGTCCCCCGCTAGCTTCTCCGCCCAATCTTTTGGCGACAAATCGCGGTGAGCCAATTTCAACTGTCGTGACGGCAGCGCCCATTTGCCCGCTGGCGAGAGCGTGGCGGGGTTGGCCGTGATTTGGCAACTGCGAACGATCGGCTCGGCCGCGATTCGTGTTGCCAGTCGCTCGGCGCGGCTGCGGAGGTTGTCCTCCGACGTCGACAACATCGCCAAAACAGGAACGGCTTCGGAATTCCCGGCGCTGATTGATTCGAGCGTAACCGTCATCGCCGCTTGCACCGCCACATCCGCCGCGACCGCTGACCAAACGGCGCTGCTTGCGATCGCGTCAAGTCGCTTCCGGTCTCCGATGATCACACCACACCTCGGCCCACCCAAGGCACCATCGCCCGGTGTCACGATCAAATCGGCTGACGACTTGAGCGTTTCCGTCACCGAGGGCAGTGGTGGAGAAACGGTTTGGCCGATTCTCGAAGTCGGCCCGGCGTTCAAATTTGCCGCCGGCAACAGCAGGATTCGTGTCAAATTAGCTGACTGTGAATGAGATTCATAAAAGGACTTGAACCAAACGCCGCCGCCACCGCCGTTCTCGACACCGACCAAAATTGCCCGGTCGCTAATGCCGCGCACGTCGTTGGCTTCGACTTGGTCCACCGAACCCACTTCGTGGATGCGACCTCCCGGATCGGCAGCGCCCGCACCAAACGCGTCTGGGACGGGTGATCCGCTCGGTAAACGCTGAGATTGCGAACGATGGAAGTAGATCGGTACGCCGGGATTTGCGTTGGCGATCGCCAAGCAGGCGCCATCGATCGTCGAAGTGATCAAAACACCGACCTCGCCGGAGCCGACGCACCGATTCAGCCGTTTGTTCAAACGATTTTTCGCCGTGGAGCTCGTCAGTGCCCCCGACTGGAACGCTTCGACGGCAACTTCGATCGCGTCCGTTCCAATCGGAACCCCAGCGATCCGCGGATCTGCCAAGCATCCCGAACCGTTCACGACCGGCGTCACGAGGGCCACATGCCTGCGGCTCCACCGTTGCAGGCTATCCCTTCCCGCCTTGGCTCCTCGCATGACCGAATCGACACCTTTGGCGGCGGTCTGCGGCAACTCGGCGAACAAGTCGCCGGCTCGCTTTTTAATCTGTTCAATCGCATCGGGGGGGACTTTGTCGATTACGTTTCCCATGCCGCGTCGCAGTACGTCGACCGCCCAAGGAGGGATTGCCATTACTTATCTCTCTCTCACAAAGTGAAAATCAATAGCGGCTTTGTCGCGAGACAGGCCGCAGGGTTGATCAAATCTCACGAAGTCCAATTTTGTCCGATTGGCCCCGCTACCCTACCCGCCGTGATAGCGGTGGTTACAGTGTAACGTGATTCAGAAATCGCATGATCCGTTCTGCAACCTCCTTTTTACCGACAGGTAAGTCCATGATCGTTCGCACTTTTGCCACGACCGTGTTTGCTATGACCGTATTCGCTATTTTCGCAGCGTCGCTTGGCGTGAATAGCCTCGAAGCCGAAGACGCGGCCGTTGCCGAATCAATTTCGGTTTTTGGCGATGCGAAGCTCGAAGTCCCGTCGTCGTGGGAACGCAAGGAACCAACGTCGTCGATTATTGAACATGAGTTTGTTGCGAAGTCAGGCGAGGGTGCCGATGCACCGACCGCACGCGTCACCATGATGGCAGCCGGTGGCGACGTGAGGGCAAACATTGAGCGTTGGAAAGGGCAGTTCGCTGGTGGTGATGCGGCGGCACAAAAGACAGAAGAAAAGAAAGTCGGCAACTGGACGGTACACATTGCTGACCTGTCGGGCGCATTCGCCGAAACCATGGGCGGAGGCCCGTTCTCCGGTGGCAAAACGGTCAAACGTGAAAACTATGCGATGACCGGTGTCATTCTTGAGCATCCCGAAGGTCGCAAGTATTTCATCAAGGTCACCGGGCCAATGGATGTCGTGAAAGCGAATCGCCCGATGGTCGTCAAGATGATCGAAGGCTTGAAGTGAATTGCCCTTGTTTGTGTGACAGGGTTTATTAGGCAGGTCTTCTCTGTTCCCTGGGACTTAGAAGATCTCTCTCCAGAAATTATGGTCGGAATCAGTAGTCGATGAACATCCAGAGCTTTTGGGAACACCACGGAATCATTCGCAACCCGTTTGCGGAAGAAGACGCCCAAACCGACCCAGTTTTTAAAGAGCATTGCATCAGCAGCGCTTATCATCCGACGTGGGATAAGATTTACGGTGATCCGTCGGAACCTTCGACTGCGATCATCTTTGGCCCCAAGGGCAGCGGCAAAACGGCGATGCGGTTGCAAATCGATCGCCATTTGACGAGATACAATCAGGAAAACCCATCAAAACGTGTCTATGTGATTCGTTATGATGATTTCAATCCTTATCTCGACCATTTCGCTGAAAGGATTGGGCGTTTTCAATCCAAGAAGCCGGAAAAAGTATTGGATTCTTGGCGGTTATGGGATCATATGGATTCGATCCTTTGTCTGGGGGTCACGGATCTCGTCAGCCAAGCGTTGGCGGCTACGAGCGATAGCGGCCCGCTCGATCCGGCAAGCAGCGAAGCAACCCACATCACTCCGGCTCAACTCGCGAAGCTGGACCGCACTTCGTCGCGAGATTTCTTGCTGTTGGCGTGTTGTTATGACCAGTCGACGGAATCGACCTTCGGTGGACGCTGGAACCTGCTACGTAAGAAACTTCGGTACTCGAATTGGAAAGCATCACTTAGTTTTTTCGCGGGCATTCTCTGGATCGTGGCGACGGTCGCTTTCGTGATTTGGATTTGGAATCGTGAAGCGGTCACGGACCGAACGGCGTTGTGGCTGACACCGTTGCTGATTCTGCCCGGCATCCTGCCATTTCTGTGGAGATGGTGGAGTTGCCTGATGGCGGCAATGGGCATTCACAAACACATGCGAGTCGGAAAACGCGAGGCCAGCGCGCTGCGGCACGTTCTGATGAAGTTTCCCAAAGCGGAACTGGCCAGCCAGCCGCTGCCTCGACTTGACCGGACCGATGATCGCTATGAACTTCTCAACAAGTTCAAAGGCTTGCTCGAAAAATTTGGCTATTCGGGCACAATCATCCTGATGGACCGGATTGATGAGCCCGACATGATCGGCGGAAAACCGGAATTGATGCGGCGATTCGTCTGGCCAATCCTGGACAACAAATTACTCAAGCATCCCGGCGTCGGCTTTAAGCTGATGCTGCCTCAAGAGTTGCATCGCGACGTGGAGCGTGAATCGCGAGAGTTTCACGAGCGAGCGAGGCTGGATAAGCAGAATGTGATCCCTTCGTTCCAGTGGACGGGGGAATCTTTGTACGATTTGACCCGTGCGAGAATGCTCGCTTGTGCGGCGAGCGGGAAACAGGTTGAACCCAAAGACTTATTTGTTGATGCTGTTAGTTATCAACGTTTACTGTCGGTATTCCAATCCCTCCGTGTTCCGAGGCATCTTTTTCGATTTCTGTATCGCGTGATGGTGGAGCATTGCAACCGTTATACCGATAGCCAGCCGAAGTTCCAAATCGATGCGGAGACCTTTGAATCGGTTTACGCGGTGTACAGCCGCGAGATCGAGTCGATGACGAGCTAGAAACGCCGGCAACCTGAACTTGGAATGGGCTCAACCTTCAAAATTGACGGTTGACACGGGATCGGCTGGGGTTGTGACGATTTTTTCAAGGCCATATCATGCTCCGTCGCACTGCATAGTCAGCGCCTGGTCCACACCCCCGAAGCCTTGTCCATGTTTTTTTCGCGTGAAATTGTCGGTTCACTTGTCGCAGGCGGCTCACTTTTCGCTCAAGCAGATGCTGCTGTGCCGGAAATGACTCCGTTTCAGCAGTTCCTTAGCAGCCCTTTCTTGCTGCTCGGGGGGCTGATGGCGCTCTTTTATCTTGTCGTGATGTTACCCGATCGACGACGCAAAGCGGTCGAAGCGACCAAGCTTTCCGCGATTAAGAAGAATGATCGTATCGTAACGATTGGCGGCATTCATGGCGTCGTTGCCTCGATCGGTGAGGCGGACACGATTGTCATCCGCTTGGACGAGAGCGGGTCGGCAAGGATGAAAATTGACCGAAAAGCGGTCGCTCGAATATTGTCGGAACCCGCGGATCTTGCAGGTCCAAAGGAATGAGTTCAGCCAAGCGTCGTTTCATGTGCCACCCACACGGCGTACTGTCGGCTTCAAAACCACCGCGGTTTTGATTCCTCAACCATCCACCTTTCACCGTCACCGAAATACTGACCCAAGACTATGGATTGTCTCCCCTCCTCACCGACCGTGCTCGCTTTCAGCTTACTAGCGCAGACGGCTTCCGCTGCCCCCGCAGGCGAATCGGCGGGCATCTCTTCGGCACAGTGGATTGCCATTGGCTTGATGGTCGCGGTCATTGCGATCCCCATTTTTTTAGGGAACGTGATTGCCAAATCGCTTCGCATGCCTGACTACTCGACCCGAATCGGCTGGATTCTATTCGCCCTGCTGGCTTCGGCAACGATTCTTTCGTTTGGCAAACTCGGCTTGGGTGTCGACCTTCGCGGGGGGACAATTCTTGTCTATGAAATCGACCCCACTCGCGGAATTCCGACGGGAGCCGACGCGGTCGATGATGGTTCGGGAATGACACGAAGCAACGTGGCAAGCTCGGAGTTGATTCCGTCACTGGTCAAGCGGATCAATCCGGCCGGTACGCAGGAAATCATGATTCGCCCCTACGGTGAAAACCAAATCGAAATCATCATCCCGGCGGTGGATCAACGCGAAGTTGAACGGATCAAAGAAACGATTTCTCAGGCTGGTATTCTCCGATTCGCGATCGTCGCCAATACACGTGATCATGGCCGTCTGATTGAAGCAACCCGTGCGCAAGCGGAACAATCGATGCAGCGTCAGCGATTGGGTAAAACGATTTTTGATGTCGATGGAAAAACGCCAATCGGTTTTTGGGCGTTGGTGGATCGTGAAGACAACCCAGATCCCAGTGGCATACGCCCTTTGAGAGTGGATGTTTCGCGCTCGATCGTGCGCAATCCCGCAGACGGACGTCTGCTTGAAATTCCCGTCGAGGCATTTGGTACCGATGGGGTCGCGGCTTGGATGCAGTCGCAGGGGATCGAAAATATTCAAGTGCTGATGTCGGTTGATGCGCAGCTTGACGTTACCGGTGAGGACCTCGCGTTTGCGGCAACTGGGTTTGATAACGATGGCAGTCCCTCGGTTCGGTTCAAGTTAACCGATTCGGGATCTGGCCGATTTCTCGCTCTGACGACGAACAATGCTCCCGATGGCCAGCATCTCCGCTTCTTGGGAATCGTGCTCGATGATGCGTTGCTCTCCGCGCCTTCGATTCGTTCACCGATTCAAGGCGACGGACAGATTACGGGTAACTTTTCCACTGCCGAAGTCGAAAACTTGGTTCGCATTTTGAAGGCAGGTCAACTTCCCGCGGCGTTAACGAAGCAACCCATTGCTGAAAACCAAATCGATGCGACGCTCGGTGCGGATACGATCCGAAAGGGTTTGCTCGCAACCGGTGCTTCGTTGCTCGCGGTCCTGGTTTTCATGCTGTTCTATTACCGGTTTACCGGAATCATCGCGTGCATCGTGTTGATTCTGAACTTGGTGATGACGCTTGCCGTCATGATTCTGATCAATCAACCGCTGACGCTGCCTGGACTCGCCGGCTTGGTGTTGACGGTCGGCATGTCGGTCGATGCGAACGTGTTGATTTTTGAACGTATTCGCGAGGAGCTCGCCAAGGGAGCCGCATCACGAATGGCAATTCGAAATGGCTTTGCGAGAGCAACGACAACGATCATCGACGCCAACCTGACAACTTTGCTCACCGCGATTGTGCTTTATGCCATCGGGACCGATCAAATCCGTGGATTCGCGGTGACGCTGATCCTGGGCATTATTTTCAGTATGTTCTCCGCGATTTATGTATCGCGAACGCTTCTGGACATCGCTGAACGCAAGGGTTTCTTGTCGCTTTCGATGAGCAACGCCGTCGCTTCGCTTCGTGATGGCATGACGGCTGGCAAAGGCTTCGATTTCATGGGCAATCGCAAGCTCGCATTCGCAATTTCTTCGATATTGATGATTGCGGGAATGGTTGCAATCTTCGCACGAGGTGCGAGTATTTTTGATATCGACTTCTCGGGTGGCTCCTCGGTCACTTTCCGCGTTGAAGAACCCACGACGACCGAAACGGTTCGGACTCTGGTCGGCAAGATCCTGACGACCGAAAAGGGTTCGAAGATCGACTACACGGTAAACAACGTAAGCGTCGTGTCGGCTCCTAAGGGGACCATCTACAAAATCGATTCGTCATTAGAAAGCGTCGATGACTTGAAGAGTCGTATCGGTGAGGGTTTTGCCGCAGACGAAACCTTGAAGCTGGTCACATACGACGTCGACATCACACCCGCGGTTGAGCCAAAAACATCGCAGCGAAATTCGGACTCCGATAATGGCGTGCAGTTAGTCGCCTTCAATGCTCAAGACGATGCCGCGGCGGTTGCCGCCGAAGAGGTTGTCGAAGCGGCAAAATCAGGCGAAGAACCAGCGGAGAAAACCGTCGCTGCGGAGACCGCACCGACTACGGAAAGCTCACCATCGAGTCCGGGCACCGAACCTGCGTCTGACGCGACGCAAGCCAAGGACGCTGACGCGACGCAAGCCAAGGACGCTGACGCAACGCAAGCCAAGGACGCAGACGCAACGCAAGCCAAGGACGCTGAAATCAATCCGGCAGTGCCTGAGGTGATGAGCCGAGCAAAACTGTCGCTGGGCATTGGTGGCTCGACGGGAGAAAAAGCCGAGATTAATGCCAAGACACTTCTTGTGAATATCGAAAAGGCCGCCACGGCAGCAGGTATCTCGTTGGATCCCCTCGGGATTGAATTGGAACCCATTGGAGAAGGCGTCGAATCTTGGAGCATTGAAAGTCAACTTCGATTCAGCGATTGGCAGGTCGGATTGCCCATTGAGTTTGGACCCGCCGATGAGGTGATGAGCAAGCTAAAGCAAACGCTCGATAGCGATCCCGTCTGGATCAGCAGCAGTAGCGTTGGTAGCCGCGTCGCAGGGGACATGGTCAGCCGAGCTTTGGGTGCGTTGTTCACCAGTTTGCTCGCCATCATCGCCTACATTTGGTTTCGATTTAATCGTGTCATTTACGGTTTCGCGGCGGTCGCGGCAATTGTCCATGACGTGCTGATTACCCTCGGTGCGATTGCGGTAAGCTATTGGCTTGCCGATGCACTTGGGTTCCTGTTGGTCGATCAGTTCAAGATCAGCTTGACGGTGGTAGCGGCGCTTTTGACGGTCATCGGATATTCGCTCAACGATACGATTGTCGTGTTTGACCGAATTCGCGAAACGAAGGGTAAGAGCCTTCGCTTGACTGGAAAGATGATCAACGACAGTATCAACGCAACGCTTTCACGGACGTTGCTGACGTCGTTAACAACGTTGCTTGTGGTTGTGGTGCTTTACTTCTTCGGAGGTGACGGCATCCATGCGTTTGCGTTCTCGCTTGTCGTTGGTATCACGATTGGTACCTACAGCTCGATTTTTGTGGCCAGTCCGCTGCTTTTGTGGCTGACTGAACGCAATCAGCCCGCAGCACGGTAAGCGACATTGAACGTCGCCTCTCTCGATGGCGGGAGCGGTCGGCGGACGATTCGTCGTTGCGATTTCCTTACTAGCCGCCACGCGCCAGCGTGCGTTGGCCTTTCGAATGTATTCACGCTGGCGCGTGATGGCTAATACTGATGGCGATAACGACCGTTTCAATCACGACAGACGAAGAACAAGCCGGGCGTGTGGACGTTGTCATCCAGAAAGTGACGGGCGTCTCGCGTGGCCAAGTTCGCGGTCTGGTGGATCACGAGTGCGTCACAATCAATGGCAACCCTTGCTCCACGATCGCAACCCAAGTCAAAGCTGGAGATGTGGTCGCCGTTCGTTACGAGCCGACGCAGCGATATCGGGAAAAGAAAAAGCACTGGGACGATCGCACCTTCTCCGTGCTTTATGAAGACGACGACCTGATTGTGGTTGACAAGTCAGCCGGTGTTCTTACCGTTCCAACGGACTGGAACGAAAAAAACACGCTCGTTGATCGCGTCTCGCTTTACCTCAGCCATTCTCGCAAAAAACGCGAGGCTTGCGTGGTCCATCGACTCGACCGCGAAGTCAGTGGACTGCTTGTGTTTGGCAAGACAGAGCCGATTGCCGACCTGCTGATCGAGCAATTCAAGCAGCATAAACCCCAGCGGCTTTATGTCGCCATCGTCGCGGGGGTGATGGAGAGCGAGCAGGGGACTTTTGATGGACATTTAGCCACCGGGAAAAATCTGGATCGCTACGTGGCCAGACCCTCAAGACATACCGAAGCCGCGATTACTCATTATCGGGTTCTGCAGCGTCTGACGGATACAACGCTGGTCGAAGCGAAGCTGGAAACCGGAAAACGGAACCAAATTCGAGTCCATTTTGCCGATGCCGGGCATCCGGTTCTTGGTGATCCGCGATACAAAATCAAAGAAGCGAAGCATCCTCGATGGATTCGCCAACGCATCGCCTTGCATGCTCGAACGCTTTGTTTCGAGCATCCATCGACTGGCGAACCGCTTGAGTTCGAATCCCCTTTGCCGGCCGCGATTCAGAAGTTCCTCGCCGGTAGCCAGAAGGCGAGCTAACAGGCAGCGCGGGCGTCGCTCGTTTCGACCAAACGCTTTGTTGCGCGGAGAGTTGAGCAGCTAAACGCCGCGATTCGTGATTCATTCATTAAGCGTCGCGAACCAAATGACCAAGGCAGTCGATGGATTATCGAACACTCCTCAGCGGCGAACGGAAAGATCCCTTCGCCTTTTGTCTGCGCGGTGCTTTGAGAATCGCCGAGGTCCCCTATCGTCTTGGCATCGGCTTCCGCAATCGGGGCTTTGATAAGGGCAAACGAGAGATTCATCGCGCGGATGTGCCGGTGATTTCGATTGGGAATTTGACCACCGGTGGAACGGGTAAAACGCCCTTGGTTTCCTATGTGGCCCGCTATCTGCGATCAAGAGACCTGCGGGTTGCGATCATCAGTCGCGGGTATGGGGCCGAAGCAGGCGAAGACAACGATGAAGCGATGGAGCTTGCTCGTTCGCTGCCCGATGTGCCTCACGTGCAAGATTCGGATCGCGTCGAAGCCGCTCGAATTGCGGCCGAGGAACTGGAAACCGAAGTCGTGATTATGGATGACGGCTTTCAACATCGTCGACTGCATCGCGACCTTGATATCGTCGTGATCGATGCGACGAATCCGTTTGGCTATCAACACCTGTTGCCGCGAGGACTGCTACGTGAACCGATCGATTCACTTTCCCGAGCCGATGCGATCATCCTGAGCCGTGCCGATCTTGTCGATGACGAAGCGAGGGAAAGCATTCGTCGGATCGTCACCAAGCATGCCACCAACTCTGTTTGGGCAGAAGCCGTTCACGCACCGCAGGCTTTGTTGCAGTGGCCACACAAAGAGCGGTCACTCGAATCGATTGTGGGAAAGAAAGTTGCTTTGGTTTCGGCGATCGGAAATCCCGACGCGTTTGCGGCAACCATGAAGCGGTGTGGCGCCGAAGTGGTCGGGACGAAAGCGTTGCCTGACCACGATCGGTACTCTCGCGAGACAGTCGTGTCGCTCGAAGCGTGGCTCAAAAGTTTTGAGGATCCATCGATAGAGCTAATCTGTACACACAAAGATTTGGTGAAGCTGCAAACGGATCGACTCGCCGGACACCGCGTCAGCGCGCTTCTGATCGAGATCAGATTCACCAGCGGCGAAAGCGAACTGCGGGAAGCGATCAACGCTTCGTTGCCGATCCCTGACTAAGTTTCGTTTGAATCATTGAACGAAGTGGTTCGTCTGCCAAGCGAATCGCAAGTCCGTAATTGGCGCGAGCCATCTTCCAGTTGCTTTCCGATTCGGCACGTTCCGCTCGTCGCAGATAGGCACGCAGTTTCTCGTGGCGACGATCGAGGTTTCCTTGAGCGATTGAAGACAAACGTTGTTGTTGACTCGCGGCAGCGATATTCGCAATGTCGCTTTGACCGGTCGGATAGCCGCCGACCACGGGCGTGACGCCGATAACAAACGGACGCACCGATCCGCTGAAGAAACTGCCTGGGTTGCCGTTCAGATTGGTCATCGATTGCGATGTTCCCGAGAGCGTTCGATCGCTGCCCTGGGCAAATTGAAAGCCAAGCGATCCCGAGACGCCGTTGCCACCGAAACCGAATCCGCCGCTGGTGCCGTTGTTTGGCGAGTTCTGCCCCAGCGGTGACGGGGCTTGATTGTTGATGCTTGCCGACCAGCCTGGTCCCATGACTGACCAGTTGATCGAGTTGCTTTCTGAGTAACTTGAATCGATCGCGGCAGAAGCCACCGTGGTCCCGATCTGCTGGGCGATTCCATGCCTTCCGAAGATCGCGAGTAAAGCGAGTAAGGCAAGTCGAGCTTTCATCATCCCAACCTCATTCATCATCCTGTCCGTGCGGACGCTTGTGCAAATACAGTTTGATGGGGACTTCACCAAAAGGCAAATGATCCCGCATCACACCGAGCAAATAACGCCGATAGTCGTTCGTAAATCCCTTTGGATCATTGCACATCAAAACCACGGTAGGTGGCTCCGAAGCGACTTGCGTCGAATAATAAATTCGAGGTCGACGATTTTGATACATCGGCGGTTCTTGCGCATCGACCGCCGCGTTGATCAAACGGTTTAGAATTCCCGTCGACACCCGCTCACGAGATTGCTTGAACAACATGGTGCTGTGATTCAGCAATGTTTTGACATTCTTGCCCGTCTGGCCGGTGACGAATGCGATTGGCGTGTAGGTGAGCGTGGGGAACTGCGTCCGAAGATATTTCACCCAGCGGTCCGTCGGCATCGTGCCCATCAACAAATCCCATTTGTTGACGACAAAGATGCATGGCTTGTGATTATCGATGACGTAACTCATCAATTGCTTATCGACGCGGCTAATCGTGTCTGAGCCGTCGAAGAACATCAACACGACATCGGCGCGGCGAATGCTTCGCTGCGCCCGGTGCATACCGTAGAACTCCAAGTCCGTTTTTTGGCTCGTTCGTTTTCTCAGTCCAGGTGTGTCAATCGCAAGAATGGTCTGACCATCTAATTCAAAACGCACGTCGACGCTGTCGCGCGTTGTGCCTGGCACTTCGCTGACAATCATCCGTTCTTCTTCGGCAAGCGTGTTGACGAAGGTGCTTTTGCCAACGTTTCTCCTCCCGACAATCGCGATTTTCATCTGCGGATCGGCGAGTGATTCATCGTTGGTGCGTTTTGGCAAACGCTCGACAATCAACTGCAATAATTCTTCGCGGTTTCGATTTTCCTTGGCGCTGACCAAAATTGGCACGCCGCGGCCAAGCTTGTGAAAATCGTTCGCATGCTGATCAAGATTGACGTGGTCCGCTTTATTCACCACCAGGATGACCGGACGCTCGATCGAACGAAGCCGCGCCGTCACTAATTCATCCAGCGGCATCAGCCCTGTGCGAATATCGACGACCAGAAGAATGACGTCCGCAGATTCGATCGCGAGCTCGATCTGATTGCGAACGTCTTCGGTAAGATTGTCGATATCTTCAATCCCCATTCCGCCGGTATCAATCAGCTCAAAGAACCGCTCTTCATGCTCGATCAGAGTCGTCATTCGATCGCGAGTCACGCCTTCGGAATCGTCGACGACGGCCAGACGCCGCTTGGCGACCCAGTTGAAGAGACTACTTTTACCGACGTTGGGGCGGCCGATGATGGCGACTTGCGGGACGGCCATGAGATGACGGACAATCTGAAGATGGGCGGGGAATCAAATAAAACGAACGCGTAAGTGTAAACTGAGGCGGTTTTTACCAACAGGGTCCGCTGCCTCGTTCCTCTTAATTCGACCTTTCTTTGACTTTTCGCCCGCGATTCCTCGCCTGAATAGATGACCAACGACCCCCAGGACAAAGATATCGTCAACGAAAATTCACTTTCCGCGTTGTTGGCGCACTTTCGTCGAAGCGGCGTGCAGTTCTTGCCATCCGCCGATCAAAATCGGGTCCAGCAGCTCACCTCGCAGTCGCAAGCCTCGGTTTTACCGATTCAGTTGCCGCCTGCCGCCGAAAAAACGGGCTCATCGGTTTCCCCGGTGGCGGCCGCCACCTCTTCTTCGCCAACGCCATCACCGCGATCACGGTTTAGTCCCGTTCCAGTATCACACGCGGTCAGCGCACCCAAACTTGAATCTTATGCGGGCCCCAGTTTGCCAGTGGTCGAGCGGGCGTCCCGGTTAAACGAAATTGCGGGTGAAGTGGCGTCCTGCGATCTCTGCCAGGTTCTTGCCAGCTCGCGAAAGCACACCGTCCCCGGGGAAGGCAACCCAGCGGCTCGGGTTTGTTTCCTCGGCGAAGCACCAGGCGCGGACGAAGACGCGAGCGGCATGCCGTTCGTCGGCCGGGCCGGTCAGTTGCTAACGAAGATGATCGAAGCCTGCACCTTCAGCCGTGACGACGTCTTCATTCTCAATACCGTCAAATGCCATCCGCCCGGAAATCGTAATCCGGCTCACGACGAAGTCGAAAATTGTCGCGGTTACTTGGAACGCCAACTCGACATCATTCAGCCTGAATACATCGTGTGCCTCGGCTTGGTCGCCGCACAGACGCTTCTGCATTCCAAGCTCAGCATCGGGCGATTGCGAAACCAATTCCACGCTTATCGCGGCAGCAAAGTTCTGGTCACCTATCACCCCTCGTACCTGCTGAGAGAACCCGAAGTGAAGAAAGCGGCGTGGGCAGATCTGCAATTTTTACTTCGCGACATGGGGATCGAGCTTCCCCGAAAATAGCCTATGTTTGCGACATCGATCACACCCACCTCCAGCTTCACTGACCAATCACTTCACCAGGAAATCGCTGCTTCGATTCAGTCACTGCTCGCCAATGGCCAGTGGGCAAGCTACCGGGCTCCCGTTTTGGACCATCTAAAGGCGGAGATCGCAAACCGAATCCGTGTTTCGAATGTGCGGCTTTGTTCAAGCGGCTCAATCGCCATGGAACTCGCCCTCCGTGGTTGCGGATTGAAGGAAGGCGATGAAGTGATCTGCCCGGCCCTTGACTATCCCGGAAACATACGCGCCGTACGACTTGTCGGTGCTTCTCCCGTCGTCGTCGACGTCGCCGAAAACCGCTGGACGCTGGACGTCGAGAAAATGGCTGATGCCGCCTCCGACCGAACTCGCGCGGTGATCGTTTCTCACCTCTACGGGGAAATTGCAGATGTCGTGACGTTGCGAAAGACTTGCGACGACCGTGGATGGCTGCTCATCGAAGATGTTTGCCAAATGCCCGGTGGCACGATTGATCATTCGCCCCTGGGAAGCTTCGGCCATGTGGCGGCGTTCAGCTTCGGCGGCTCCAAGCCGATTACCGCAGGCAGCGGCGGCGCGGTCGTCACCAGCGATGAACGGATCTCCCAGCGAATCACTTCCTACATCGACCGCCCCAGCGAACTATCGCCGCTAAGCCCACTTCAAGCCGCGGTCTTGTTGCCGCAGTGGCGTCGGTTAGATGCCTTGATCGACTTGCATCTCTTGACGTTGAAAAACTTCGTCAACAAATGCGGTGCACGCTTTCCAACTTGGCGAATGCCGGCGATGGAAACCGGCCATCAAAAACGCTGCTTCTACAAGCTGCCCATTCAGATTGAGACGGCGTCTCACCGTGACCGAGGCACTGAAGAAGAAAAGAATCGGATCATCGCCGAGCTGAGTTGTGCCCACATTTCGGCGGGCGTTTCGTTTCGAACCATTCAACGTGTCGCCGGTGGCCGCGGCCGCATGATGGGTTGCAAAAACGCGGAAGCGATTTCGGCCAATTGTTTTCTGCTCGATCACCGCAGCCTTGCTGGATCGAGCGAAAGTGGCGAACGATTGCTTGAAAGCCTCACATCCATTTACGATCGAGGGCTTCAATAATCCGTTAGCCGAAAACGCGAACGTGGTTGAAGCGTCCGTTCGCGTTCTTCGTTGATTCAATTAATTCACGACTCAGACGAACCGTGCAACCGTTACGAAAGGCGGTTCTCAATTGATCAGGCAACCGGCCAAAACCACATGTGCTTCCGTCATCGGACTGGCATTACCCGCGGGTGATTGCCGGGTCTTCTCGGGCAGTGGGTCGAGTTCGCCGCGAATCACACGGATGTTTCTGGGGGCTTCAATTCCGATAGCAACGCGATTCCCAGCGATTCGATTGATCGTCAAGACCACACCGTCGCCAATGAGAATCTTTTCACCTTCTTTACGACTTAGAACCAACATGTTTGAACGCTCCCTGCGACTCAAAAAGTGACGAAAAAGGACTAAAGTATTAATTGCCAACAACCGACAGCCATCCCTCAAGCACTTTGCGTGCCAAACCCTTCTTCTCATTTTGGGTTAGGCATGGTTTTGTCCCTAGTCATCAATATTTGTGCTTATAACGGCACATAATTGACCGTTTTCGAACTTGGGAATTCCATTTCTCGACGCGAACTTGGTTGTAACTTGAAATTGCGACACGGGCTCAAACTCGTCTTGAGTCACCTGTCGCAATTTGAGAGAGGCAGTCCATTGCTCGTTTGCTAATGGAAGTATCGCGTCGCCCTGTGACACGTCTGGTCACTGCGGAAAAGAATTATTTTGGAGTCGCTTCGTGAGTGGTCTGCAAAACCAGACGCACCCTTTCTTCGTCAGGCGATTCGATCACACCCAAATCGGTAATGATGGCGGTGACCAATTCCGCGGGCGTAACGTCGAACGCAGGATTAAGGACACGCGGAGTGTTCTCTCCCTCGGTCCAACCGGCGATACCGCTGATTTCGCTGGCGTTTCGTTCCTCGATGGGGATTTCACTTCCCGCGACCATCGACAGATCAAAGGTTGAGTGCGGCGCCGCCACAAAGAAAGGAACGCCGTGATAGTGCGCCAAAACCGCCAACGGGTAGGTTCCAATTTTGTTGGCGACATCACCGCGCGCGGTGATGCGGTCGGCGCCCACGATCACGGCGTCAACTTTGCCGTCTCGCAACACCGAACCGGCCATGGAGTCGGTGATGATCGTCACTGGAATTCCAGCGCGAGATAGTTCCCAAGCGGTCAGGCGGGAACCTTGAAGTAGCGGTCTGGTCTCGTCGGCGAATACTTCGATCGTCACTCCTTGCCGATGCAATTCGTAAAGCGGAGCCAGCGCCGTGCCCGCTCCACCGGTCGCCAGTGCGCCGGCATTGCAGTGCGTCAAGAATCGCTTTGCGTCACCAAGACGCTTTGCTCCTTCCTGACCGATCAAATCACAAAGTCGCTGGTCCTGCACATGAATTTTCTTGGCCTCGGAAAGCAACTCCGTATGCATTAAGTCAGCATCGCTTGTCCGGTGAGAAACCGTCCGCATTCGGTCCAACGCCCAAAACAGATTCACGGCGGTTGGACGGCTCGTCGCCAAATGTTCAATCGCGGTTTCGACTCGCCGCTTTGCATCTGCGAACGAAAGTCCTTCCGCGGGATTGAACGATAAGCAAACTCCGTAAGCGGCCGCGATGCCGATCGCAGGTGCACCACGCACAGCAAGTTTGACGATCGCATCCCTTACATCTTGAACTGTCTGGCAATTCAGAATCACGATGTGGGCGGGCAGTCTTGTTTGGTCAAGCAACCGCAAGCATGAGGTTGCCTCGTCCCAACGCATCACGTTGAAGTCAGTGGTTAACGAGATATGAGATGTCATGCGTTCGTTTACGGTGAATGAGGCGAATAAATAACAATTTGTCCAATGCGGCGAGGACAAGATTTCGTTAACAGTTTACTCGGTGATAATGGACGGAAGCGTTGCCGCTCCGCGCGTTCATGCACTCATATAAGGTAAATCAAAAGTCTCGGCGACAGCCTGATTGACGACGTGTCCACCGACGATGTTGGCTGCCGCACGCAGCGCGGGGTTCTCTTTCCTTGCCACCTCAAAACCAAGTTTTGCTAATTTGATCACCCACGGAAGCGTCGCATTGCAGAGCGCAAACGTACTGGTGCGGCCGACGGCACCTGGCATGTTGGTCACGCAGTAATGCACGATGTCATCAACAAGATAAGTCGGTTCACGATGCGTCGTCGGTCGGCTTGTTTCAAAGCATCCGCCTTGGTCGATCGCAACGTCAATCATCACGCATCCCGGGCGCATCAATCGCAGGTCTTCCGCACGAACCAATTGCGGTGCCTTCGCGCCGGGTATCAACACCGAGCCGATCACCAAATCCGCAAGGACCAATTGGTCACGAATCATATGACGATCGCTAAACAATACGTTGACGTTCGCTGGCATCGTATCATCGAGATACCGCAGGCGATCAAGATTCACGTCCAGGATGGCCACGCTCGCGCCAAACCCCGCGGCAATCTTCGCTGCGTTTGCCCCCACCACACCTCCCCCAAGAATCGTAATGTGCGCGGGTGCGACTCCGGGAACACCCGCGAGCAAAATGCCGCGTCCCATCTGAGGTCGCTCGAGATACTTTGCGCCTTCTTGAATGCTCATCCTGCCAGCGACTTCACTCATCGGAGTAAGAAGCGGCAACCTGCCCGCGTCGTCTCGCAGCGTTTCATAAGCGAAGCAGTGCGAGCCACTGCTGATCATCGCTTCGGTCAGTGCGCGATCGGCGGCAAAGTGAAAGTAAGTGAATAGTGCCGTGCCAGGCCGGATCATCGCCCATTCTTGCCTTTGCGGTTCTTTAACTTTGACGATCAATTCCGCCCGACCGAACACATCCGCGCCGTTAACGGCCAGCTCGGCTCCGGCTCGAAGGTAATCATGATCCGCGATGCCCGAGCCGAGACCCGAGCCCGATTCGATCACCACCTTGTGTCCGCGAGCGACCAATTCCTCGACGCCAACTGGCAACATCGCGACTCGGTATTCGTCCGACTTCACTTCCGCGGGCACGCCAATGATCACTTCGCGATCTCCTTACTCTTGCAGATTCTTGTTCGATGACGCTCCGAAGCTATACGAAGTCGTCGCTTCGTACCAGCACGCAGCGGGCCATCAGCAACGGGAGAAAGATGACGTGACTTGCCGCCTCTGGCGTTCCTCCGGATTGTTCCGTCGAAATCAGCCGACGTTTCAGTAAAATCTGCTTTCCTTCGACATGTTTCTTGCCTCGGCATCAACTTGGCATAGGTTTCCTTTTGGAGCCCCGGTTCTCCCTTTTCTGCTTGTCTATTCGAATCGAAGGCTTAAGACGATGGTCAATCCACCAAACAATCTGCGCCATCGGCATGCGGCGAGTCGGAAGGAAAATCGACTTGCGTTTGAGAAGCTTGAATCACGAATGATGATGGCCGTCGATAGCATCGAGTCCACTCTGCAGATGCTCGCATCTCCGACACTTTTCAGCACGGCACCGGTCGTCGGTAACGCCGCTCCAACGGTTGCAAGGGCCGTGCGGCTTGGAAGTGGCACCGAAGTTTTTGGACGCACGACAACGGTCTCGGTACTGGGAGCGGATGATAAGGCCGAATCGAATCTGCGCTACAACTGGCAAGCAACCTCGCAGCCCGTCGGAGCAAGTGTTCGCTTCGCAACAAGCGGAACCAATGCCGCGAAAAATAATACGTTGACGTTCGATCGAGCGGGTCTCTATACCATTCGCGTTACCATTCAGGATGCCTCGGGGGTGTCGACAACAAGCAGCCTTGAATTCAATGTTAAACAAACACTGACAAAAGCGATCGCAGTCTCAACGACCAATAGCACACTCAATACCAGCACTTCGCTCACTGTGCCTGGAACCAACTACCGAATCGTCGCGCAAGGACTCGACCAATTCGGCAAAACGATGGCCGTGCAACCCAGGTTTACTTGGTCACGTGTCACGTCACCGACCGGCACCTTGCCAACAATCTCCGCGAGCGGCAATCAGGCCACACTGACGTTCAAACAAATCGGCCTACACTCGTTCAAAGCCTCATCCGGTCGCGTGACATTGAATGCAAGTTTCAATGTCACCCCGACCTTGAGCCGTGTTCAAGTCACCGCCAACAGTACCAGCCTTACACCGGGAACGAAGCGGCAACACCAATCCATTGGATATGACCAGTTCGGAAAACCGATGGTGAATAGGCCAACGGTCGTCTGGTCAGCCACGGGAGGCACGATCAGTACGACCGGGCTCTTTAACGCCGGCACAACGGCGGGAACCTTTTCAATCACGGCAAGGTCGGGAATTCGTTCTGGAGCAACACCGGTAAGTATTGGGGCTGCGACGGCGCGAGCAGGGATCAATGATCCAGGCATCTCGTTGCTGCTAAACACTTACTACGCAGACAATCAAATCAGTCGATCGGAGATGATTGCTCTATTGAGAAGTGCCGGAAATGATGGAGCGGTCTCAAACACCGAACTGGCTGATCTTCGGTACATCGTTTCTTCGAGTTCATCATATGCCATGCCAGCGCATGTTCGCGAACTCGCGAAGGACGTTGTGAACAGCAATCCCGCCAACGCAACCTATCAAGGGCAAACGGCAGGAAATCTAGCCGTAGGAAGTCCCGCGACGCTGCTTAATAAACTCGTCGACAAATGGTTTCTGGGATCCGACCTTCCTATCCTTACATCGTCAGCGCTGAGCTACCGAAATGCGGTCGGCAATCTCTTCAGCACCGCTCCCGCTTTGACCGATGCTCGCCAGGGCGCACTTGGCGATTGCTACTTCATCGCATCGTTAGCATCGATTGCATCCGAGAACGTCAACGCGATACGAAATATGTTCATCGACAACGATGACAACACATTCACCATTCGATTCTTTGGAGGCGCTCTCGGATATAAGTCGGTGAACGGTTTGGTAACCGCAGGGTTTGTCTCGGGTGCAGGCGTTGCCGATTACATCACGGTTAATCGCAGTTTGCCAACCTATTCTAACGGCACGCTGGCCTATTCCGGTAACGGCTTGAGTGCATCCAGCACCACCGCGCCGCTTTGGATCGCACTGGCTGAAAAGGCTTACGCTCAGTGGAACCAAACTCGAAATGCCGGCCGCGATGGAACCAATCGATACGCGAGCATCGAGGGCGGTTGGATGTCGAATACCAATGCTCAAATTCTAGGTTACAACTCGACAAATCATTCGATGTCGTCGACATCGAAACAAACGCTCGTGAACGCCGTTAACACGAATCAGTCGGTCACCATCGGCTCCACGAATTCCGCGTCCGCTTTGGTCCAAGGGCATGCGTATATCGTCACCGGATACAATTCTTCGACCGATACATTTACCCTGCACAATCCATGGGGCGTATCGCATCCATCGCCGCTGACCTGGGCACAACTGCAAGCGAACACCACGATGTTCGTCGTTACCAATCCATCCGGAACAAACGTCGCAAGCAGCGGCACGGTTCGGGCCGCCGAAACAGAATTGCTTATCGGAAATTGGACCGAGGTGGTTTACGACCTTGAATCGGTCACAACGTCAGAGTTCGAGGAATCGTCGGCGGATTCCTTCAACTCCGAACAAGACGCGGCGGATGCACCCATGTTCGTGCATGACACGACTGATCCGATCTCAGACCCCGTCGATATGCCCGAGTCCGAACCGTTGACCAGCGAACCTCTGGATGGCGAACAAACGCTTGTAAGCTTCGTCTGGTTAATCAATGCGAACGAGTTCCTGGGACAAGTCAATATCTTTATCGCGTAGGTTCTGCTTGGATTTTAGTGGCAAGGGTGAGGTTCGATTTCGGTCTTTCGACCTCGGAACAGGGCGGTGGATTTTTGCAGGCATCCGCTCCTGCGTCCAATGATTTGGCAGCAGACGTTG
>Ga0105051_10001918_pt1 | contig 27618 bp, 28 predicted proteins | sample FRY02_FD_78383 | JGI IMG/M metagenome (GOLD analysis project Ga0105051, IMG submission 78383) | Freshwater microbial communities from Lake Fryxell liftoff mats and glacier meltwater in Antarctica - FRY-02 (megahit assembly) | ecosystem: Environmental > Aquatic > Freshwater > Ice > Glacier... | reverse complement strand
TTGTCGCCGAAAGAAACTTAACTAAATATGAATTATCTAAGAAGCTTTATGCGGCTGCTAGGCAGCTAGAGTGGGATGCCCCTTGTTTTCAGTCCGGGATAAAAAAAGAAGATATTCAGGGCGCCCAATGTATGAATATGATTCCTTATTATTACAGCGAAAAACTTCAAAGCTTAGACATTTTTTATGAAGAAACAGATTACTACAGATTGACACCGGTTCCCCGCAAATTGGTGCACATGAAATTTTAACATTACACAGGAGATTATTGGGTTATGAACGAGACTGAAAGATTAACACGGGAAATTATGAATAAAATCATATGATTTTAAAAGGATATTTGTTTGATTGTTATTTCATTTATTTACCATTAGCAATAAAGCTTATTTCCAGTTTATTATTTTTATGCCACGTAAAGTTGACAATCCCCTACCTTAAAGTTGACAATGTCACGAGCTTAGGTTGACAATCCCCTGCTGCTGCGTCTTGGCAATAACATGAATATCACTACCAATTATATACATTCCGCCGCACATGCCACCAAAAATAACCGACAAAAGAGAAAGAAATTTCCACTGGCGCTTAATTGACTCCATGATTCCAAATGTTTTCTCGGTGTCTGTAACCTGGTCTTTTAGATCTGTAACTGATTTTTTCAGCTCGTCAAATTCCTTGCGAGAAACCATTTCAGACATTACTTTTTCCAATGTTTTTTCAATTTTTTCGAGGCTGGAGTTAAAATTCTTTGAAACTAAATCAATAATCCATTTAACATCGTCTGCTCTAAAACTTGCTGATTCTGACATATACGCTACCCCCTGTCTCCTGTTATTTTTTAGCTGCTGCAATGATGCTTAAAATCGAATTACGCATAGGCGAAATTCCAAATACATTTGAAAATATTAATATAAATAGCGATAACCACCATCCAGGTATTGAATTAGCTAGTGCTGAAAAGTATTGCGCCACAGCTGCGGCATCAAAGTTACAGTGAATAATGGGCCATATAATAAGTGCTGTAAGAATGCGCTTTAGCCACTTATCGCTATTAGCTAAGTCGGCCATTTCCCATGCTGAATTATTGCTTTCAGTTGAAAGTGCTAAGCGTGATTTATTGGCTTCAATATCGCGCTGCGTTTGTAGCTGAGATTTCTTTAATGAAAACCAGCCGCTAACGATATCTGAAACTCCTGTAAATATTGCACCAAACATTTAAGCCTCCAATGCTAAGTAGTTTTTTAAGCCATTAATAGCTTGTTCTGCGCCATAGGCTACGATAGCTGCATAGCCTAAGCTTTCCATATCATCCAGCCATTCCTGCTGAGCCTTACTGGGCTTAGCGCCATTAACTGCTTTCATTTCAATCCACATGCCGTGAAATTTGCCTTTTGGCACGGGTAAAAATAAATCACTTACACCTGCCCTAACACCTTGTCTTTTCAGAGCTACAGCCTCCAATTTGTGGCGTGAGCCACCGTTTGGAATGTGGAATAGCCTACCCCTAATTTCAGGGATATGGCTAGACCACCCTATTACTGCTGCTTGCTCGTGTTTCTCCATTACGGGGAATCCGATGTTAGCTTTAAATAATCCTCTAAATTATTTACGTGGCTATTATTCGTGTAATACACGCTTGTTTGCCAGTAAGGTACAAATACAATTGCTGGGATCCCTAATGATGTTGCTAGATTACTCATATCATTATTTAAAGTTGGATGACCAAAAACATAATCCGGCCATGTCCCAGCTAATACACCTGTGAACGTATCACCTTGCACTTGCAAGCTAGAACCAGGTATTTGCCAGATTGCCATTGGTTGGTTAGCAGTAAGCGCGTCAATGTCTTTGATGTACTCAAAATAACTATCTAAGTCAGGGCCGTTCATTACGCGTCCTGAACCAACTTCGCCAGGAATTGGATCGCGCTCATAGATATCATAATAAATAAAGTCAGGCGCGTAGGCCGCGTTTGGATCTCCAGCATAGCTCGCGTAATGCATGTCTTTCAAAAACTGCGCGTATTTTGCAGCATCAAAAGCAATTGCTTGAGAAACTACGCTAGGACTGTATCCAAGGTGATTAACTTTATGCAACCAAGTCACAGATGCAGTTTCCCACGGAGCATTTGCAACCGGCGGAGTTCCCACAGCCATTAATGGATTAGCATTATCATAAATATTTTGACCATAACCAAACGGAACGTTAGGACCAAAATGTTTTACGATCAAGTTATGAAGCAAGTAGTATTCTGGCGCACCAGCTACCGTTCTGCCGCTACCGCCTGGAGGCGTTAATATACCAGAGCTCACAACTAACGCTTTAAATGTTGCAGCATCACCAGAGCTTAGGTAACCTTTAGCTACCATGCGATCTGCTGCTGCATTAACATCTGCAAGCAAGTTTGGAATCTGAATCAATTGATTTACAGTGTCTTGAGTAATCCCTGCTTTCCAAATGATCGGGCAGTAGTATTGTGTACAACCTTGGAAAACTTGCGTTGAATCAGGATTGATTAACAATACCATATCAACATCGTTTTGATCATGTTGATATTGCATCCGCTGAGCTTCCCACATTAAATTATACAAATAAAATATTAAGCTATAGTCATTAGTCAAGTCATCATGAATCGAATCAAAAGAATCACTATTGCGCGTAGTATAAAACACATTACCAGCAATTAGATTGTGACTATTCGACGCTTTTACTGCTGCTGCTTGCGCTGCAATATTGTCAACCTGAGGAGCATAGCCGCCCGATTCATACCACACCGAATAGCACAACCCATCAACATTTAAATTTAAATGCGGCGGCGTTACGATGCTACCCAAATGTGGTGCAGTTTGTGTATACGTGACAACGGCATTTGCAGGCAAAGTAACTCTTTTCACTAAAGATAAATTTGGTGCCGCTGTAATCGCTGAGGTTGTCTCAGTATAAACAACATTAACAACGTAATTTAATCCGCTAGTGTTAGTTATAGTTAACGCACCTTGGTAATAATGTACGCCGTTACTTGGAGCGCCAAATAAACTTGTTACAGAATTAAACATTTTTCCAAAAAAACCAGCGGGAGGATCGGAATATAAGTAATAATCCGCAATAATATTATACGTTCCTGCTGCTAATGTTCCAATGCTTCCAGATGCGGCAGGAAGTGCTACATTGTAACCTAGGCTATTATCCCAAGCACATGATGCGCTAGAATCGCCCCCGCCCTCGTAATGAAAATCGATATCTAATTTTTGAGATCCCATTTGAGTTGTTACGTCTGGTGTAAATTCTGAAACCGAGCCTTGCGCAATATAATTAGGAAAGTTTTGCACTGCTGCGTTGGATTGTCTTGGCGTAGTATCTAATGCATAAGCCGCTAATTGTGCATTCAAGAAAGGATTCACGGGCGGGTTGGTGCTGATATGAACTGGTGCTGTAGTGCTGCCACCTCCCCAAAAAATTGCAAAAATATTATCATCAGCAAGATCTTCTAGTCGAGATGGGTGCCAATCATAATTACCACCTGGAGCTACTTTAGAATAAACAATAGCAACGCTTGTGCTTGAGCCATTAATTACAACTGGGTTGCTGATTGTTGCAACATAAGTATTTGACCCTACTGTATAATTTGCTGCTGAGAATGTGTAGCTTCCATCTTCCATGGTATCAAATGCTGTGGTTCCGGCTGCTTGATTATGCGGGCCATAAGTTGGCGTTCCCGTGGCTGTGACAGCAACAGGTTGACCAGCAGGTAAATTCGGTGCTGTGATAACAGTGGAAACATGTTCTGTGGTGGGAGCTTTTGCTGCAAACGAGAACGAAACAACATGCGATCCAGACGAAATGGTATAAGGGTTTGAAAGCACTGCAACCTCTGTATCGCCATTAGTATCTACATAATTAGTAGCCGTTACCGTGTACGAACCTGCTGGCATGCGATCAAAGTCTGTAGATCCAGGGCCTTGTGCATGTGGGCCAAATGTTCCAGCCGTTCCAGCCATGGTTACGTCTGACGTTGCAGAACCTACTAGAGGCATTGTTAAATCAGTGTCCACCTCTGGGTTTTGTTCAAGCGTATAAACAAATGGCAGCGTTGTTGCGCTAGTAATATTAACTGTTGTGTCTGTGGGTGCGTCATAAGTGCCCGCGCCGCCTGTTACCGTAGCTGGTGAAATATGCTCAATATAATGGCCGCCTTGAACTTGTGGTGACAATGCCGATGTACCTAATGGTACGCTTGTATAATGATAAGTTGGGCCACCTGGCGTAGTACTAGTAAGGTCTATGTCAAAAGTATCTGGCGTTGGGTCAGAGGCCCCGCCACTTAAGGAGATATTTGCGCTTACTGTTATTAGCCCTGGATTTGCAATAATCGTAGTCGACAAATTAGCAATTGTTGGCGAAGGTGCCCCCGTGATTGAAAAAGGATGGTTATAGGACGCTGGCGGCAACATCGGAGCAACAAAGGTTAGCGTTAAACCACAGTCCGCACTTGGTGCCAAGCTTCCGCAGGTTGTGGTGTAGGTGATACCAGCGCCTTGCAAGCCAGGAAATGCTAGACTGAAAGTTTCCGAATCACTATTATTATGAATATTATACGTAAGGTTGGTAAGAGTTGTCCCTTCAATAACTTTTGCTGGCATCCCGTTTATTCGTGTAATTGATACGGTGTTACTTGCCGCATTGCTCTGCTGAGCAAAAAAACTAAAAAACAATAAAAGCATTCCGGCAAATATTTTTTCATTAAAAATTTTCATAATTTCCTCACAATAGGGGCGGCATTTCACCGCCCTAAATTATTAAACGACGGTGATATTGCCTACCATGTCAGACGCTTCCCAGCCATTGTTAATTACAATACATTTTAATGTGATGCAATCGGCTGCTGTTGTTGATGCAATAGAGCCGCCAACGCCAACTGTTGTAGAAAGCGTAGACCCACCGCTAGCAAAACGAATGTATTGACTAGCTGCCTGAGATACTGCCCAACCACCTGCGCCAGCACCACAAATCTCTACTACGTCACCCACAGCACCTGTTGTAGGAAGCGCTAATGTTACTAACGCTGCATTGTTTGCAACGTAAGCATTGTTAGCTGTCATCGCCGCGCTTGTGCCCGTAACATTTGTCACTGCCAATGTGCCATTTGATAATGTTCCACTTGTAGGGATTGTGATGTTTGTAGTGCCGGTTGCAGTAATAGTTGTTGCATAGGCACCAGATGTTATTAAGTCTCCACCTAGCGTAATATTGCTAGTCCCGTCTGTTAATTTATTTCCACTTGCGTTACATGTAGTCATTTCAAATATCTCCTAATTTATAAATAGTTTGGATTCCCCATGGATCCAACAACTCTTAATGCTGTGTTATCTGTCACGGCAAGAAGCTCTATACAATCACCCGCTGCTGTTGATTGAACATACCCAGACGCGCCGATGGTAGTAGTTATTGTGTCGCAGACAGATATTTGCTGCCCCGCATTCTGTGCAAGCTTCCAACCACCAACATTGTTGCCAATAATTTTAAATATTTCGCCTTTTTGGAATGTAGCTGGTAATGTAAATGTTGTTAGCGCTGCATTTTCAGCTACGTAAGACTTGCCTTTAGAGCTCATTTGCTGCGTGGTAGTTGAAATGAATTCAATTGCTGGGGCGTAATCATTTCCGATGGCTGAGTCATTACCAGATAATCTGAAATCACCGTCGTCCGTAAATGTTCCGCCACCAATGATTTCGCAACCAATAAATTCACCCGTCGCATCTTCATCCGTGGTTAAGTTGCCATAGAATTTACAGCCAATGAAATTAATATTTGAACCATAAACAATTGTGTCTTGCTGAAATGTAACACGTAAAAATGTAATATTTTCTGCTGTGTTATCCACGGCCAATGATAAAACGCCGGTTAAAGTTACTGCCAACACGTCGACATTTTCAACCCCGCTTGGAATTGCGAGCGACAATATACCTTCGCTTGGTTTTGGAATATTTGCAATAACCGTATCGCTTTGCGCTGTAAGCACAAGACTGCTTGTATCTGTGTAAATTAAACCATCGAATAACCCCTGTGCTTCAAGTTGTGCCGCGCCATTAATATCGATAGTTGTATCACGTACAAACGATGGGGCTGTAGCAAGAATTAATACACCATCAGTTTTGTATTGGCCTGTAATAACTGTGCCGTTAATTACGCCACCAGCGGTTTCTATAGCAACTTCACAAGCCACCCCCGCGCCTTGAAACCAAACCCCTTTAATTTCAGCATAAGGGTTTGTTTTGATACCGCTGTGGTATTGGTTAGCTAGTAAAAAGTATGCGCCATTAACAAATAAATCGCCGTTTCCCGTGATGTAAGTATTGTCGACAGCGGATGTGTTTTGTACTGTTCCGCCATTGGCAAGCAATGAAATGGTTGAATTAATATCAAATGCTGCAAATGGTAAATTTGTACCCGTCATTGCGTACTTAAATACCGCAGATTGGTCTACCCACGACAATGTAAATGCTGTTCCGCCTGCGGTGCCGTCAATTTGTGTTGCCGCAATGTCCCAAGATAACCCCTGATTGATTGTAACGGCTACTTCACTAGTGGCTGATAACACCAAGTCAGACGTTTCGACTGTATTGGCTAGCACCAAATCAATTTTCTTGCCAGCCGCGTAAGCAGCCACAACGGTTGAATAATGATTAGTAGCGCCTGTCGCATCAATCCCAGCTTGAAATAATTCTATGCCTTCATCACTATCGCCTGCGCTGTTTCCAATTACCGGATAATTTAAAGCGCGGCGCACAGGGCATCCGTTTGGCGCATATGTGCCCGTGTTGCTGTTTTCAATTGACGTGCCGGTTGTTCCGGCTAACACTGTTATGCCAGAAGAATCTAGGGATGTTGCTAACGAACAGTCGTTATGCAAAATATTGATAGTGCCATCATTGGTTTGAACGTTATCAATAACTGTGTTTGCACAGCCAGTTTCAATTGTTAAATACACTTCTCTAGTAATTACGTTTTGAGCAAGCCCACCTATAACCACAGGGATGCTTTCTACAGTGCCGCTAAATTGAGTTTGTATTAGCTGAGATAAATCATTTTCTGATGAATAAAATACTGTGGCCGTTGTTGCTGTCATATTACCGCTTCCATCTGTGGTTAGCGTGATAGCTGCTCCAGCTTTTGCATTGGCAAATGTTGTTGCTAGTTTTAAAACTGTATTGTTTACGTAAATTGCATAATATTTTGTGCCTGTAACTAATGGCTCTGGCAGTGTGGCTGTTGTTGAAACGGTAAACGGTGTGCCTGTTGTGTAAACTAATTCAGTGCCGTCAGGGAAGGTTAATTCATTAGAAACTGAACTTGCTGTAAATGTAGAAAAATCTCGCGGCGCAAAAGAAGTTGGTCGTAGAATGCTACTTGATATTAATCCGCCATTATTAACAACTGGCAAATTACACGCTGGACTTGTAGTGTATACAATGCATTTTGACATGCTGGAATTTAATGCGGTAAAAATTAACCCTGCATTTTCAGCATCGCCTGCTTTATAAAATCCGCAATTAACAGTCTGGTAATTGCCAGCCGTCAGCGGAGTATTAGCTACAGCGCCATTATTTAAAAAAGTGCCTGGACCCGTTAAAATAATCTGTTCTGATGCGGATGCGCCGTCCCAAAATGGTTTTGATGATAGAGGTGTCCATGTTACCGCTGAATTAGCACTAAGCATGTTAAAGGTTATGCTATGACCATTACTTTTGGGTTCAAAATTTCCAAATGCAAGAGTAAACCCTTCTTCCGTGTAAACGGTCATGTCATTAATAAGAGTAGCGGCTACTGTTTCGGAGACATTCGCCGTTACTTTAGGGGATTTTTTAACCGCTAAGACCGCCGCATTAAAGCTTGCAAAGGTATCAACGGCACCACCTACACCATCAATAATACAATCAGGCAATGCAACATTCGAATCAGAGCTATGCTCTACCCATGCGCCACCAACAAATTGATATAAATCACCATTTGTTAAATAGCAGATAGCGCCAGAGACTAAATTAGTTTTATCGCGAGCATCTAGTGCCGCAAAGTTAGCCGCAGGATTTAAAATCGGCACGGCTGAGGTGTTAAACACGGTTTGAACGGTGGATTTTTTATCTGTACCGGTCGGTGCCATTGATACGTCTGAAACGTCAACAACTAAAAACAGGTCGTTTGTGGCTAAAGAAGTAGCTGCATCGAGGCTAGATATTCTAGCATCTGTTGCAGAAAGTGGTGGTAGCTCTATCATTGTAATTTCCTCATTCAACTGTGTTAATTTATTCCATGTTGCTCAAAGCTACCCTTCTAATAAAATAGGATTGCCGCTCTCCAACAGAAGCTTGTAGCCACTTTCCAGCAACAAATGGCGAACTGGAGCAGGTGGTGGCGGTGAGTAAGTGCCGCCATTGTTGCTGTCATACATGCTTCCTTCCACGTATACATTTGTATGGTGTATTGTTGGGCCCATAATTTTTACTCGTAGAAAGATACTTTTATAATAGCTGCTTCAACGGCGTAAAAATATAAAGTGTTAACGCCGTTGTCTGCTCCTACTTCACGTAATGCGGGGTTTATATCTGCTAACGATGCAGCGAATGACCCCGACGGTGCTGATGGGGCCGCAGTACCAACTAAGACTGTCGCGCCTGGCTGAACTTGAATTAATGCTTTGCTTACGCCAGATGGAACCGCTAACGATGCGCTAGCGCCAGCTGCCATATTAATAATTGAACCTACCGCGCTAAATGGGATTCCATAATCAACATTTAAATTTGGGTCTCTTCCTAAAACTAGTTGTGTCATTTCTTGCTCCTAATATTTAATCTGGTAGTTAACGTACATGTTTACGGGGCGCGCCTCGTATGTTCCATCCAAGTTTGTCGGGGATGGGTTATAAGGCCCCTCTCCAGCTGGCGAAGGACCTGAGCCACCACCTAGAGGTGCGTTATAAATATGAGAATGTTCTAAGTTAGCGCTAAACTGGAACGTACCCACAGCATCGCCTTGCACAGCAATTGAATGGCTCCAACGGCTTGCAGAGTCTTGATCGACACCCGCGCCGTTATCCCAGCCGCGCAAGAATGTTCCTCTAACGTCCGGAGTGGCAAAGTATTTATTATTTATAGCGTCATGAGTTTTTGTAGCGACTTCATCGTCAGTATCAGCCGTTAAAATATCTACCTCTATCCCAATTTTCCCTGATATTGCAGGATCGATCCCAGTACCATCTTTTTGGTACCAGACATAAAACGCGCTTGCTGTAGAGCTTATTGTGAAATATGAATTAGCTGGGACTGCTGAACCCGCTACAGTTGTTACATTCGTAACCTCGCCACCTTTTAATGCAAGCATGGTTTTTACAGCAACAACTGCAGCACTGTCTGCCGAGTTAACAATAACCTTTATTCCAGCGCCAAGAGCTGGTGGAGCAGGGTCTGTTCCGCCAGTTTCATCGGCATACCACAAATAATATAGAACCGGAGCGCCAGCATCATATGCTTGGAAATTAAAGTATTTGCCTTTTAATGCTGTCGCTACAGTTGTTACTATCGATGACATTTCAGGTAAGACAGCACTGCCCGTTTGAACAATCGCAACCGTAAACCCTGATGTTCCTGGAGCAATAGTTGTTACCACCCCAGGATTATTGTTTAGCAATAAAAGAGTTGATGCGGCCGTTAGTACTGAGTCAGTTTTATAATTTGCGCCCGCGTGAACTTCAACAAACGTAAATCCTGTCGGTACAGCGCCATCTGCTGATGCACTTACAGAGCCTGGCGTGTTATTGCCGATGTTAAATGTATTGGTAGTTGTAGGGTCAGATGCTTGGAAGTAATCAGCTCCCGTGCCGTATGTGTAACCAATTTTTGATTGCAATCGTGAGTAAGGTATCCCATCGTCAGGGTCTGTTAATGCAGTTTCATATTTTGCACCATTTGCAGGTTTATAAGATGCTGCAGCTTCCCCATGCGCAAAAGCTTTTATCTGTCCCACTTCCGCATCATCAAAAATAAATCCTGATGTAGTTAATACAATTGGCAAATATAAATCACTACCATCACTTGCTGGCACAGGCAAAGAACCGCCAAGTGTTCGGCCAATAGTTTCTTGGGGCGTTTCCTCTTCAAATGAAGGGTCTGAATATTCACCCGCCAGTAACATAAAACTAGTGGCTTCAAAGTCAAATGTGGCATTCGTTGGTAATCGCCAATATAGCTGCAGATAGTCGTCTTGTAGGGTGCTTAATGTTTGGCCGCTGTTATCACCTAAAGTAAATGTAAAGCTGAATTTTTCGTAAGCAGTTTCTATGGTAAAGGTTTCTAGGCTCATGTCCACTTGAGTGCTGCCACCTGTACCAAAATTTTTGATATATCCGAACGAGACCGGCAACGTAGAAACACCATTTGATTTTGCATCAAAAACAACGGTAAGTTTTTTAGTATCAGATGCAAAAAAATTAACATCCTTAAATTTAATTCGCACATCTTTGGTGCCATCACCGCTGCTGACACCAGTATTTTGCACGCGCAATTGATAGCGCGGGTTACCATCAGGGTTTGACACCCATGAATTGAATGGCACAAATGTAACTATATCCTGAGCAGTGGATGCTTCAGGCCGTTCAAATGTCCAGCCGCCATATGCGATATTTGTGATAGGGGCTCTAATTTCACCAGCGATCTTAGTATCAGTTGCAGGCAGTGTTTGGTTAAGTAAAAACTGAACGTTATTAATATAGTTGTAAACGTCCAATGGCACGTCATCACCGCCGCCATCTGCAAGCGCTGGGAAATTTTCAATAGTACGCTGTGGCGTTGCTGGTGGCCCACCTGCTATTGCCGAATATATCTCTACATAATAGGTATCAACTTTGCCGCTGGCATCATAGGGGTATAAATAAATCATTTGCTGAAATGAGCCAGCATTATCAAGTGTTTGTGGGTTCGATGTTGCAACATAGACAGGATTGCCCGGCGTGCCTGCATCTACATAAATATCTTTTAATGTAGAGCGGTCATTGTCATGATAAAAATAAACCTTACCGGCAATTAACGGCGTTGAGGTGTCTTTATCAATAAAGACATGCTGTAAAATAGGACAATTTATATATTCAGCCATTAGTTATTGCTCCCGCCATTATTAAAAAAATTCTGCCCAGCAACGTTGGCTGACGTTCCTTTCAACCTCGCATTTGCCATATGTTTCAATATATTTTGGCCGACCTGCGTTGCCGCTAACTCGCCAAGACCGTGGCTTGCGCCCTCACCTGCTAATCCGCCTGTAACCATACCCATCCATACCGGCTGCTTCTCATGCTCAGCGACTGCGCCACCTAATAACGCGCCAGCGCCCCAGTGGCCTACCCGCGCTAGCAATTTGCTTTGAGTTACTGAACCAGCTTTGGCGCTGATAACAGAATCCAACATATGGCGTTCTTCATTGGTGAATAGATAACCACGCTGAGTTTCTGACAATGTTTTATAGGCATTAACAATTTTTTGAGGATTTGCGCCGTCTTTCATAGCGTTGTTCATGAATGTGCTGCGTAATGCATTTTTAGCAGCCACCGGGTCACCAAGTAGCGTTTCAAGATGATTAAATTTTGATAGCCCTTCATCCGTCTTAGCCGGTAAGAATTTATTCATGATGCCAGCATCCGGCATTTCGCCACCATGCATAGCTTTTTGTAAGTCAGCTGAATCTTCTAATTTATTCGTAACATTTGGCAGCTGCTTAAATGCTTGCTGGGCTTCATAATTTTTATTGGCTGAACTCCACAAGTCGCCAAAATCACCCACATTTGGAGCAGCCTCGATGTTCTTATTCACTTGATGTATCAAAGCATTTTTAGCTGTGCTTACAACATCACCAAGTTTTTTATTTGTTTGGCCTTTCTCTGAAAAATAATTATCTGGAATAGCATTAATACCTTGACGCTCTCTTACAGCATCTCTAAATCCTGCCGGAGGATTATCAATAAGATTATTTAGCTGGTCGTTCGCAACGCTATATTGCTTTTGCAAATTCTTATTGTTACCCACAGTATCTTGAATTTCTGCACGTTTTGCTTTTAATGTGTTTATATAGTCAGTGCTATCAAATGATTGTGGAAAGTTTTTATCAATCGCATCTGCTGACGCATTGACAGCGGGAAATAATTCCTCACTTTTTCCTGCCACTTTTAAGTAATTATTTTTAAGCGCATTGGCTATGTTTTGCATGCCAGGCAAATCAGCATTTTCAAATGTGTCTTTAATCTTGGCAAGGAATGGATGAATGGATGCTGTGCTTAATGCTTTTGAGCCAGCCTGTATTCCTTTGCTTGCTGCAGCGCCCAAAGTCCACGCTCCAGCACCAATGACAGCCCCTGTGGCAGCACCGCTGGCCGCATTATCAGGATTTGTGGCCGCACCATAACCTGCGCCTGCAACTGTTTGAGCCAAAATATTTCTAATGGCTGGATTGCTAACAACTTCTGCCACTTTACCCGCTGTGGCTAAATCGCCTGCTGCATTGAATGGTGCAAACTCACCGAATGCATGAGCTACTCTGTCGGACATATCATTGTTTTGTGGTTCAGTAATGCTCGTTGGCTCAGGCAATGTTTTGTTAAATAATTTTTTAGCGCCAAAATTAGCCAAATCATAAACACCCTTGGCCATACCGCTGGCAAAATCTCCAGGGTACCGTAATAAATTAGGCTGCTCCATAGCCTCTAATTTAGATAGCATTGCTTGTTTTTTTGCAGCCAATTCTTCTTTGGTCTTAGGCAAATCATCAGCCGTAAGCGTATATCCCTGGCTCTGAGGTGCAGCAGGGAGATCGGATAATGATAGTGTATAAGCCATTAGCCGCCCCTCATTTGCGCACGGATTTTTTCTTGAACATCAGGGGATTGTTTGTTGAACCATGCAAGGCCTTCTTGCTTAGAATTAAATTTAGGCATAGAAACTGGGGCGCTTTGTTGAACTGAATTTTCTAGAGAACTGCCCCCAACGGCCTGTCTGTTTTGAGAAAGATTCTGGGTATTTATCCTGCCTTCTTGGTTAATAATTTGTATGGCATTTCTTAAGGCTGCTTGCCCTTCTTCCGGCGTGGTATCCCAGCCATCAACATCAAATAATGGGGCGAACTCACCAAATCCTTTGTCTGTTGGATGGACGCCGACGGCCAATGCCGCATCAGGCTCAGCAACCGCTTGAGCTTGTTTATATTCTTTGTACGCAAGATAGCGCGGATCGTTTTGCTGTTTTAATTGAGCCGCAAGTTTTGCGCTTTTTCCTTGAATTAAATTGTACTGCAATGCCTGAGGGGCTAATTTCAGCATGTTTTGTAATTGAGGAATAACGCGATTTGCTGCGCCAAGGCGTTTTTGCGTGTCAACCGTAGTCGTCTGTTTCATAATTGCCGACTGCGTTTCAGATGCCTGCTGTTGCGCTTGATCAGCTATTGATTCTTGTTGCTGCTGCGGTATCGGCGATTGAGCTGGCTGTTGTAATTGCTGATTGCCGCCCTGTGTAGGCTGCTGAAGTTGCGGAGATTGTGGCTGTTGCTGAGCCCCACCATTTTGCTGAGCAGCATACCAATCATTAAAGTTAGTGCCTTTTGACACAATATCATTTGACATAGGGCCATTAACGGCGACCGATGCGGCCACAGCCGCAGGAAATCCTTGCTTTTGTAATTGAGCTTGGATTTGGTTTTTACCTAGCGCTGTATTAAAGCGCACCGCATTTGCGTTGGTTAGCCCACTTTTCCAATCAGTGTTAGCCTGTTGGGCATCTTGAGCTGAGGAAAGGCTGCTCAATACTTGATGAGCAAGAGAACTGTCTGGCGCGCCACTTCCTGTGTTTTGATTTTGGTGGTCTCTCAAATACCGATAACTACCCACTTGCCCAGCAACGCCTCCCTGCTTAAGCAATGGATTGTTCAAATACATTTGATCGGTTTCTACTTTATTTTGGGCAGCAGGTAATGCTGTCTGGGCTGTAGCGTTATTCGTAGCATTCCTTGCGGCAATAGAGCTTCCCATCGTTTTTTGCTGTTGACGTAAATTCAACGCGTTTTGCAACATGCCCAGAATATTTGGTGCTGTTGTAGGTAAATTTTGTATAGCCATAGTACCTCCTATAAAAACATTAGCGCAGCCATCCCTAGACCCATGAGCCCTTGCATTGTGTTATTACCATGCTGCTGCGCAAGAGCACCCATACCCTGGGTGTTCTCCATCAAGCCTTGTGTTAAGTCGTTTGTAGCGCTAAGCCCCATGCCAATCATGCTGTTGCCCCCATTTAGGCCTTGATAGAACGGCGCTAATGTTTGTTGTAAATACTGTGTTTGGTCACCCATCGATAGATTGTTGGCAGTCTTCTGCACGTCATAAGTTTGCTCGCCCGTTCCTAACGTCCCGCCAGCGGCCGATGCGTGATCGGAAGCCGTCAACATCGATGCCATATTGTTTTGATTCATTTGCGACGGTTTATATGACTGCATAATGTTATTAACAAATCCCGTCGGGTCATCCATGAGTGTGTTCACGGTATCTTGATATGGCGCAATTTCAGACTCGCCCATTTGTTGATACGGGCCATAATATTTTTGCAACATGCTAGGAATTTGTTGCAGGTAAGAGGCGTAGGCATTGTTTCCAGTGTTGCCATCTAAATTATCCATCCAACCTTCCATTGTAGAAGGAGAATAAATACCGCTAGCGTAGTTCCAAAAATCACTCATGTTAAAGTCACCCCTTTCCAAACACCGTTAATGCCGGTGTATAAATTTGAATCGTCTGTATCGTGCACCCACAAATCGTCACGCTTATCAGCAGGGACTGCGTTTCTTTGCGCGGTAGTCATTTGAATTTTGGTAACTTGCACAGGTCGATATGTGCCATCATTATTGATGTGCATTGACTCTTTATCGCTGTCATAGAGCATTCCGCTTTTGCTTTGTGCTGTATTTAGCATCTGCACGGAAGCTGTAGGCTGAGGCGGTAAATAATAGCCCTCAGAGGGTAAGCTTCTTTGAAGCTCGTCAGTAAGCGCACCCAAAAAACGTCGCCACGTTGGATGTAACCCACCGTCAGCGGTAATTAATTTATCTTGAGGAACGTATGGAATATTCATTAAGCCACACCTTCTTGCCCTAAATCAGCCTTGGCTTGTGCGCCCAAAATCGTAAATCGGTCTTGCCCGTAAAATCTAAATTGAAATACCCAGTCATAGGCATAACCAAGCTGAAACCATCGCAATAAACGCACTAGAGCGCCAAGCGGACCTGTATCACGCGAAACATAATTACCAAACGTCACGCCGCCATCTTTCGATGTAGCCATTTGAATTCGCAATGGCTCTGCTGTGTAACCAGTCGCAGCCATAACCTCAAGCTCGTTAATTTTAAAAAACTTATGGTCAGACCTGCGATGAGGCTTAGTGATACGTATTCTTGGGATTGTTGCGCCATTGTATGTATATAGCGTGCTACTTAATCGATATAGATTTGGGTCATTACCAAATGCAATAAAATAGTTGTTGCCACTAAAGTGAATAGCTTTTTTAGCGATATGATTATTTAAGTTTTCATCAGTCGCATAAAAGAATTTTTGGTTTTTGAAATCAAATACTAAAGTTAAGTTGTCGGTTTCAAACGTAATTTGATAAAACGTATGCCCATCTGCTTGGAATAAAAATGCACTGCTATTTGATGGGTCAGTAAGCTGGTTTATCTTAAAATCAATTCCATCACTAACGGGAAATTCTTTGGGCTGGCTACCGTCAGAATATAAAAGCACGGCATTCGATTCATCGCTCGCACCAAGCCACACCACCAATCCAAATGCAGCCGCAATAGTGTCTTTCTGCAAGCAACCATAAGATATACCCATGGTTTGCTCTTGCACGTAAGGCATGATTTGTAGCCCCGCATCACGCCATAATTCCGTGTGTCTTTGACCAAAAACAAATAGCTGGCGCTCATGCGCCTGTACCGCGACAATCCTGTCACCGCCAATTTCACCCATCTGCGTGATGGGATATGTGAACGCGTCATTAACTTCTGAAACAAAAAATTGATTGGAGTCATCAGCAGCTATAATTAAATAACTATCTTGCTCAGTAATAGAAACTGGCCTGAACCCTAATTCAGATTCTGTTTTTTTGAGAAATGAATTGTCGACATAGTTATAAACATACAAATTAAGTCCGTCGACTATGCCTATTTGTGAATTAGCATTCTCTGCCATTTCCACCGAACCATTGCTGGTGTCTAGCTGCCCAACGCGAATATAGGATAAGTCAGAGCTTAGCGCATAAAGGGATTCATTAAATACCACCAAAATACGATTGTATAACGGGCTAACATAGATTTGTCGCGCATTGGCTTGTGTAAGAATAGCCAGCACAGCTAAATACCCAGCAAACGGCACGAGCGCATTGTCCGAAACAATCATGTTGTAGGTAGATTCTTGCGAAATTCGTGGGTATCGGCCTGGATTGCTGCCGCCCACTATATCAATAGGTACGGTCATCATGAGGGTGTCCACCCCTTGCCAATATTGAGCTGAGCCCAATTGGGTGAGCCTTCACTAGACAACATATTTACTGTTGTTATTTCTAAATCAGGTGTAGATATTTTTGATATCACGCCATTAAGGCGTAACAATATTTTTGCAGCGCCTGATGGCATGTCTACGTTGTACCACGCACACAGTCGCTCAGCTAAAGCATATTCAAGATAGTTAATATAAAAATTATCAAGCCCTGTATTTAAATTAGTGCTCATCAATACGTTGGTTAGCATATACTTGCCAACGATATTTAATTGATAGGCTTTATCAGGCAAGAAATACAAATAAATATCGGTTCCGCCTTTTGCACGCTCCTGATGATAGTGAAAAGGCAATGACTGAATATCGTTAACGCGACCGGTTGAAAAATATGCTTTACGCTTATCTTCCCACATAGGCCATCGAATATCGCCATCTTGGAATGTAACAGACTCTGCAAAAATAAGACCAGGAACATTGTATTTTTCCTGACCCACGACTAAATTTATCGAGGCCACTGTGTAGTAAGGGACGTTTGCGCCATCGATAGCAAACTCCGTTAATAATGAATTAAGCAAACGCAATCCGTCAGCAGATTGTGCTCCACTGACAGACTCGGATTGTCGCGCAACGATGCCCGACGTATACCATGCGTTTGCTATTAATTCACTGGCTAGCATCTCAGACCTATACGTCTTCGAACGCTAAACGCATCATATATTCAGGCACTGCCGTATAACCATAAAGCACGTCATGCACGATGCCGCGCTGGTTTTGTCCGAACGTAGCACCGTAGTACGTACGCATTGACACACCTGTATCTGGATCGGTAGAAATTGCTGTTTTGAATGGATCTTCATCAGGCAATTTAGGCATACCAACATAAAGCGCATCACCACCACAAATAAAGCCCGCGCGATGAGACGGCAACACACTTGCTGTCATCGTTGAAGCAATATCTTTGTTAATGTTTTGATTACGAGCACCCAAAGTAGTTGCAAGCGTCGGACCAATTAATGCAGGTGAGACAGTCAACGTTGCCACGCCAGAACCATTTGTGTCTGATGCTGCTGTAATACGCACCTGCACTTTTTGAGCGCATGGTTGATGGCCAACAAATGTTAAGAAACGTAATTTAGCTGTTCCGCCAACAGTAGTGTTATCGCCAAAGGTTAAAATATCCCCTGCAGCAAATGCACCCGCTTGACTTAATAGTGATGACACCGTCACGGTTAATACCGTACCTGTTGAGTCGATACTGTTAATAACAACTTCAGATGCAGATTGACCAGCAACACCCGCCACAAATGGTGGCAATAAGTTTGAGCTATAGAAATTTACGCCTTGGAAATCACCAAGCTGCCAGCTATTAGCTTCTGCGTCATTTCGTTTTGGCGTAAACTGCCCTAAACCGTTACCAATAATTGTAGGCACGATTGTGTCTGGTAAAAATACTTTGATATTGCCTTTTGGAGCACCGTAGTTTTTATACGCTGCGATTGCCTGAGCAAGTGCTGTGTAGGAGCTTAATGTGCCTGAAAGGCCGGTGCCTGCTGTGCGATAAGTGTTGTTAACGGCTACCGTCGAAACATCTGTCTCAACTTTAGTCGCCAACTCAGCCATGGCATTCATACCAAACTTACCCATGTAATCTTTTACGTTAAAAATGAATTGTTGTGCTGTAAAGTTATAAGCTACGTTTTTAGCTGAATTTACCGTCAATGTCTGAACGCGTTGTTCAGTATCTTGGAATGTAGCAACTAAGGTATCGTTAACCGTAAAACGTGGTGGTAAATCGAATCCAACTGTATCGCCTAAGTTCTTAGCGGTATCTTCGGCAAAGTTTTTAAATTTAGTATTAGCAGCGCTCACCACTGGCATTTGATTTTGCAAAGCGCCAAGGTTTGAGTCGTTGTAGGTTTGAACCTGTTGTAGAATGTCAGCCATTGGAAGTTCTCCGTGTAAAATAGATTATTTTTTACCGACAATGACTGTATTGCTTAACTACACGCGGAACATGTTTTTGTAATCGCGCACACCTAGCTTGCCATCATCAGTGCCTACACGAGAGGGTCTAATGGGATTAACTGGGTCAGGAACGACAGATGCACTCGCACCCGCTTTATTCGCATTAATCTGCCCAGAAATTTCTCGAATCGCCATAGTGGCTAAATGCGGTGATTGCTGGCACAACGCTAAAATATTACCGATTCTATTTGGCGACTTTGCTAAGTGATATAAAACATCACCCGCATTATCTACAGTATTGGCTAAATCCAATATCTGTGGAGTATCAGTAAACATTTTTACATTTGATAATACATTTCTATAATCAGAATAACGCCCCGATGCTTCTGTCATCTTAGATTGCAATTGCTGTGCAACAGATTGTGCTTTTTGATTTGCTTGACGCTCATTGTTAGAACGCTCTGCAATATCTAAAAGTTTAGCAATCTCATTTTGAACAAGCCCAGCCATATCATTTGGTTGCTGGTACTGCTCTTGCGACACGTTTGCAGGCGGTGCATCACTATATTGCTGATACTCCGACTGAGCTACTGGTGCCTGCTGCCCGTCATATTGCTTTTGAGCATCACGCTGACCTTTAGCGTAATACTTCTTTTTAATAGCTGCCGCTATACCGTTAAAATCATCTTGGGGTATCCCTTGATGATGGCTGCTATTATCTTCCGATGTTGAAACTTCATTTACGGATGGCGTGCTTTCACTTTCCTGTGTTGGCGCACTATCTATTGTCAATCCTGAAGCAGAATTATTATCAGCCTGCCCTATCGCTGCACTATGCTCATCGAACATTAGTACCTCTCTTGTCGACTATTAACCCCGTCACGGTACCCTGCATACGTCGCAGTCCGACTTGTTCACCTGACAAGCTCAGTGGCCTAGCTCTATAAAGTTCTAGGGCTAGTATCATCATGAGATGCGTGACATTTTGGCGAGTCAACAGTGGCGTGGAGGAGAAAATAAAAAGCCCCAATTAAGGGGCAAGAGGTTAAAAGTTACAGTTGAACGCCTGCATTGGAACTGGCAACACTATCTTTATGTAGCTCATGGTTTTTGTTAACCATAAACTTCCACTGGTCAATAGCAATTTCTAGCCTATCAATTTCAGTGCGAGCATTTTCAGTGTCTTGTGCGCTTTGGGCGGTCTGTAATTTAGCAACGGCCACCCTATAATCAAGCATCAACTGCAACTGTTTCAATTGTTAGTCGCCGCTAACTTTCTGCTGCTCTATCTGTAACGAGCTTTGTTTGTACTCATTTTCAGACTGGGCTTTCTGTCCTTCAATCTGCACTTTCTGGCCTTCGAGTTGAAGCGCTATTGTTGTTGGGTCAGGTTGATTGCCTTGACTTTGCTGCTGAGCTTGCTGCTGCTTTAAGAATTCAGCCGACACTTCTCTTAATTCTTCAATGCCTTTGATATCCAGATTTTCTAATACAATAGGCAATCCAGGGCCATTTAGTATACTTTGAAGCGTACTTAACTGTTGAGATAAACCAAGCAATGTAGTGACTGACTCTTGTTTTTGAATCTCAAAATTAACCCCTTCTTCAACATATACATTTAGCTCATTAGGCGCGTAACGCAGCATGACACTGTTTTGATTGTTGGGGTCATTAATTTTTTGAAATGTGCGACTACCATCAGGTGCTCTAAGAGGAACCGTGCGTGGCGTGGTGTAATATATCGGGATAATATCAATAATAGCCCGTGACGCTTGGTTCATGGCAGATATGTAATTCATCATGTACGGCTTCGCAGCAGCATTAGAGTTTGTTGTGGATTTAATAATCGCTACACCAGAGCTATTATTTTCCCCCGCTCCCGTCGCTTGGTTGTACGCACCTAATGCAGATTGGATTGCTGGGATTGATCCGTTAAAAAACTGGAATAGCTCAGGCGGTATTGGCGCTCTCGGAAATACTTGCGGTGATGGGATTGGCATATTAGTAAGTGGATCGATATCGCGGTATGGCAACGCGGCACTTGTGCGCTGCGGATTTTCCCACAACTCTCTGTCAGCCGGACTGGTGGGCAGCGATCGCTCTGGCGCAATGATAGTTGTCTTGCGCATGTTTTGAATTTCATCCAGAAGACTATTACCAGAAAGGTTACGAGCACGCTGAGCATCCATTGCATTATAGACATAACCACGCGTCATTTGTTTTTGTTCAATAGTTTCACTGTTGCCATCAACAAATATCCTTGGCAACTGCGTGAACGCAGTTTTTTCATACTCCAAAACTTTATCACCCATGAATCGGTATCGATAAATATCAAACGCCTCACGCTTCATAACCTTGTACTGGCCTTCTTCCGGCGGAATTACCAAGCCTGAAATATATTGCTCAAATTGCTTTTCGGTTAAATACTGCTGATAGGTTTCTGTTGGGTCTTGTTGTGATGGGGTTGTTACGCAATAAAACGTAACGGTGCGTTTTTTCTTTTCAAAAAAATCACACACAAACAAAATTTCTTTTTGCTTCGCACTTGTGTATGACCAATTAAACACGCCATTATCTTTTACAAAGCTCAACTCTGAATAATCAACATTTGGATATTGTGCTTTAAAATCTTTTGTATACAAAGGAAACAATTCATAGCAATAATTCCCATCGCCTTTGTGTGGCTTTCGCGCATAGGGGTCGAACCCGCACAGCGTCGGGTCAAATGTCGTACCAAGAAATACATCTTGCTCTATGCTGTGATCGTCCACATAGTCTGTGTACACTTTCATCACAGAAAATCCACCCACTAAGATATCTTTGTAAATTTGATTATCAACGTCTTGGCTCTGAGAATGGTACAGAATTGACCTGACAATGGCGGTTACTGTTTTTATCATGGGAGCATCATCGTTGTTTTCGTCTCTGCTTTGCACGCCAATTTGGGGCTCAACAATTGCAAACTCACCACGCAGCCGTGACACATACCCTTCCAGCACATTAAATTGCAGTGTAGGCATGCCTAACGCCACTAGCTTAGCCTTGTCGCTGTCGCTCAACGTGTTTTTAAATACAAACTTTTTTGACCTATGAAACCGTTCATTGTTTTCAGAGAAATACTCTTGCCAATTTTCCACGCATTCTTTTAAGCGTGGCAATTGGTCTTGAATCCTTTTGCCGGGTAATGCCATTATTCAAATCCTCCAAAATTAACGGGTTTCTTGTGTCGATAAACACTTTGATAGGTTACTTGCTCACTGGGTGCTACAAAACCTAAGATAGTTTTATCGATAAACGCTAGGCTAATTGCGTCGGCCATTGTGTCTGCGATGTCGTCATGTCTATGCGTATTATTCGCCGTAATTTTTTCCATGTGGTCTAGTACTAACTTTTCATGTCTAGCGCCACGAGTAATGGATACTTGGTGCGCCGCAACAAACGGCTGAGCCTGTAAGAACCGCGCAGTCTTGCTTGTGCCGTCACGCTCAATAGCTATGATTGCTAACGCTCGCATTGATTGCAATACTGAAAACATCGTGGTTCCGGTTGATTTTTTCTCGATGTACGCCTGTTTTGGCTTGACTGGGAAGCGTGAGCACTCAGCAAAGAACGCTAAAAACTCGCTTTGTAAATCCTTGGGCTGAACCCGCATCTCGTTACAATCGATGCAATGCAGGCCATATAAATCACTGTCAATGCCATGCTGGGTTATCTTGTACAAACCCCAGAAGCTAAACACAGTTGCGTCGTTATAGGTTTTATCCGTTTCTGCGGTGTCGCAGGTAATAAACGTTATCAGCATTGATGGGATAATATCCAATAGCACAAACCATTCACGCTGATACACGCTACCGCCAGGTTTTTGAGGATTTTGTTGGTACTGCGATGCAAACTCATATGGCATTTTTTTTGCCATCATCTGTAATTCTTCTGTTGTGTGCAGCGTTGGCATTAGCGCGTGGTTTAGATGATCGAGCGCCTGCAGAATCAACCACTGCCAATTTCTGCCATCAAAATCTAATTGTAGGTTACCAGCCAGGTCATCCTCGTGAACTCGTTGGCCAATGAATATGATGGGGGTATTGCGATTATTAAGGCGACTGAGCAGTGTGTTTTTGTACCAGTCATTGCGCGAATCCCTGATTGTATCTGAGAGCGCATCCTGTGGTTTGATAATGTCGTCAATAATTATCGCACCCCCGAAGTCTTTTAAATTTGCGATACCTGCGCCACGGCCTGTAATCGAACCACCCGCACCAACGGCGTACACGCTACCGCCAGCAGTCGTTGCAAAGTTATCCTTGGCTTGCGTATCGTCAGCAAGGTCTACACCAAACAATCGGCGATACTCGGGCATAGACACAATTTCTCTTACTGTTGCCGTTTGTTTTGTGGCCAATGTGTGTGAATATGAAACATAAATAAAGTTACATGCTGCATTACGCGCTAAGCACCACGCGACAAAATGAATTAATAGCTCAGTCTTTCCGTAGCGTGGCGGGATGTTAATGCCCAGATTAGGAATTTCCCCGCGATGACACTGGGTGAGCGCTTTAGATACGGTGACGTAGTGAGATTCACGCGACGTAGGCTGTGATAATTCAAACTTCCGCCCCGTGCGTATCTTGTAAAAATAGCGTGTAAAATCCAGAAACGAGCCTAGCAGTTTATATTTTAGTTCATCTTGTGGGGCTAGTTTTGGCGCTAACATTATCAAAACTCTTTTTCAAATCTATCGAGAATATCTCTGTCAACAGAGTGGTTTACGTTTGCACTAATAATTTGCTCTTGTTTATCCGCCCAGCCAAAACGGTTCTTCATGTTCATGTACCAACCGGTGTAGCTGAACTCTTTATCCTTGAGTGACAATCGACCTGCGCGCTCCCACCATGCTTGAGAACAAAGCTCGCCTTTTTTTACGGCGACGGAAACTGCGTCAATAAAATATACACCGTTAGGTTTTTTCCATTCATTCAGTGTGTCTTTATCGATACCAAGGTGCGCACAAACTTCTGTTTTGCTCGCGCCCTCAGACATCATGGTGACAATCATATCTGGCATCCCATCCTTAAATTTGCAGTTAGGGTGCAGCTGCTTGCCTGCCTCTACGTTTGACATAGCTTTAACACCTCATTCTTATCGTATAAATTCACCATCATGCGACGTGGCTGACCACACCATGTTACGGAGCTATTTTTTCTACCAACAACTTTTAATTGCCCACGATGTTGCTTTTGCCTAATTGCGTCAGGCGTACAGCTTAATAAAATACCGGCATCTTTAGCGGTTATGTATTGCATCATAGGTACACTCCCTGTAAGCGTTTAAAATATCTTCGGCTATCCAATTTTTTAATGCGCCTTTGCGGTAAACGCCCACCAAGTAACGTGGGTCTAGGCAGTCATACTTATGTTTAGATTGGGCAATTGTGTTTCTAATCGTGAATTGGTCGCCGTCATAGTAGACGATAATTTTTTTATACTTACTATTCACTTCCAGTCGATATCGGATTGCATCGACTACATCCTGTAAGGTTGATTCGCCTGCGGGGCTGTCTCTCTTATCGCCCACTAGAATCGTTTTAATTCTAAGCATATCTTCATTCATAGTTTTTTATTGCCCTGATTAAAAATAGTACTATATTGATATCTGTATGCAGGTAAAAAATCAATAGCAAATTGGCTGTAAATGCAACAAATCAGATATTGCTCACAGAGATTCTCTCACCCCTATTGCGATAATGTTAATTTTGTGGTGTGATGGAGGTCCAATCTGGAGGAACAATTATGCATAAAATACTACCGTTGATTATTACTACGTTATTAGCGTCTTCAACCTGTTATAGCTTAACACCGGTAACTACTGGGTTTGAGTCAGGCTCATCGGTTAACTACTATCATTTTGATGCGCCCTATGGCTGCAATACTGGAGATGTTAAATTTACTGACCCTGTCGTAACAGGCATTCAAGACCCTAACATAGCGCCCCATACCCTTTGTTACGTAGCCGCTTGGGATGGGGGCGATCAAGTAGTTGCCTGTGGCGTACGTGTTGGCTCAGTTTTTCCGCCCCTTTTTGAGACAGAGGTAACGGGTCATATTACACTTAGTTATTTAGATCAATCTGTTGGATTAGACCTCCCAATTATGTTTGAGCCAACTCAAGGGCAACAATACGGACTGATGTACCGGCTGTATTATGACAATAACAAAGTGCTTCAGGTTCAGCGTACCGGCTAGGAATATTAATTTTAGCAATCAAAAACCCCTATTTAAACTGGTTAAAATCGTTCCACGTGAAACGTTTTACCCTGTAAAAATAGGGGTTTTTTCGATTTTAGGCATACTGAGCGTTCTCGTTAGGATGGGGCAAAAATTTTATAACTGTTTAACCATAATGAAATTTACTGCGCTCTGTGTCATTTTAAAAATTTAAAACGTAGCGATTTTCTTGCTGTTGTCAAGGGCGTTGTGTGGGCTAAAAAATAAATTGCCAATCTTAAATTTTGACCCCTGAAAATGAATGCCAAGCTGAAATCATCTTGGACTTCGTCAAATTATAAATATTTATTGTACATATAAAACTCTTCTGTATAGATTTTTATCACCGCTAGATGTATAATGTGCGCCTTTAACAAATGAGGATTTACAAAATGCCAGACCAAGGATTTGCACCACAAAAAGAAGTTAAAACATCTATGCGAACACAAGAAGAAATGGATGCTGAAAATTTTCCCGCCCAAGAGCAGAGCGGTCCAAATGCTAAAATTAATTTAGTGCTTGAGGGATTGTTTGAAAAATTAGGATGCGCACATGAAAATATTAATGCCGCCAAAACTAATGGACTTAGCAGCACTGACCCTCGGTATTTAACTGAGACAGCTAGACTGAACATAATTTATGAAATCATTAAGATGGTCATAGAAATTAAAAGCCCCGGAGAAATGTTTATGCGCACCGACATCTCTCAAAGCCTTCCTATTTCTGGACAAGAATAAAAATTAAAACATGGCTCCAATTACGGGGCCATTATTTTTTAGCCTCACGACTAAGCGCTTTAAAAGTTTGCTGGGTCAATAACATTGCGGCATATCTTCGGTCACAGTCATCCGCCTCTTGCTGGCCGTTATGACAGTGCACATTATAACATAGCCACGCATCGTACCGGACTTCTTGCTTAACCTGAGGTTTTTCTGTACCTAAAAAGCGCGTAATAATTTTTTCTAGAATCTGTTTCATATTTTACCAGTACACGCTAAAGGAAAATATTACAGCCGCTGAAAAAGCAATTAATACAAAATAAACCACCCAATTCATATTTTATCATCCCTTTAAAATTTGCGTTTCTAGCCATTATTTTTTATTACCCAACCCCAAGCTAGGGTAACGTTGAGATAATTGCATAGCAAGCCCCTATCTCTGTATTTTAACCACAATAACCTATCGTTTTTAACTGTACTTTCCGACCTCTTCGATAATTAAGAAGTTATCCACAGCTTTCCCTAAAATCTTTTATTATTATTGTTACTACCTTAAGTATTATGTTTATATATATTCATAAAGAGTCATGCAGGTCTTTAATAAAGACTTCTGTGGATAACTTCCTAAAAATCCTTTAAAATCAACAATTAAAACTCACTGAAATTTTAAACCGTCCCATATGCCTTGTATAAAGACTTATTTCACGCGGATTAATCCCTTGGTGTCAAAATCAGGGTTTTTTTTAGACAATCCGTAAGTTTCTTGTACGTATTCGTCGTACTGTTTTTCTAGTGGCATGAACAATTTTATGCGCTTTTTGAGTTCTTTACAGGCTTCCTCAGAGATATCCACAAGCCCAAACTCTTTTAGCTTTAAAATAGCCCATTCAATTTGTGTTGGATTAGGTGCCTCTACCGCTGCTTTGCCGTGACGTGCAGCGGTGGCAAAGCGGTCTTTAAAGTATTTTGCAAGAAGTAGATGGCGAACACCGACCGTGCCGCTGCCAGGGTCACGCAGGCTTGTTAATTCGGCGTAAATCATAAATTGGAAATGGCTGGCACGGCGCAGCAAAACGAAATGCGCTTCTCGGCATATCCTGACCGGATAGATGGGCAAACCGTTTTCATCTTGATAAAGGTCGTCAATCGCCATTCAAGTTCCCTTTAATCCAACTTATAATAGCTGACTTTTCCCAGCGTTCAATATTTCTAGAGCGCAGAATACGTTGACCTGTTTTTTTGTGGGTATCCGCAAATGACATCTGACATTTGAATGGCTTGGGAAAGTCTCCGCTAGCAATTAACGCGCGGATCTCCCTGGGTGCTAAATCTGTAAGAATGGCTATGTCTACCAATCCATAATCTAGGTAAGCAATGTCCGCTTTATTGAGTGTCACTATTTGTCCTGTTTCAGCCATTGTCTAATCCTTATCCTCTCACCGTGAGCAATCTCTTACGGATTTTAAAACCTGTGAGAAATATCTCACATATATTAAAAAATCGTTATTGCATGTAAAGCTATAAACAAGTCTACTGTTGTGGTTTAGTTGTTTATTATAAGTACATACAGATAAGAGCTGACTCTTACCTTTAGGCACTTAACCTAAAGCCCCGCATAGCTATGCGGGGCATTCTTTTTACCCGTTTGTATGAGACGTTGCCCGACGGGGTTTGTTCGGGGCGGTTGGTGAGTCTTTTAGTTTTAGCTTCAACAGATCATCTGCTTTAAATTTTCCAAGAGAAAGTTTTTCAAGCTCATAACAGCGAAGTACTGGAATTTTCTCCCATTGATATATAGCCTCACGCTTCACACCAAGAGATTCAGCTAGCTCTAAAATAGAGCCAAAATAAGCAACAACATCTTTAAACTTAAGATTCATGATTAAATTATAAGTTAGCTTAGATTTCGTGTCAAGTAAGTTAGCTTAGATTTCGTGTCAAGTAAGTTAGCTTAGATTTCGTGTCAAGTAAATAATCTTATATTTTACTTGACACGAAATCTAAGCTAACTTATAATTTAATCATAACAAACGCGCAAGGGATAGAAAAATGTTTAACAGGTACGGCCAAAAGTTTGAACCTTACTGCGAAGAGCTTAGATTTCGTG